>ENA-OQBU01000173-OQBU01000173.1-human-gut-metagenome-genome-assembly--contig:-NODE-173-length-17126-cov-5.749691_pt1 | contig 17126 bp, 20 predicted proteins | sample MGYA00242492_ERZ504566 | MGnify/ENA primary metagenome ERZ504566 (study PRJEB26092, sample SAMD00036261) | human gut metagenome | host: Homo sapiens | study: EMG produced TPA metagenomics assembly of...
TCGGTCACCTGGAACATGGGAGACGGCGGTCGACGAAACTGGAGAGGAGGTATTACGAGCTCCTGTGCGAATTGAAGGGAGCGCTCCCGCAAACTGCCTATTGACAACTTATAGGAGCGTCGGTTTTCTTTTTGCGTTGTTCGCTGTGGTTGAGGGTGGTGGCTTAAACGTAGTAGATGGGCGTGTTTCGTGGCGGATGGGTCACGCGGACACCCTCACGAGGCCCAAAATGATCCGTTTTCCTTCGTCTCCGGGGGCAGCTGGAGCTAGAGCTCCAACGTAAGGGTGACGGGGCAGTGGTCGCTGCCGAAGATGTCGCCGCGGATGCCGGTGTCGCGTACGTTGTCGGCGATTGCGTCGCTTACCAGGAAGTAGTCGATGCGCCAGCCGGCGTTGTTCTTGCGGGCATTAAAGCGATAGCTCCACCAGCTGTAGACGCCCTCGCGTCGGGGTTTGCCGCGCGCCAGGTATCGGTAAACCGGCGTCGAGCAGCTCGGTAAACTTGCCGCGCTCCTCGTCCGAAAAGCCTGCGTTGCCGCGGTTGGACTTGGGGTTCTTAAGGTCGATCTCCTCGTGCGCCACGTTAAAGTCGCCGCAGGTCACGACGGGTTTGCCGGTCTCGCGCTCGAGCGCGTTCAAAAAGCCGCGGTAGGCGTCGTCCCACGCCATGCGCACGTCGATGCGGGCGAGTTCATTTTGGGGCGTTGGGCGTATAGACGTCGACAAACCAAAACTTGTCGAACTCGAGCGCGCAGACGCGGCCCTCGGTCGCGGCTTGGGCGACGAGCTCGGCAGCCTCGCCTTCGCCGGCGTAGGGCAGCAGTGCGTTGGCGCGTAGCACGCGCAGCGGTTCCTGGCGGCTAAAGACTGCGGTGCCCGAATAGCCTTTACGCTCGGCGTAGCTCCAGGTTTGGTGATAGCCGGGCAGGTCAATATCGACCTGGCCCTCTTGCAGCTTGGTCTCTTGCAGCGCCAGGATACCGACGTCGAGTTCTTGCGCGATCTGGATAAAGCTCGGGTCCTTTTTGAGCACGGCGCGCAGGCCGTTGACGTTCCACGAGGCGAAAGTGTAAGTCTGAGGCATGGTGTCCTTTCGACGGGGTTGGCAGGCTTAAGATTAGCGCAACAGGGGCGGGGTGGAGTCCGCGAGTGATAGTGCGAACGCCGCCGTCCCGGAGACACGGACGGAGGACATATATGACGCAGGCAATATCGGACCCCAAACAGGCCTCCGCCGCGCTGGCGGAGCTGTTCGGCACCCACAAGCGCGTGGTCTTCTTTGGCGGCGCGGGTGTTTCCACGGCGAGTGGCATCCCCGATTTTCGCAGCGTGGATGGCCTGTATCACCAGCAGTTTGCCTATCCGCCCGAGACCATGCTCTCGCATAGCTTTTATGAGGCGCATCCGGCCGAGTTCTTTGACTTCTATCGCACCAAGATGATCGCGCTTAGCGCCAAGCCCAACCGCTGCCACACCAAGCTGGCCGAGCTGGAGCGCGCCGGCAAGCTTGATGCCGTGGTGACGCAAAACATCGACGGCTTGCATCAGATGGCGGGCTCGCAGCGCGTGTTTGAGTTGCACGGATCGGTCCATCGCAACATTTGCCAGTCGTGCGGAGCGCTCTATAGTGCCGAATGGATTTGCTCGCGCGAGCACGAGGACGCCGCGGGCGTGCCCGTGTGCCCCGCGTGCGGTGGTCGCATCAAGCCCGATGTGGTGCTCTACGAAGAGCCGCTCGACGAGCGTGTGTTGACCGGTGCCGTTGCCGCCATCGCCGCGGCCGATGCCCTCATTGTGGGCGGGACCTCGCTCGTGGTGTATCCGGCGGCAGGCCTTACGCGTTACTTTACTGGCGATACGCTGGCCATTTGCAATTTGGCGCCTACCGATCAGGATGCAAATGCCGACCTGCTGATTTCTTGCGACATCGCGGCCGCGTTTGCGTTCTAGCCCGTGTGCGCGGATACAATAGAAAGACTGAGTGCAAAGCGACCCCGCCGCCAGCTCCCCAAGCTCGGCGGCGTGGGCATTTTAGGAGGATGTTCATGGCGAACGACAGCAAGACATGGCGGTGCGGAAAGTATGAGCTCAGCTTTGACCGTCCGCGCATCATGGGCGTCCTCAACGTGACGCCCGATTCGTTTAGCGATGGCGGGGAGCACTTCGACCCGGATGCCGCCATCGAGTACGGTCTGGCGATGCTCGACGCCGGCGCCGACATCATCGACGTAGGCGGCGAGTCCACGCGCCCTGGCTTTACCCCGGTCAACCCCGACGAGGAGGCTCGCCGCGTGCTGCCCGTGGTGCGCGCGCTGGCCAAAGAGGGCGCCATCGTCTCGATCGACACGCGCCACGTGGCGGTTGCCAAGGCGGCCGTGCGCTGCGGCGCCTCGATCGTCAACGACGTGACGGGCTTCACCGACCCCAAGATGGTCGAGTTTGTTAAGACGAGCACCTGCGGCGTCATCGTGATGCATGCCGGCGAGGTCGCCGCGCCCGCACGCACGCACGCAACGGTGCAGCTCGATACCTCGGCTGCGGCGTTGTTGCCGAGAAGGCGCGCGAGGCGGCTGCCGAGGCCGCGCGTGAGGCCGAGAAGCCGGCTCGCCGCCGTCGCGGCAAGTTGCTGGGTGAGCCTAAGCCGGAGGCCAAGCTTCCGGGTGGCGTGGTGCAGCCCTCGTTGCCGTTTGGCGAACCTGAGCCCGCGACCGAGCCTGCAAGCGAGCAGGAGACGCCGGCCGCCGAGCAGGCTGCTGCCGCCGAGACCGTCGCACCTGCGCCCGAGGCCACCGAGGCCGCATCGGAGCCCAATGACCGCCTGGCCGCCATGATGCGCCGCAGCGCCCGCCGCGAGGAAGCCTACGTGCCCACCTCGCAGCTCCGCCGCTTCACCCTGCCCGATTCGGCGCCCATCATGCGCCGCGTCATGGGCTTTCTGTCCGACCAGGCCCGCGCGCTCATCCACGCCGGCGTGTCGCGCGACCGCATCTGCATCGATCCCGGTCCGGGCTTGGCAAGACGGCCAACGAGGACATCGTCATCCAGCGCGAGACTGCCAAGATGGCGTCACTGGGCTATCCGCTCATGTGCGCCGTATCGCGCAAGCGCTTTGTGGGCGCCGTCTCGGGCGTGACCGAGGCCGCCGAGCGCGATGCCGCTACGTTTGGCGTGTGCCTGGGCGCATCCAGGCCGGTGCCAACATCGTGCGCGTGCACGACGCCGCGGGCTTTGCGCAGTTCCTGAATGGCTACTGGGCGGTTGCCAAGCCGCAGCCGCGCCGCGCGTTTGTGGCCGTGGGCTCCAACCTGGGGCATCGCTGCGACAACATCCGCGCCGCACGCGACATGATCGCCGAGATTCCACTTACCTGCGTGTCCAACTCCTCCAAGATCTACGAGAGCGAGCCGGCCTACGAGACGCGCCAGGACGCGTTTGCCAACGCCGTCATCGAGATCAAGACCGAGTTGGCGCCGCTGGTGCTGCTCGACGAGCTCATGAAGATCGAGGCCGAGCTGGGGCGCGACCGCTCCAAAAAGGCCAAGGCCAACGGCCCGCGCACCATCGACCTGGATCTGCTGTGGATGGACGGCGAGACCCACGGGGGGCAAAAAGCTGCGCCTGCCGCATCCGCTGATCGGCGAGCGCGACTTTGTGCTGGTGCCGCTCGAGGATCTGATGCACGATCCGGCGCGGTTCTTCCGCTACAACGGCGTCGAGGTCAAGGAGCCCGAGGACCGCGTGGGCCATATCGTGGGCGAATTGGGGCGCATGTAGATGATCGAGATGAATGCTGTTGCCGCCGGCACCGAGCTCGACGCGGCGCGTGACGCGGGCCGCGAGGGCGTGTCCGCGGGCTGGTGCGCGTGGAGCGCGGGCGATGCTTCGCTGACGTTTTTCGCTGGTCGTTCGCCCCGACGTGAACATGCACGCCTTTCACGGTCTTCCGTTTGTGGCCGCGATGGGCATGATGGACGCGCTCGTGGGCACGACGTCGACGCCGGGCCTGGGCCTTGCCGGCAAGGTGGGCATTGAGTGGCCGAGTGACATCGTGTGCGGTGCGCCTGCGTTTGAGACGTCACTCGCGCGTGTTGCCGTGAACGGCGGTGCCGGTGCTGCGGGCATGTTTGCCGCGGTGACGGTTGATATTGAGCGTGCGGCGCTGGGTGAGCTTGGTGTGGATATGCAGATGAGGCGCTGATCGAGGCATTGGTCGCCGCCGTGCTGGTCCGCGTGGACACCTGGGCGGTTGCCGCCAACACACCACAGGGCGCTGCCGGCCCGCTGGCTCCGGTGCTGGGCGAGTACTTTGACATGGTGCCACTGTTGGGTCGTCAGGTCGCGGCGGTGTCGCCCAACGGCTTGCCGCTTGCGGTCGGTGTGTTTGCGGGCCTGGACATCTGGGGCCGCGCGACCATCAAGACCGATGCCCGGCGAGCAGGAGTTTCCGCCCGAGGCCGTACGGATTCGCGGGCTGTAACGCGAGCGCCCGCGCTCAAAGATAACGATGACAACAAGACCCTCCTCGGCCTGTGCCGGGGAGGGTTTCGCCTATCTGGTGAATGGGTTGCCAGCGCCCTATTCCTCAAAACTGAAAAATTATCGTTTTTGAGGAATAGGAAACATGCACGATATCGCTGTGCTGGGTGTATTCGAGGAGCCGCTATTCCTCATAATTGAAAATAATTCAGTTTTGAGGAATAGGCTTGGCGAACGTTTGCGGGGCTGTGGCATCGGGCATGCTCGACTTAAGCCCCTGTCCTACCCCAGCTCCTGCATGCGGCGGTAGATTTCGCAGATGCCCTTGATGGTGAGTTGGCCGTCTACCACGTCGAAGGCATCGGTCGAATCGGCGACGATGCCGGCGAGACCGCCCGTGGCGATAACGGTGGCATCGTCGCGGCCCAGCTCGCGCTTCATGCGCGCGACCAGGCCCTCGGCCATGGCGGCAGCGCCCACCACGGCGCCGACCTTGATGCACTCCTCGGTATCGCGGCCGATGGCGTGCTCGGGCGCTCGAGGGAACGCGTGGCGAGCTTGGCGGCTCGGGCGGCGAGCGCGTCCATGGAGATGCGGATGCCCGGCGCAATCGCTCCGCCAATGTAATAGCCGTCCTCGTCGATGACATCGATATTGGTCGCGGTGCCAAAGTCCACCACGATTGCCGGCGCGCCGTAGAAGGTCTCGGCTGCGACGGCGTTGGCGACGCGGTCGGCACCTACGGCCTGGGGGCGCGCCGCGCGCAGCTTGGTCACGGCGGCCGTCTGCGGCCCAATGACGATGGCGTCCGCCGCGATGCGGTCGGCCACGGCGTGCCACTCGCGCGAGAGCTGCGGCACCACGCCAGCAAAGGCAATCGCGTCGACCGCGTCGAGTGAGAGGCCGTACATCTTAAAGAAACCCATCAGGCGCACGTGGATCTCGTCGGCGGTATAGGAGCGGTCGGTGGGCATGCGCCACGACTGCACCAGCTCGTCTCCGTCAAACAGACCCATGGCCGTCTGCGTGTTTCCCATATCGATAGCGAGCAGCATGTCTACTCCCGGTGTCGGCATAAAAGGACGCGCACCATTGTATACGTGCCATCGACGGCGCTCGGCTGTGATTCGTTTACGGTGATAAGGGCTGAGAGGTTTAAATATGAAGGAATTATGCTCTACGAGATTTTCCTTGCCGTTTACCGAACTCCCACGTAATATTCTTTCTTGCGCACATGAGGCGCCCAGACATTGCGGGGTGGAGCAGTCTGGTAGCTCGCCGGGCTCATAACCCGGAGGTCGTAGGTTCAAATCCTGCCCCCGCGACCAAGAACTTGCAGCTCGTCGGCCTAGCCGGCGAGCTTTTTTGTTATCTGACGACCATGTTTTCGGCACGGTTTTCAACCTCTCAAACAAAATCTCGATCTGTAAACGCGTAGACCCGATTTGGACGGCTAGATGTTACAGATCGAGATTTTCCGGCAGCCGGCCCCCGTTTGTCTAAATCTGTAACACGAGGGATGGATTTTTGCCGAGTAGTCTGTTATCAGATTGAGATTTGTTGTTGCTCTCCTTTATGAGTGAATCTTGACTCTTTTTATTATGTGAGGCGGACGGGCTATCGATAATCACGGGCTGGATGGATTGACTTGTCGATTGATAGATTCCAATTGGAAGGAGCTGCGACGACCCTTAACGATCCTTAACTAGAAACAGTGCGTCTTAAAAACAATAAAGGGGCCGCTATGTAGGGGCCGTCTATACGATGCCTTTTGACTTACACTTCTTTATGGAGCCATGTAAGGAGGCGGCAATGCAGCAACCCATCGCGACAAACGATGTGATTCTATTTTCCACTCTCAGGGAGAATCAGTACTTCGATCGAAAGAGCGCCCGCAAGGATGACAAGGAGATTGCGAAGCATATTAGTGCATTCGCCAACTCGGCGGGAGGCAAGCTCGTTATCGGTATCGAGGATAATGGTGAGGTAACGGGCTTCAAGCGTAACGGCGCGCGCGACATTGAGAAATTCGAGCGCGCTGCGCTCACGACTTGCACGCCAACCCCTATTGTTCGCAAAGACCGAATCCCCGTGGTCAATTCTTCGGGCGAGGAGGACTTCGTTCTCGTTTTGGACATCGATGCCTCGACCAACCACTCTGTTGCTCGCGTGAGCGACGGCGAGGTTTTCTTGCGGCAGGACGACAAGAGCGTGAGGCTCAGCCGCGAACAGGTATTTGCCCTCGAGTACGATAAGGGGCAGAGAATCTTCGAGGACGAGCTTGTTGAGGATTCCTCCCTAGATGACGTGGACCATGAAGTGCTTGATCGCTACAAAGGGATTCTTGGAACCGAAGTTTCCGACGAGCAGGTCCTTAGAAGTCGTCGTTTTTATGCGTGACGGAAAGCTGACCGTTGCTGGAGCCCTGCTATTCGCGCTGGATCCGTCCGCGATGATGCCACAGGCGCGAGTCCGTGTCCTGCGCTACGACGGCGTCAAAATGGAGACGGGCGAGCGTCTCAACATCACGAAAGAACGAAGCTTCTGTGGGCCGCTGCCTAAGGTGATCCAAGACGCCTACGAACTCATCTCGAGCATGCTCCGCGAATTTCAGTTCCTGGGGCCCGACGGGAAATTCCAGACCGTGCCTGAGTATCCTGAGTTCGCCTGGTTCGAGGGCTTGGTCAACGCGGTGACACATCGCGACTACTCGTTCCGCGGCGACTACATCCGGGTCTCGATGTTCGACGACCGTTTGGAAATCATCAGTCCAGGCGCGCTTCCCAATATCGTGACGCTCGACAACATGAGGACCACTCGTTACTCGCGCAACCCACGCATCGCGCGCACGCTGGTTGAATTTGGTTGGGTTCGGGAGCTAAACGAGGGCGTCAAGCGCATTTATACCGAGATGCAAAACTCTCTGCTCAATGATCCGGTCTACACGGAACCTGATGGGGCAAGGGTTCAGCTAACGCTTGAGAACAATATCGTTGCCAGAACCGTAAGGAGAAGCGAGGCTCTCGAGGACAAGGTATCACCGGAGGTGATCGCCTCATTGGGGGAGTATGAGCTCGCCGCCGTCAGGTTGGCCTTTGCGAACGGAAGGGTGACAGCAAGGGAGCTTGCAGCGCACATCGGGAGAAATCGCCGCACAGCAAGCCGGGTGCTTGGTAAGTTAATTGAGGAAGACGGGCTGCTCGAATGGCACGGCTCATCCCATAACGACCCAAAACAGTTCTACACGATAAGGTAAGGTGGTCGATCTATTTCGCACCTCTGTCGCAGTAATGTCGCACCTCTGTCGCAGTAATGTCGCACCTCTGTCGCAGTGGCTTCGATGACGCGTGGATATAGTCCCTCGGCAAATCTCAAACAAAATCTCAATCTGTAACGGGGTAGGGGTCAAAAGCGGGCCTAGATGTTACGGATTGAGATTGTTGAGGATGGGCTGAGGGGAATGTCTTGATCTGTAACAGTAAGAGGGGTTTTGGGATAGATGTTACAGAACGAGATTTTCGGCAGCCGGGCTCCGTTTATCTGAATCTGTGACACGAGGGGACTGGTTTTTGCTGAGTAACTGTTACAGATCTAGATTCTTTCGGCAGGCTAGATTGGTTTGTCTTGATCTGTAACCAGGTTAGACCCCGGTTTTGCTGAGTAACTGTTACGGATTGAGACAAACGACGGGCCGCCCCGCCCCATCCACCTGCCGCTACCTGCTGTCTGCCGATTTCCGTTGCGCCACTGTGCTCCCATGCCATATCCTCTAAACAACTACGCGGTAACATCGCCGCCGCGCCTACAAGAGAGGAATGTCCATGACCGCACCCGCATCCAAACTGCTCCAGCCCATTACGGTTGGCCCCCTTGAGCTTAAAAACCGCATTATGTTCCCGCCGCTGACCACCGGCTACGAGGAGCGCGACGGTTCCATTGGCGAGCGCAGCCTGGCTTTTACGAGCGCCTGGCCCGTGGCGGCGTGAGCTACATCGTCATCGGCGACGTTGCTCCTGTTATGACCGCAAGCCCCACGCCCAAGTTAGCGACCGACGCCCAGATCCCCACGTTAAGGCGCTGGCCGACGCCGTTCACAAGCACGGCGCCAAGGTCGCGCTGCAGCTGTTCCACCCCGAGTACGACGTGCCCGGCGTCGGCCGCATGGTCATGGGTTCCATGGCCGCCGCCAAGGCTGCGCAGGAGGCCAAGGCCGCCGGCGACGAGGAGACCTTTGCCGCCAAGATGGCCGAGTCCAACGAGATCCGCAAGCAGGCCTACGCCAAGCTGCACCACGACATGCAGCACTTTGTGAACGAGGCGAGCGTAGAGCAGCTCACCCAGATCAAGGAGGCCATCGCTGCCTCGGCGCCCGCGCGCAGCAGGCCGGCATCGACGCCATCGAGGTTCACGGCGACCGTCTGGTGGGTTCGCTGTGCTCGGCCATCCTCAACCAGCGCACCGACGAGTACGGTGGCTCGTTCGAGAACCGCGTTCGCTATGCGCTCGAGGTTGTCGCCGCCATTAAGGAAGCCGCGCCGCAGCTGATGGTGGAGTACAAGCTCCCCGTGATCATGGAGAACCCCGACGGCACGCCGCGCGGCAAGGGCGGCCTGCAGCCCGATGAGGCCTGCGAGTTTGCCAAGCTGCTCGAGGGCGCGGCATCGACATGATCCAGGTTGCACAGGCCAACCATACCGGCAACATGGGCGACACCATTCCGCCCATGGGCGCCATGCCCTACAACTGGACGCTGCCCGTGGCCGAGCGCGTCAAGGCCCTGGTCTCCGTGCCGGTGGCAACCGTCGGCCGTGTTGTTTCGGTCGAGGCCGGCGAGAAGATTCTGGAAGACGGTTCGGCCGATATCATCGCGTACGGCCGCTCGCTCATGTGCGACCCCGACATTGCGCTGAAGGCCGCCACGGGTGAGCCCATTCGCGAGTGCCTCAATTGCAACAAGGGCTGCGTCGACGCGATTCAAAACCGCAAGTACATCTCGTGCGTGCTCAATGCCGAGAACGGCGACGAGGCGACCATCGCCATCAAGCCGGGCGAGGGCGACAAGAAGGTCGCCGTGGTGGGCGGCGGTATTGCCGGCTTGGAGGCCGCGCGCGTGGCGGCCAAGCGCGGCTACGACGTGACCGTCTATGAGGCGAGCGATCACTTGGGCGGCCAGATTGTGCTGGCAGCCGCGCCTCCGCGCAAGGACGAGATCATGCGCTCGGTCGAGTACTACGAGAAGATTCTGCCCGGCCTGGGCGTGAAGGTCGAGCTCAACCATGCCGCTACGGCCGAGGATCTCAACGCCGCCGACGCCGCGATTGTGGCCGTGGGCGCGCACGACGTGGTCATTCCCGTATCCGGTGCCGACTCGGAGAAGGTCGTCTCGAGCTGGGACGTGCTGGCCGGCAAGGTGGAGCTCAGCGGCCGCGTCGCCGTTATCGGCGGCGGCCTGGTGGGCACCGAGACTGCCGAGTACCTGCTGCAGCACGGCTGCGAGGTGGCGATTGTCGAGATGCTCGACAAGATTGCCGCGGGCGAGTCCGAGACCATTCTGCCGCTGATTATGAGCGACTTTGCCGAGCACGGCGTGGAGCAGCACGTTAGACCCGCCTGACCGCCATTACCGACGAGGGCGTGGAGACTGTTCACACCACCGAGGACGGCGCAGAGGAGCCGGTGAAGATCGCTTGCGATTACGTGGTGATGGCCGTGGGCTCCAAGGCCAACGCGTTTGACCTGGACGGCGTGACGGTGCCCGTGACCTGCGTGGGCGACTGCTCGGGCGAGCGCACCGCCGACATCGCGAGCGCCATTCGCACGGCGTATCACGCGGCCAACGAGCTGTAGTTGAACATCGCGGCCAGGCGGGGCGGTAGCACGGATCCGTCTCGCCCGGCTGTGTCCCGTCGGGTGTCAACCGGTGCGGGGCCTGCAAACGCAGCAGGTCCCGCCCTTTTTGTTTTGCTCCTGTGGATGGCAATGCGCGGTAATCATGAGGAGTGAGGACGTCTACTGCCTTGCAGATCACTCAAAATTATTGGGGGAGGGGTTAATAACTATATCCTCTATACCAAAGGACATAAAGAGACGCCAATTTTGTTGACACGCGAATGACGATTAGCTGCGAGTCAGCTACCAGCGTAAATAATCGATAAAGAAATGTCGTAATTTGGTGCCAAATGCCCAGATAACGCCGCGTCTATTTTAATTAACTGTTACGCGCAAACAGCAAAAATGCTACTATCTAACATGCACGTAAGAAAGCAGATTAACGGTTAAGGCTAAGAAGTGGCAGGTATGTCGGAAGCAACAAGGACTCGCACGCATGCGCCCGAGGTTAGGCAGCGCGCCGTCGAGGTCCTCCAAGAGGGGGTCGGTCATCGCGCCCTCGCCGCGGAGCTCGGCATTCCCCAGGCCACGGCTCGTCAGTGGGCCCGCGCATATGCCGTGGGCGGTGCCGACGCCGTTCTCAACGCCGGTTCGCATCATCACACCTATTCGTACGAAGTTAAGCTCGCCGTGGTCAAGGACCGCTTGGAAAACGGCTTAACGGTTCGCGAGGCCATGATCAAGCACAAGATTCCTAGCGAGTCTTCGGTCAAGGCTTGGTGCCGTCAGTACCGCGAGAGCGGTGAGTCCGCACTGGTCGATAAGCCGCGCGGTCGCAAGCCGCGCGTAAAAAAGGCGGAATAGCAAACGGATGGTGCACCCACAGGGGCGCATTTTTCTTGCCGCCCCTCTGCTCCAATGCGGGCGTGCCCTTACCCCGTACGCCTAAAACTCCCCAGTTGACCGAAAACCCGCCGCCGCTACTCCTCAATTGAGCTATAACGTTAAACAATTGCAGCGTTTTAGCATGGGGGAGTGATGGTATGACGCTACTGTATTTCCTTACCCTGTTTCCGCTGGTACCGGCGCTGGGCATGCTGCTCGCGCGCGGTGACCGCGCCCGCGATGCGGCGGGGCTCATAGGCTCCGGCATTATTATGGCGGTGACAGTTGTAGTCGCCGTCATGTTTTTTGGCACGGGTCCGCAGAGCTTTGAGGTTGCCCCCGGCACCTCGCATGTGCTCTCGATCATCAGTTCCGTTATCGACGTCATCCTGTGCGCTGTCATCCTGTACAACGCGTACAAATATAGGAACGCGCTCACCACGGTGCTCGGCATAGTCCAGCTGGTGGGCTCGCTCGCCTTTGCAGCCATGACGCTGCCCGCGGCCGAAGCCGTCACGGCAACGCCACTCTACCTGGATTACATGAGCGTGATCATGGTCCTCGCCGTCGGCATCGTTGGCAGTCTAATCTGCTTGTATGCCCTGGGCTACATGAAGGACTTCCAGGCCCATGACGAGCACGAGGCCGCGCTGCGCGGGCAGACCGCGCCCGACCGTCGCCCGCAGTTCCTGGCGCTCATGTTCCTGTTCCTCTCGGCCATGTTCGTCATCGTGACGAGCGACAACCTTGAGTGGCTGTTCTGCGGCTGGGAAATCACCACCGTGTGTTCGTTCCTTATGATTGGCTACACGCGTACGCCCGAGGCCATCAAGAACGCCTTTACCCAAATCATCCTCAACATGCTGGGCGGCATCGCGTTTTTTGGCCGGACTTATGTATCTGCACGTTAACGGCATGCCGCTGACCATCTCGGGCATGATCGAGCTTTCCGGCACCGGAACCGCGCAGTCCGCGCTGCTGGTGATGCCGGTCATCCTGTTGTCGCTCGCCGCGCTCACCAAGGCTGCACAGATGCCGTTCCACACTTGGCTGTTGGGTGCCATGGTTGCACCCACTCCCACGAGCGCCCTGCTGCACTCGTCAACCATGGTCAAAGCCGGCGTGTTCCTGATGGTCAAGCTGAGCCCACTCTATGCCATCTACCCCGTGACCGGCTTTATGGTCACGAGTGTGGGTGCCATCACGTTTTTGCTCGCTGCACTCATGGCCATCTCGCAGAGCAACGCCAAACGCGTGCTCGCGTACTCCACCATTTCCAACTTGGGCCTCATCAGTGCCTGCTTGGGTGTCGGCGCGCCCGAGGCCGTATGGGCGGCCATCTTCCTGATCTTGTTCCACACGGTGGCCAAGTCGCTGCTGTTCCTGTGCGTGGGCACGGCCGAGCATCATATCGGCAGCCGCAATATCGAGGACATGGACGGCATGTTCAGCCGCATGCCGCACCTGACGCGTCTGATGATGCTGGGCATTATGGGCATGTTTGTGGCGCCGTTTGGCATGCTCGTGTCCAAGTGGGGCGCCCTGGTGGCGTTTGCGCAGACCGGCAACGTGCTCATGATCATGGTGCTTGCCTTTGGCTCGGCCGCGACGTTTTACTTCTGGGGCAAGTGGCTTGCCAAGCTTTCGGGCGTCGACCCCACGGCTCAAAACGTTGAGGTCAATGTCCATAAGACCGAATGGATGGCCCTCAACACCATCGCCGCGCTGCTGATTCTGTGCTGCGTGGCGTTTCCGGTTATCTCGAGCGGTCTGGTGTCGCCTTACTTGGCCATGGTGTTTGGCCGCGTGCCGTACGTTATTGGCAAGGACGCCATGTATCTGATGGTGGTTATCGTGGCTTTTATCGCCGTGGTGCTGCTGACGTCATTCCGCGTGAGCAACAAACCGCACGTCAACGTGTACCTTTCGGGCGTGGGAACCGACAAATATCGCCATTTCCGCGGCTCGATGGGACACGAGGTGAAGGCCGAAAAGCGCAATTGGTACTCGGAGGACGCCCTTGGCGAGAAGCGTATTGGCCCCGCGGGTAGCGTCGTATGCTGCAGCATTATCTTGTTTGCGCTGCTGTGTTGCGCATGGATTGGGCCCGAGCGGCTTGCCATGAGCGCGCCCTCGGTGCTGCGCGGCAAGTATTTCGAAGGTTCGGGCGTCGTGGGCATCTTTATTGGCACCGTGGCGTTTGCCTTGCTGGCGCCGCTTGCGGGCGGCTTGATCGACGGCATCGACCGCAAACTTTCGGCTCGCATGCAGGGCCGCGTGGGCCCGCGCCTGCTGCAGCCCTTCTACGACGTTGCCAAGCTGCTGCGCAAGGCCCCTGCCAGCGTAAACACCATGGACGATACCTATATGGCGTGCGCGCTCATCTTTACCGTCGTGGGCGGCGGCATCTTTGTGTCGGGCTCCAACACGCTGCTGTGCGCTTTTATGGTTACGCTCGCCGCGATCTTTGTGGTGCTGGCGTCCGCCTCGACGCAAAGCCCGTTTGCCCAGGTCGGTGCCGACCGCGAGTTGCTGCAGGTCATGAGCTACGAGCCCGCCGTTCTGCTGATGAGCGTGGGCCTGTACCTTGCCACCGATAGCTTTGATTCCATCGCCGTGACCGGACAGTCGGCGCCCATCATCGTGTACAGCGCGCCCATTTTCTTGGCGCTGCTTGCGGTGCTCACCATTAAGCTACGCAAGTCGCCGTTCGACCTTTCGTACTCGCATCACGCGCATCAGGAGATTGTCCAGGGCGTCGCCACCGAGATGAGCGGCGGCACGCTGGCCAAGATGACCCTTATGCACTGGTGTGAGACCGTGCTGTTTTTGATGTGGGTGGGCATGTTCTTTGTTTGGGACAACCCGGTGAGCTGGGTCGTAGCCCTGGTCGTGATGGCCGCGACGTATTTTGTCGAGGTGCTGATCGACAACACCTTCGCACGCAGCACCTGGCGCAGCTGCTTTAAGCTCGGCTGGGGCGTGGCGCTGGTGTTTGGCCTGCTCAACCTTATGCCCATCCTCGTCGACGTGTTTATTTAGGAGGCGGCATCCATGGATCATAAAAATGTCGCGCTCGCCGTGGGTTATTCATTACGACGGCTCGAGCTGCAACGGATGCGATATCGAGGTGCTGGCCTCGCTCACGCCGCTGTTCGATGCGGAGCGCTTTGGCGTGGTCAACACCGGCAACCCCAAGCATGCGGATATCTTTTTGGTGACGGGGTCGGTCAATGCCCAGAACCTGCCCGTCGTGCGTCAGATTTACAACCAGATGCTCGAGCCCAAGTGCGTGGTGGCCTGCGGTATCTGCGCATGCTCGGGCGGCGTATTCCGCGATGCCTACAACGTGATCGGCGGCGTGGACCGCGCGATTCCCGTGGACGTGTACGCGCCCGGGTGCGCCATTCGCCCCGAGACGGTGATCGATGCCATCGTGGAGGCGTGCGGCATCCTGGACCAGAAGGAGACCGTGTTGCGCGCCGGTGGCGATCCGCTCACCGTGGGCGGTGCCGCTACCTGGGACGGTGGCGTTGAGCTGGGCGAGGACGGGTTTGTGGCTGCGGGGGCCGGGACTGACGGTGCCGGTGACGCGCCTGCCGGGAAGCCTGCTGCGCCCGCCGCTGGCGACGCACCTGCTGAGACGCCCGCCGCTGCAAAGGAGGCCGAGTAATGCAAAAGGCTATCTATACCACCGTCGGGATCGACAAGCTCCTGTCGCATGTCCAGGCGCTCAAGGGCGTCGGCGCGCGCTTTGTGCAAATGCATGCCGAGCGCAACGTCGACGACGGCTCGTATCGCTTGGTCTATACGTTTATCAACGTCCGTGCTGCTCAGGAGCATATTGCGCAGGACGGCAGCTATGCGATCGAGAACCTGGTGGTCGAGGGCATCGACCAGTACCAGGAGATTCCGTCCATCAGCTCGTATTACCCCGCGGTGTTCCCGTTTGAAAACGAAGCGCACGACCTGTTTGGTCTTGCCATCACCGACATGCAGATCGACTTTAAGGGCTTTTTCTACCAGGTCTCGACTGCCGAACCCATGAGCGTCATCACGCTCGAGGTGAAGGCTGCGCGCGAGAAGGCCATGAAGGTCCGCGCGGCTGCCGAGGCCAAGGCGCGCAAGGCCGCTGCCGAGAAGGCCGCTGCGGGGGAGGGTACCGCTGCTCAGCCCGCTGCGGCTGCCGGCTCCGATGCTCAGCACGATGAGGCTGCTGCGAAGGCCGCGCTCAAGGCCGCCGAGATGGAGGCAAAGCTCGCCGCCATGGATCCCGAGAAAGCGGCCAAGGTCCGCGCGGCGCTTGCCGCCAAGGCCGCCCGCGACAAGCAGAAAAAGGAGGCGTAAGGTCCATGGCACATCGCTCCGTTATTCCGTTTGGCCCGCAGCACCCGGTGCTGCCCGAGCCGCTTCATCTGGACCTGGTGATCGAGGACGACCGCGTCATCGAGGCAATTCCGCAGATCGGCTTTGTGCACCGCGGACTCGAGAAGCTCACCGAAAAGCGCGATATGCATCAGTTTGGCTACATCGCCGAGCGCATCTGCGGCATCTGCGCCGTGGGTCACAGCTACGGCTATGCCAGCGCCTGCGAGCGCATGCTTGACATCGAGGTGCCCGGCCGCGTGCAGTATATCCGCACCATTTTGCACGAGCTTTCGCGTATTCACTCGCACCTGCTGTGGCTGGGCCTGCTCGCCGATGCCTTTGGCTTCGAGGCGTTGTTCTATCGTTCGTGGACGCTGCGCGAGCAGATTCTCAAGATCTTTGAGAGCACGTGCGGTGGTCGCGTGATTCTGTCGATCAACGAGATCGGCGGCCTTAAGCACGACATTGAGGACTCCGAGCTGGCCGGCATTGTCCAGACGCTCGACGCCATGCGCCCCGACTACGAGGCCCTGGTGCATACGTTTTTGGACGACGACAGCTGCGGCGAGCGTCTGCATGGCGTGGGCGTGATCAGCAAGAAGGACGCGCTGGAGCTTTCGATGGTCGGCCCGTTTGGGCGCGCCTCGGGCGTGGACTATGACGTGCGCATGTTTGGCGACGGCGCCTATGCGGATCTGGCTGCGTTTGAGCCAATTGTCGCTACCGATGGCGACTGCTATGCCCGCTGCCAGGTGCGTTGCGCCGAGGTCACGCAGGCTATGGACATCATCAAGGAGCTTGTGGGCAAGATTCCGCACGACGGTATCGGTGGGCGCACCAAGCTTACGCCAGCCGACGGCGCGCGCGGCGAGGTTGTGATTGAGCAGCCGCGCGGCGAGGCGTATTACTATGTGCGCGGCAACGGCACCAAGAACTTGGACCGTTTTCGCGTGCGCACGCCGACGTCGCAAAATCTGGCGGGTCTGACGCATGCGCTGCAGGGCGTGCTCATTGCCAACGTGCCCATGATTATCCTGACCATCGACCCCTGCATTAGCTGCACGGAAAGGTAGGCACGGCATGAGTTTGCTGACATTTGCCAAGACGGCCTTGGGTTCTATGGTCAAGCAGCCGGTAACGGTGCGCTATCCGCAGGAGAAGCTCGCGGCACCCGAGCGCCTGCGCGGGCATATCGTCAACGATATGGACGTGTGCATCTGCTGCGGCATGTGCGCGCGCCGTTGCCCGGCGGGTGCACTTGCGGTCGATCGCAAGGGCGGAACGTGGTCGATTGACCCGTATGCCTGCGTGGTGTGCGGTGAGTGCATCGAGAGCTGCCCCAAGCACTGCCTGACTATGGACACCGCCCGCACTCCAGTCGCAGCGGACAAGACTCCCACAGTAGAAACCAAACCGGAATAGCGCTGGAATAGAACTGGAATAGGGGCCGGTGGGGCAAAAATGCCCACCGGCCCGGCCGCGTGAACGCGTGTGCGGGCCGCCACGCGACCCGTCCAGCCCGAAAATGACCCGCCTGCCACCGAAATGGCCCATTATACTTTGGGCGC
>ENA-OQBU01000174-OQBU01000174.1-human-gut-metagenome-genome-assembly--contig:-NODE-174-length-17074-cov-2.906768_pt1 | contig 17074 bp, 19 predicted proteins | sample MGYA00242492_ERZ504566 | MGnify/ENA primary metagenome ERZ504566 (study PRJEB26092, sample SAMD00036261) | human gut metagenome | host: Homo sapiens | study: EMG produced TPA metagenomics assembly of...
GTGGCGGGGCGCGGCCAGGGCGGGGCGGGATCGGCGGAAGCGGCCGGCGGCCAGGCCGATGCAGATGAACATCACACCGAACAGTGCGACCAATCCCAGCGAGCCGGACCAGCCGGCGACGCTTATGCCGGTTTCCGCCGCCGTGCCGAAGCCGAGCGCGTTGTCGATCGCGGTGCAATACCACCAGCCGGGCAGGAACTTGGCTATGGTCACCATCACGCCGGGCATCATGTCAATCGGCAATGCGACACCCGACGTGAACATGATGAGCAGGCCGAAGATGTTGGCGAACCCGTTGGCCGCCTCTTCCGAGAGCCCGAACTCGCTGAGCATGAATCCGCAGGCGACGGTCATCAGCGCGTACACGCAGGTCGCGCCGAACGTCATCAGCACTCCCCCGACGCTCAGGTGCAACGGATCGAGCCCCGCCGCCATCATCAGACCGATTGACAGCACCAAATAGCCGACGCATACGACGAGCGCGAATCCGCCCAACGTCAGCAACCGCTGGAGTCCCATCAGGACCATGCGTCGGGGCGAGGCGGTGAGACGCCGCCGCACCTCGCCGGTGGTGAACGCGCCCAGGATCATCGATCCGCAGATGGTCATCGCCAGGGACAGCGGGTACAGCGCGGTTTCATGGTGCCGCCGAATCCGCTGACCGCCGTATCCGCAGCGCTTGCCGACTCCTCGGTCGGCGTATCGACCACGGCGATCTGATGGTTCACGTCTGTATCGCTGGCCGATTCGGCGGCCATTTTGGCGGCCTGGGACAGATCCTTGATATCCGGCTTGTCGACTTGCCCTTCCGGCAGCGAGTCCAGCATGTCTTGGTCCAGACTCGCGCCATCAAAACCGGCGGCCCCTCCTGTAGCGTTCATCATGCCGGCGAGCGCCGCCTGGTCGACCCTCGTCTGCGCGCCGATCAGTGCGGTGCGGGTGAGCGAGAGGAACCCGCCGACGTTCATCCGCGCCATCGACCCGGAGCCGGATGCGTAGCTGGTAACCGTGTCCACGTTCGGCGGATTGTCGCCGTCCGCCGCCGCGGCGACATAATCGTCAGCGAATCCGTCGGGAATGATGACGATCAGGTCCACCCAGTTCGAGGCGACGGCCTGTTGCAGCGTTTCGCTGGTGTCGTCGAGGTCCACCAGTTCGCTGGAATCGCGCAGGTAGGCGCGCATCGACGTGGCGATATCACCCCGGTCGGAGTCGCGGTCGATGATGGCGACGCGCGTCTTGGTCGATTCGAACACCGCGGACATGGAGCCGGATGCGGAGGTCAGCATCGCCCAGCTGATGGACATCATCAGGATGCCTATGAATACGAGGTAGATCATCAGGTAGACCCGGTGCGCGAACAGCACGCGCAGCGTGGCTTTACAGGTGTTCATAACGTTGCCTCCTCAGCATTGCGATGCCGGCCAAGAGGAATACCGCGCTCATCGCCAGCAGAATGATGCAGGTGGTGATGAACGGCCGGTAGCTGTCGTAGTACAGGATGTCGTAGAACAGGTTCGTCACCTGCTGTGCGGGGTTGATGGTGCCGAGTATGGGCGCGTTGCGGGCTATCCAGTCGCTGATCTGCATGGCAAACCCGCCGTACAGTCCGGTGAACAGCGACAGCGTGCAGGAGATGCCGGTCGACAGCCCGTATTTCGTGTTGTACGAGAGCTTCGGCACCGCACCGAGCAGGGTGCCTGCTGAGCTGGTCATGAACGAGGCGATGATGACCGCAAGGATCGCCGCCGGTTCGCGTCCGCCGAGCGAGACGTTGCAGGCGAGCCGGATATAGGCCAATGCGATGGACAGGGCGACCGACGAGCACAGCCAGCAGGAGAGGAAGCCCGCGACGAGCTGTTTGGCCCGGCTCAGCGGCGCTACGGTCCGCCGTATGCCCAGCGCGGACAGGTTCGCCTGTGCGGCGGCGACTGTGCTGATGGAGTATCCCATGGCCATCATGCAGGACATGGCCAGCAGCGCGTAATAGTATCGGGCGATCTCGTCAGGCTGGAAATGCGTGAGCGTCGTCTCATGGGTCATGTCGACGTTCTGCCCGACGCTGTTCCAGAAGTTCCGGCTGAGCGCGGCCTGTGGATTGTCGGCGATGGTCTGCCGGGTAACGGCGTCGGTGCGGTTGTACAGGTCGATGACGCTGCGCAGGGCCGCGAGGCTAATGTCCAGTCCGCTGTTTTGCGTGGAGTCCTTGGCTGTGACGGCGGTTTCCCGGCTCACGGTCATCGCCAATCGGCCGTTATTGTCGGCGGTCAGATAGCCGTTGGCAGTGCCGTCGGCGAGCCGTTGTTCGGCCTCCTTCACGGTGTCGACTGTGGTGATGGTCAGCAGCTTTTGGTCGATTTCGGCGTAGGTCGTGTCGTCTGAGGCCGATTCCGTTTCCCCGGCCAGCGCGTCTACGAAGGTGCGGGCACCGTCCGCCTGCTGCCAACGGGTGTCTTCGATGACGGCCATCGGCACCGGCTTGAGTTCGTATGCTTCGGCCAGCCCGCCGAACAGTCCGTTGAACATGGTCGCCAGCACAATCGGGAACACGGTCATCCAGAACAACGCCGACCGGTTACGCAAGTTCGCTTTCAATGCGACCAGAAATGTGGTCCACATGATGTCTCCTTACTCACGGAACTCCCCTCAGTCACCTTTGGTGACAGCTCCCCTCGGAGAGGGGAGCCAAGTTATTTGCTTGCCGACTGAGGGGAGCATGGTCAGTCCCTCAGTGCTTTGCCGGTGAGTTCGAGGAACACGTCGTTGAGGGTGGGCGGGCGACTGGTCAGGTGGCCGATGTTGGCGCCGGAGCGTTTCACCGCGTCGAGCACGTCGGTCAGGTTGTGTTCGCCGCGACGGCATCGCACGTCGAGTTCCTTGCCGTCGTAGGTGGCTTCGATCACGCACGGCAGCGCACGGACCTCGGCCATCGCCGAATCCGCCAGATCGAGCGTTTCGATGGTGATGCGCTCGCCCGTGTCGATCATGTTCTTGAGCTCGTCGGCGGTTCCGAGCGCCAGGTGCCGGCCGTGGTCCATGATGAGGATGCGGTCGCAGATCTGTTCGACCTCCTCCATGTAGTGGCTGGTGTAGATCACCGTGGCGCCGGCCTGGTTGAGCCGCTGGATGCCTTCCAGAATCGAATTGCGGCTTTGCGGGTCGACGGCGACCGTGGGTTCGTCGAAGAAGATCAGGTTAGGCTTGTGCGCGATGCCGCAGGCGATGTTCAGGCGTCGCAGCAGACCGCCGGACAGTTTGCCGGGCCGGAACTTGCGGAAGTCCTGGAGTCCGACGAATTCGATGGACTCCTCGACCAGCGGCGCGCGGTCGGTTTTCTTCGGCACGTACAGCGAGCAGAAGTAGTCGATGTTTTCGGTGACGGTCAGTTCGTTGAACACGGCCACGTTCTGCGGCACGATGCCGATACGACGTTTCAGCGCGTAGGAGGTCGGCGTCATCGGCTGGCCGAACACGCGAATCGTGCCCGAATCGTAGGTGAGCAGCGCGAGGATGCAGTTGATCGCGGTGGTTTTGCCGGACCCGTTCGGTCCAAGCAGCCCGAAAATCTCGCCCTGGTTCACGTCAAGGTCAAAATAGTCGAGCGCCACCATGTCGCCGTAGCGTTTGACCAGTTGGCTGACGTGCACGGCCAGAGCCGGGTTGGTTGTCGAGTCGTGTTCGGAAGCTCTGTTGTCGGTTGTCATAGTCACTCCCTTCCTTGGCGATTCCATCATCCCAAGAAGGGGCCGGACGCCGCCACAGGCAAACGTCACGACTTGGCCGTACAGGCGTGACATTTGTCATTACAGTCCTTCGGCGTCGGTCTGCATGGCCTTGTACACCTTATCGACCGGCATCAGGCTGATCTCGTCCATCGAATAGTTGGACGCCCTGTGGCTTTGCGTAATCATCGGTATCATCCCTTTACGGTTGTGTCGACGACATCCGACGCTTGTGCCTCATCTATTCGGGAAGTGTAAGCCCGTTGTCTTGGACCGTCATGCGGGTAATTCCGCACGCCCGTCAAGTTCGTCGTGTTCCGCACACCGCTAGACTGGTGGTGGAAGAGCGTCGAGCCGGGGAGGTGCCATGCGCGTGTTGGCCGAGATGGGCTTGCTACTCGTGTTGGGCCTGGTTGTCGGGCTACGGTCCGATGGCGTGTTCATCGCCGGCCTGCTGTTGGCCGTTTCGTCGCCGGATTGGTGGAATGGCTGCGTCCCGCGCAATGGTCTTGGGTCTTGTGTACGGCGTATCTCGTCATCGCCGTGGCGGTGCCTTCATGGTGCGCGTTCATGCCGCTCATCGCCTACGATACTGCACGGCTGCCGGCCCTCGCCTCGACCGGAGCCCGGGCTGGGGCACGGACTGCGGCAAGTGGCCGCTCCCCCAGTGTCTCGCGGACCGCGGCCTCTCGCCGTTCCCTTGCCGATGCAATGCGTTCGGCCCCGTGGCTTTCGGCCGCCGCGCGCTGGATATGGGTGTTGCCGCTGATCACGCTCTGGTTCGCCCGTGGCACCGACCGTCTCCAGACGCTGGTGATGACGCTGGTCGCCCTGCTTGGATTCGTTCTGGGCCGGGCCCGCGCCTCCTCGGACGAGCGCGGCGCGCGTTGCTGCACGCGCAGGACAGGGCGCGCGAATCCTCGCGGGCCACTCGTTCGCGCATCGCCGACATCGATGAGGAACGTGCCCAGTCGATTCGCATGGCGACCCTCGGCGAGCGCACGCGTATCGCCCGGGAGATCCACGACAATGTGGGCCATCTGCTGACCCGCGCGATCATGCAGGCGCAGGCCGGCAAAACGGTGGCCAAGGCGACGAACGATACGGTCGCTGCGCAAGGGTTCGCCACGTTGGGTGCGACGTGGATGATGCGATGACGATGGTGCGCCGTTCGGTGCATGATCTTGAGGATGATGGCACTGATTTCGCCGCGCAGATCGATGATGCCGTCACGTCGTTCGACGGCATCTCCCCCGGTTTCGCCGTGACGCTGGCCAACGATATCGCCAAGGCGCCTGCGCCGGTCTCGCGCTGTTTCGCGACCGTGATTCGCGAGGCATTGTCGAACGTGGTGCATCACAGCGCGGCGCGCGAGGCGAGCGTGACGTTGCGTGACTTCCCCGCGTTCTGGCAGTTGGTCATTCAGGATCCGGGGCCGGCCGTGTCCGAGTCCGATGGGTCCCGGACGACCGCTGCCCGCCCGCGTGCGATGCGCGCCACGCACGTCGGCTCGCGACTCGCCGCCGACGGCGTTGCCGATATGCGTGGTTCGGCCGATGAGCTGATGCGCGGCATGGGTTTGGCGGATATCGAATCGCGCGTGCGCGCCCTTGGCGGCACCGCGGTCTGCGGGCCGTATGAGGACGGCTGGCGTGTGTTCGTATCCGTGCCGAAGAAGCGTTGGACCATGGAATCGAGGGATTGATGAGAATCGCAATCGTGGATGATGATCCGATCGTCTGCCAGTCGTTGGAGACGATTCTGACGCACCGCACGGCCGAGGTGCTATGGATGGCAAATGACGGAGACGCGCCGTGCGCCGTTATTTCGAGACACCGGCGAGCGACCGGACGTGCTGCTGATCGATATTCAGATGCCCGGCACCAGCGGTTTGGATGCCGCGCGCGAGATTCTGGCCACGGACCCGGCCGCGCGCATACTGTTCCTGACCACGTTTGCGGACCAGTCGTATATCGCGCAGGCGATGGGACTTGGCGCCAAGGGCTATCTCATCAAACAGGATGTGGCGGCGGTCGGGCCCGCGCTGCAGGCGGTGATGGCCGGTCAGGTGGTGCTCGGCGCGGAAGTGCTCGGCAAGCTCACCGAACGAACTCCGGATCCTGCCGATTCCGACGATTCCAGAGATACCGCCGATTCCATCGAGGGCCTGCTTGGCGAGCGCGAACGTGAGATCACCGCGCTGGTCGCCGAGGGCCTCGATAACCGCGACATCGCCGCCAGACTGTTCCTGAGCGAAGGCACGGTCCGCAATCGCATCAGCGCGATACTGGACAAGCTCGGCCTGACCAATCGCACCCAACTCGCCATCCTCTGGCTCAACGCCCATAGGTGAGGGGGCTTTTGGTCAAGTAGGCCTCTCCCTCCGACATCGCTTCGCGATGCCACCTCGAACGCGATTCAGGACAGCTTGCAGCTGACCTCTTATTCGCTCGTTGTCACTCACCCTCGCCTAAAAACGCCTCCGGCGTTTTCTTCACGGCTCGGCTCATCAGAGGGAGGTTGTGAAAAACCAACCTCAGCTGTTTTTCATGACGATACTGTCGATGGTGTTGGCCACGCGCTCGCAGTCGTCGGAGCACTGTTCGAGGTGACGGTAGACGTCATGCCAGGCGAACACCTGCAGCGGATCGGTGCAGGTGGTGTGCAGCGTGCGCATCGACTCGATGAACAGGTGGTCGGCGTCCGTTTCGATCGTGTTGATGGCGAACACCAGTTCGCGCAACGTCTTGGAATGCCGGAATCGCGGCAGTTCGTTGACCAGCTCGCAGATGCTTTCCGTGGCGCGCACCACCATATCCGACATCTGGACCGCGTCGTCGCGCATGTCGGTCACGTTGTCGTAGTACATGCGGTTGAGCACGCCTTCGATGCTGTCGGTCACGTCGTCGAGCACGTGGCCGAGCTCGTCGATGTCCTCGCGGTCGAACGGCGTGATGAACGCGGTCACCAGTTCGTCCATCATGTCGTGGCGCACCTCGTCCGCCGACTTCTCAATCGCGTGCATGCTGTCCATGCGTTCGCGCAGCTGGCCCGGATTGAAGTCGTGCATGACCTCGGACAGCAGCTTCGCGGCCTGGCATGCGTAGTCCGCGCTGCGGCGGAATCCGTCGAAGTAGAACATGTCTTTTTGTCTCGCCATGATGGGTGGATTCCTTTCTAGAACACGACCATGAACAGTTTGGCCATTACGAAGCTGATGAGACCGCAACCAGGGAAGGTGAACACCCAGGTGAGCATCATGTCGCGTACCACGCCGAAGTTGATGGCGGAGAGGCGGCGTACCGCGCCCACGCCCATGATGGCGCTGGTCTTGGTGTGCGTGGTGGAGACGGGGATGCCGAGCACGGTCATGACGAGCAGGCACAGCGCGCTTGACAGATCGGCCGAGAAGCCTTGGTATTTCTCGAGTTTCACCATGTCCTGGCCCACGGATTTGATGATGCGTTCACCGCCGACGGACGTGCCCACGCCCATGATGGTGCTGCACAGAATCATGAGCCAGACCGGAATCATCACACCGGTCACGCTGGGTTGGCCATTGCAGAACGCCATGCCGAGGAACAGCACGCCGATGAACTTCTGGCCGTCCTGCGCGCCGTGCATGAAGCTCATGGCGCCGCGCCCACGATCTGCGCGTAGGTGAAGAACCCGTTGGTGCGGCGGCGGTCCATGCCAGCGCAAATCAGGGTCACGGCCTTGCATACCAACCAGCCGACGGCGAAGCCGAACAGGAGGCTTGCGACCAGACCGTAGAGCACCTTGACCCATTCTCCCATGTTGATGCCGCCGATGCCGCCTTGGATGGCGATGGCCGCTCCGGACAGGCCGGCGATCAGGCTGTGGCTTTCGGAGGTGGGTATGCCGAGCAGCGAGGCGCCCACGCTGTATACGACGATGGAGAACAGCGCCGCGCATAGGGCGATGAGCGCCGCGTTCGTGTCGCCGCCGAAATCGACCATGTTGCTGATGGTGGAGGCCACGGAGGCGTTGAGCTGCGTCATGATGAAGACGCCGAGGAAGTTGAAGATGGCCGCCATGATGACGGCGGAGCGTACGCGCATGCATCGTGTGGTCACGCAGGTGGCGATGGCGTTGGGTGCGTCGGTCCAGCCGTTGACGAAGATGACTCCCAGCGTCAGCAACGTTGTGACGGTCAGAGCCGGGTTGGAAAGCACTTGTTGGAGGAAATGCGCCAGTGAGACGTCCAAGGGGAATTAACACCTTCTTCTTCGGGGGCGGAAGCCGTCACACTGATTGTAACGGAAGAATGGCTACGTAGTTCCCATGGCGCGCGGGTTTTATGGTGTTGTTATGCTATTGCGGCCTGTCAGCAGCAACAACTGGTATTGGGGTGGAGACGGTCGTATTCCTCGCGGGCGCGAATGAATTCGACCTCGCTCATCGGTGTTTCGCCGGGATGCTCGGCCGCGAAATGCTCAAGATAATGGTCGTAGCGGGCCTCGCCGCTGATCTCACGCAGATACCAGACGATGCCGTGCCATACGGCAACGAGTTTGCCGAGCATTTTGTCTCCTTTCGCTGATTATTGGCTCCCCCTTGAAAAAAGGGGAGCCAATGACGCACTACGCTGCAACATGCCCGTTCCGCACAAGCTCATGCAGCTTGGCGCTGTATTCGCGCTGCACCTTCTTCTCAAGCGCGGTGGCGACCAGGCTGGAGGGCGCGAACCACTGGGATTCCACGAACGGCTCCTCGGACGTCGTTTCGGCACCGTACTTGCCAGCGGCGAACGTGCGCGCCACGACCACGATGCCGACTACCACGAAGACGCCCATCATGACCAGGAAGAACACGGAGAGCACGCCGTCCAGATACGCGTTGGACAGCGCGGCCTTGGCGTTGGCCAGCGCCTCGCCGGTCAGCTCGCCGGAGTCGATCTGCGCCTGATACTTGGAGGCGGTGGTGAAGTAGCTCAGCGGCCCGAAGATCTTCTGGAAGTCGGCGGTGAAGGTCACGGCGATGTCCCACACGAGCGGTACCACCGGTATCCACAGGTGCTTCCAGTAGCCCATCTTGGCCACACACACGGTGATCAGCACGAAGCAGGCGGCGGCGAGCAGCTGGTTGGAGATGCCGAAGATAGGCACCATCGCGTTGATGCCGCCGTTCGCGTCGGACACGCCCATCCACAGCAGTCCGCCCCACAGCGCGGTGGCGATCAGCGTGGTGATGATGTTGCCGGGCTTCCAGGTCGGGGTCGCGACTTCTTGAGCTTGCGCACGTTGCCGAGCATTTCGCCGATCTGGTAGCGGGCCACGCGGGTGCGTTGTCCACGGTGGTCAGGATGAACAGGGCTTCGAACATGATGGCGAAGTGGTACCAGAAGGCCATCGAGTCGTGGCCGCCCAGGTAGGACTTGAGGAAGTTGGCCATGCCCATGGCGAACGTGGTGGCGCCACCGGTGCGGGAGACGATGGAGGTCTCGCCGATGTCGGCGGCGGCCTGCTCAAGCGCCGCGGCGCCTTCGTAGGTCTTGGCCGCGCCGTTCTCGTCCACGGAATCCCAGGTGACCTGCATCTGGTTCTTCGATGTCGGAGACCTTCATCGACTCCACGGCCTTGACGGCGGCATCGGCCTGTTCGCCCGGCGTGGAGGTGGCGGAGATGCTCACGCCGGATGCGGCGGTGATCTGTGCGGCGGACATGTTGGTGGAGAAGTACACGCCCTGCGAGATGGTGATCGCGGCGATCAGCGCGATGACGGCGGTGAACGATTCGACGAGCCTCGAACCGTAGCCGATCATGCGGATCTGGTTTTCCTTCTCCACAGCCTCGGGGTCAGGCCGGAGCTCACTGCGCCGTGGAAGCCGGAGAGGGCGCCGCAGGCGATGGTGATGAACAGGAACGGGAATAGGTTGCCGGAGAAGGTCGGGCCGGTGGAGGTGGGAGGCCAGTTCGGTCAGACCCGGGCACCTTGACGGACGGGTTGGCGATGATGATGCCGATGACGAGCAGCACGAGCGTGCCGATCTTCATCAGCGTGGACAGGTAGTCGCGCGGGGTGACGAGCAGCCAGTGCGGCAGCGCGGCGGCGGCGAACGAGTAGATCACCAGGGCGATGACGAGCTGCTTGGCGTCCAGTGTGAACACGGCGGCCACGGCCGGGATAGAGGCGATCCATCCGCCGGCGACGATGTCGAGCACGAGCAGCACGAAACCGAGCAGCGTGGTCTCAATGACACGGCCGGGGCGCAGGAAACGCTGGTAGCAGCCCATGATCAGGGCGATCGGGATGGTCATACCGATGGAGAACACGGCCCACGGCGAGGCGGCCATGGCCTTGATGGCCACGAGCGCCAGGAATGCCATGGCGATGGCGGTCATCACCACGAGGAAGATGGATAGGATCATACCGCCGAACTTACCCATTTCATCAGTGGCCATCTGGCCCAGAGAGCGACCGCGGCGCTTGGCGGAGATCCACAGCACCAGCATGTCCTGCACGGCGCCGGCGAAAAATCACGCCGAGGATGATCCACAGAGTGGAGGGCAGGTAGCCCATCTGCGCGGCCAGGATCGGGCCGACGAGCGGTCCGGCGCGGAGATGCCGGCAAAGTGCTGGCCGAAGAGCACGCGGCGGTCGGTGCGTTCGAAGTTCGCGCCGTCATGCACGCGCTCGGCCGGGGTGGCGTTCGCGTCGTCGGTGCGCATGATCTTGATCTGGATGTAATAGGCATAGAAGCGGTAGGCGATGGCGTAGGAGCTCAGCGCCACGACCAGGAACCAGATGGCGGAGATCCGCTCACCGCGCGAGACGGCCAGAATCGCCCATCCGCAGGCACATACGATGGCGATGGCGGCCCACAGCAGGGCCTTCTTCCATGTCCATACCATTTTGGGACGCACGCCTACGGGCAGTCCCTTCGAATTGCGAATCACACGTTCGGCTTCGTCCGGCGTGTAATCGTCCTTGAATTCCAACTTGCCAGGTGCCGGGGCCTGGGCTGCGGCGGTGGTCATAATAACCCTCTGTTCCTCTTCAATAACCTTTGCGGGAAAGGTTCTCTTCATTGCGACCCTTTTGGGGTATCTCTCGTCTGCTTATGGCACTGGTTGGAAGCGTAGCCACGGGCATGTAGCGCCTCAGGAAAATGTCCCAATATGTGAGCTTGGCCACATGTTCACGGACTGCGTTTCATGCCGATTACCCGGGATTCGCACCGCGATGTGCGAAAATGGACACGGTATCAATCAGGAGGTGCACAGTGGTTGTAAGCACGGATTCGAGCCGCACAATGCCCGATTGGGTGAAGTACGGGGTGTTCTGGCACGTGTATCCGCTGGGCTTCTGCGGTGCCGATATCAGGCCCGCCGGCCCGCGCCAGTTCCATGGCCGCGGCCTTGACGCGATAATTCCCTGGCTGGAGTACGTGCGCGATCTAGGCGCGTCCGGCCTGCTGCTGGGTCCGGTGTTCGAGTCGGCGACGCATGGATACGACACGCTCGACCATATGCATATCGATGTGCGATTGGGCGGGGATGCCGCGTTCGATCAGCTTGTCGCGGCCTGCCGGGACATGGGATTGCAGGTGATGCTGGATGGCGTGTTCAATCACGTGAGCCGCAATCATCCGGCCGTTCAGGCGGCGCTTGACGAGACCGCCGGACGCTTGAATCCGGCCGACAACCCGTGGCATGGTCTGGTCCGCGCGCATGTCGGTGATAATGGCGAACCCGCTTTGGATGTGTTCGAGGGGCACGGGGATCTGGTGGCGCTGGACCATTCGGCTGACGAGACCGTTGACTATGTGGCCCATGTGATGAGCCATTGGCTGGATCGCGGAGCCGCCGGCTGGCGCCTCGACGCCGCGTATGCCGTGCCGAGCCCGTTCTGGGCGCGCGTGTTGCCGCAAGTCAAAGCCACACACCCGTATTCGTGGATTTTCGGCGAGGTGATCCATGGCGATTACCCGCGCATCATCGAGGAATCCACGATGGATTCGATCACGCAATACGAGCTATGGAAGTCGATCCAGCATGCGCTGGAGACGGAGAACTTCTTCGAGCTGGATTGGAACTTGAAGCGGCACAACGCGTTCCTGGATTCCTTCGTGCCGCAGACGTTCATCGGCAACCATGACGTGACGCGTATCGCATCGCAGATTGGCCCGGCCAAGGCGGCGTTGGCATTGGCGGTGCTCATGACGGTCGGCGGCGTACCAAGCATCTATTACGGCGACGAACAGGGCTATGTGGGCGTCAAGCAGGAGCGTTTCGGCGGCGATGACGACGTACGCCCGAAGTTCCCCGACTCCCCTGCCGAACTGTCCACGCTGGGAGAGCCGACATACCGGCTGCATCAGGCGCTGATCGCGCTGCGCCGTCGCAACCCATGGCTGCTGGATGCGCGTACCGAGGCCGTGAAGCTGGAAACAAGCACTTCGTCTATCGTTCGACGAGCGCCGACGCCCAGCATTCCCTGACCATGGACCTCAACATCGAGCAATCCCCCACTTTCACCATCCGCACGCCGATGGCAGTACAGCGTATCAATACTGAGCTCCCTCATCAGAGGGAGCTAACTCATTCACCTCTGAATGCCTCGGATCAGCAGGTCGAGCAGGTAACCGTACGACCGGTCGACCCGCTCGCGGCCGCGTGTGCGGGGTTGTGCGGAACGCAGTTCGAATTGGATGAACCCGTGTATGGACACCCAGATGGAGGATGCGATTAGATGGGGGTCATCGCCGCGGAATACAGATGCTGCCTGGCCGTATCGAATGATCTGCGTGATGGCGTCCAGGCAGTGCTGGGCCGAGTCCGACGCCTGCCCCATCCAGACCAGCGCGTAAATGCCGGGGGCGTCCAGCGCGTGTTCACGGTAGATTATGCCCGCCCTGCGCAGGCGCAGCACGGGGTCGGATTCGTCAATGGCGATGAGCTGTTCGCGCAGATCGGTGAAGTATGTGTCGATGAGCGCATCGCACACCGCCTGCTTGCCGCCGATGTGCTGGTAGATGCTGGTGGGCGACACATCGGCCTGTGCGGACAGCGCACGGATGGTCAGACCATCCACACCGTCCCGTTCCACGATCCGCCTTGCCGCGTCAAGGATTCTCCCGTGGATTTCAAGGGTGGGCGTGCGTTTGGATCGGGGCTGCGATTGCGTCATATCCGTTATTCTAGGGTGCGTACAGGCCATTACCGCCGTTTCGGCATGGCCACGATCACAACGACTGCGGCGATAAGTGCAATCGTCATGGCCGCTAGGCAGGCGAACAGGCATCCGCATCGCAAACACCGGCCTATAACACAATCAGGCCCGACGACCATAAAAGGTCGTCGGGCTGATTCATACGCGCTGTCGGACTAACGGCGTCCAGACTTCATACGGAATGGCGCATTGTGGCGATTCTTCTTGGAATGACGGCGGTTCGGGCCTTCCGTGTTGCCGTATTTGGCGATCATGCGGCGTTCGTGACGCTTGGCACCTTCTGAACGCTCGTCGCGTACGATGCGGTTCTCGTTCTTGCGATGGATGCGCTTGCCGCCTTCGCCCTGACGGGTGTTGCGCATGGACTGTCTGCGGCCGTCATGGGAGCGCTCGTCATAGGAGAAGCCGTAATCCTCGTGGCTGCGTTCATTGCGGCGAGGCTTGCGCGGACGCTCGAAATCGCGGGAATCGGACCGTTCGAAATCACGGCCCGCATTGTGCCTGCGGCTGCCGAAATCATCGTTGCGACCGTATCCGGCCCTGTCGCGCTTATCGAACTTGTCGCCCTTGCCGTACCGATCATTGCGACGGTTCTTGCCGTGCTGGTCGCGGCCATTGTCCTGACGCTCGTCGTACCGGTTCTTGCCGTATCCGTCGCGACGGTCGCCTTGCGGCGCTCCTCGCGGCGGTCATCGCCATGCTCGAACAGATAGTCGCGGCGCTCGGCCTCGGGGTTGCTCATGCCTGCACGGCGTTCCGCACGGTTGCGGTTCTTCTTCACGGCCTTCTTGCTGGCCTTGTCGCCGTGCTTGCGCTGCGGCTCGCCTTCGGCAACAAACTCGCCGCCTGCGTTCTCGTGCTGGAACTCGGTCTCGGCAACGTTCTGCTCGTCACGGTTGCGATTGCGATTGTGCTTGCGCTTGCCGCCGCGGCCGGACTCGTCGCCCGCCGCGTTCTTGGCGCCCCTGTTCTTGCCCTTGCGCGGGTTGCCCACGGGCTGCGACTTGTCGAGGCTCCAACCATCCACGCGCTCGGCGCGGTCGCCCACAAGCTCAAGCACTTCGGGCGAATCGTGGGTCACTTCGATCATCTTGGTCTTGATGCCGGCCTGGTTCAGCAAGCGGCGCGTCTCGCGGCGCTGCTCGGGCAGCACGAGGGTGACCACGTCGCCCGCCTTGCCGGCGCGGGCGGTACGACCGGAGCGGTGCACAAAGGACTTCGGGTCGGCCGGCGGCTCGACCTGCACCACGAGCTCCACGCCGCCGACGTCTATGCCACGGGCGGCCACGTCGGTGGCCACCATGACACGCACATCGCCGGAATCGAACGCAGCGAGGTTGCGATCGCGCTGGTTCTGGTTCAGGTTGCCGTGCAGCTCGGCGGCCGGAATGCCGTTCTGCGTCAGGTTCTTGGCGAGCTTCTTGGCCTGGAACTTGGTGCGGGTGAACAGGATGCGGCGGCCTTCGCCCGAGGCGAGCATGCGCACGAGTTCGTGCTTGTCGCCGCGCGTGGTTTCGAACACGTGGTGGGTCATCAGGTCGGGTTCGGCGGTGGCCGAATCGACCTCGTGCACCTTGGGATCGTGCAGGAAGGTGTTCACCACTTCATCCACGCCGTGATCGAGCGTGGCGGAGAACAGCATGTGCTGGGCGTCGGGCGAAATCTGCTCAAGCAGTCGCTTGACCGGTGGCAGGAAGCCCATATCGGCCATTTCGTCGGCCTCATCGATGACCACGACTTCGACGGACGAGAGCGTGAGCGCCTGCTGGCGCAGCAGGTCCTCAAGGCGGCCCGGGCAGGCGACCACGATATCGGCGCCGGCCTTCAGATCGCGGATCTGGTGGATGTACTTGACGCCGCCGTACACCGTGGTGGTGTTCATGCCGAACGTGTGGGCCAGCGGCATCAGCACGTCGTTGATCTGGTTCGCGAGCTCGCGGGTGGGGGCCAGCACCAGGCCGCGCGGGTGCGGTAGGAAGTCGTCGGCGCGGCGCTCTTCCAGGCTGGCCTTCTTGCGGCGCTTGATTTCCTTGCGGAACTCCTCCATCGCGATTTCGCCGAACGAATCGTAGGAACCGAGGCGGGTGACCAGCGGAATGGAGAATGCGAGGGTTTTGCCGGAGCCGGTGCGCCCTCGGCCGAGAATGTCGCGGCCGGCCAGTGAATCGGGCAGGGTGTCGGCCTGAATGGGGAATGCGGTCTTCTTGTCATCTGCCGCAAGCACGCGCACCAGCGGTCCGGGTACGCCAAGTTCGCCAAAGGTAAGGGGCGGGATTCCGCGCTGTCGTTCATCTGGAAATCAGCGGAATCGTCACGATCATCGAAATTATTACGGGGCACAGTGGCCTTTCATGTCAAAGGTTACGCAAATTACGCAAGCTTTCCGAGCTTAGCGTAAGCCCCCTACTTTGCTTGGTGCTCGCCACACTGTCATCCCACTCTTTACTTATGACCCCACGGGGCGGTAACTTGCCCATGGGGCGGTTTGAAGAAATTGTGAAACCGCAGAATAAAGCCATTTTCACCTACCGCCCCATGAGGGTTTTACCACCCCATGGGATGTTTGCCGCCCCATGGGTTTTACCACCACGTAAGGCGAGCACCGCTCCATGGAACACGCAAATGGCCCCCACCCGTGAAGGTAGGGGCCATTGTGCAAAAGGGCTGAGCCAAGATACAGCCCAGTAGCCCTAAAACACACTACAAAATATCCGGATCGTCTTTGGCAATAGTGCCGGTTGCCTTGCCAATGGCCTTCAGGCGTGGTAGGCCACAAAGAATCACGATCGTGCCAATGGCAATGCCGTTGAAGGAAATGCCACCAACAGTGAAACGCGAATTGGCCGATGGCAATGATCATGGTGATGGCTGCCACCATGATATTCAGCGGCTTGTCGAAGTTGACCTTGTTCTCCACCCAGATGCGGATACCGATCATGCCGATCATGCCATACAGCAGCGTGGTCACGCCACCGAGCACGCCGGCGGGGATCGTGTTGATCACGGCACCGAACTTCGGGCACAGGCTCAGGATCAGGCGAAGGCGGCGGCGCACCAGTAGGCGGCGGTGGAGTACACCTTGGTGGCGGCCATCACGCCGATGTTCTCGCCGTAGGTGGTGGTGCCGGAGCCGCCGCCGAAGCCGGCGAGCGTGGTGCCCAGGCCATCGGCCATGAGGGCGGTGCCGATCTGGTTGTCGTAGTCGCGGCCGGTCATTTGGGCCACGGACTTGACATGGCCGACGTTCTCAGCCACAAGCACGAGCACAACGGGGATGAACATGGGAAGGATGGAGAAATCGGCCTGCGGCAGGTGGAACTTCGGGAAGCCGATCCATGCGGCGTCGCCGATGGCGGAGAAGTCGACCTGGCCACGGATGCAGGCATATACATAGCCGATGATCACGCCGACCAAAATATTGAGGCGGCCCAGCAAGCCCTTGAACAGCACGGCCACGAGCAGCACGGCCAACAGGGTAACCAGTGCGGTGTCGGGCGCGGCTTGGAAGTTGGTCCACACGGAAGGTGCCAGATTGAAGCCGATGATGGCCACGATCGCGCGTTGACCACGGGCGGCATGATGATGTCGATCCATTTGGAGCCGGCGTAATGCACGAGCACGCCAACCAGGGCCAGCAGAATACCGGTGACCATGATGCCGAAGCTGGCGACCGCAATGCCCTTGTTGGCGGTGGAGACCGCGGTGATCGGTGCAATGAAGCCGAAGGACGAGCCCAAATAGCTCGGCAGCACGTTCCTGTTGATAAGCAGGAACAGTGCGGTGGACATAGCCGTGAAGAACAGGGTGGTGGACGGGTCGAAGCCCGTCAGAATCGGCACCAGGAAGGTGGCACCGAACATGGCGATGACGTGCTGTGCGCCGATACCGGCGGTGCGCACCCAAGTCAGACGTTCATCGGGCTCGACTACCTCGCCGGGCGCCAGCGTCTTGCCGTCGCCATGCAATTGCCATTGGAAGATATTGGACATTACTACTCTCCTCGCTCTCGCTTGGGGCACGGCATTCACAACCAGCCGCACCACGCACCATTCTAGCTCACGAAGATTTTGTGAAGTCTCTCTTCCGGGAAAGGCTATTTACCGTAATACTCCAGCAGGTGTGGGTCGACGGCCTGCACCACATCCACCAAATCGCCA
>ENA-OQBU01000175-OQBU01000175.1-human-gut-metagenome-genome-assembly--contig:-NODE-175-length-17036-cov-4.353066_pt1 | contig 17036 bp, 22 predicted proteins | sample MGYA00242492_ERZ504566 | MGnify/ENA primary metagenome ERZ504566 (study PRJEB26092, sample SAMD00036261) | human gut metagenome | host: Homo sapiens | study: EMG produced TPA metagenomics assembly of...
TCATCGCATCGCCACTCAAGTGCGTTTAACGACAGCAGTATTCAGGCTATGGGAAGAACTCGTCCCATGGTTGCGTCGGCGTCGGCTGGGATCAGGCTGAATGGTTCTACAATTGGTGCCTGATGGAACGACGGTTCACGTTCAGGCTGATATGCGGGCTAACGGCAGAAAGACGCAAAGGCGGAAGACTGAATGTTCGGTTTCCGCCTTTACGCTATGTAAGATAAATCACGACAAATCATTGCCGAATAGCGAAAGGGGCGCTAGTGTTTAGCCCCACGTTCTGTTAGGTTGTCATAGGTACAAACGAGTGATTGGAGGCAGCGTACGGTGGCAGAGAACCAAGCGCCCAACGCCGCGGCTGACGTGGAGATGAGCCAGTATGTGGCTGATCGCACGCGAGTGAATGAAGACAAGATCAAGCAGGATGACGAGATCATCCAGCAGTTCGGCGACTATACGTACGGATGGCATGACACGGATTTCGCCGGAGAAGCGGCAAAAAAAGGCATTGACGAGAATGTCGTGCGCGCCATTTCCGCAGATAAGAACGAGCCGGAATGGATGCTGGAAAAGCGATTGGAAGGCTATCGCGATTTCATCAACCGTCCGATGCCTCAATGGGGTGTCGATCTGAAGGATTTCGACGCCGACGATTTCAAGTATTACGTCAAGCCGATCGACAAGCAGGCCACGACTTGGGAGGAATTGCCTGACGAGATCCGTGCGACGTATGACAAGCTCGGTATTCCCGAAGCGGAAAAAAGCCGTCTTGTCTCCGGCATCGCGGCACAGTACGAATCCGAGGTCATCTACAACTCAATCCAGAAGGATCTTGAAGACCAAGGCGTGATTTTCGTCGACACCGACACCGCGGTGCAGAAGTATCCGGAAATCGTCAGAGTATTTCGGCAAATGCATTCCGAGCAACGACAACAAATTCTCGGCATTGAACACCGCCGCATGGTCGGGCGGATCGTTCGTCTACGTGCCGAAGGGCGTGCATGTCGATATTCCGTTGCAGGCATACTTCCGTATCAATACGCCGAATATGGGTCAGTTCGAGCGCACGTTGATCATTGCCGACGAGGGATCGTACGTGCATTATGTGGAAGGCTGCACCGCACCGATCTACTCGACCGATTCGTTGCATTCCGGCGTGGTGGAGATTTTCGTCGAGCCGCATGCCCGCGTGCGCTACACCACCGTGCAGAACTGGTCGAACAACGTTTACAATCTGGTGACGCAGCGTGCCTACGTGCGTGAAGGCGGCACCATGGAATGGGTCGATGGCAACATTGGTTCCAAGGCAACCATGAAGTATCCGGCCTGCATTCTCGCCGAGCCGTATGCGAAGGCAGCACCATGTCGCTCGGCTTCGCAGGCAAGGGCCAGTATCAGGATACCGGTGCGAAGATGATCCATCTTGCCCCGCATACCAGCTCCACCATTGTGGCGAAGTCGATTTCCCGCGGCGGTGGACGTTCCGCATACCGTGGTCTCGTCAAAATCGTCAAGGTGCCGAAGGATCGTCCAACTCGACGGTATGCGATGCACTGCTTGTAGATGAGTTCAGCCGCTCCGACACCTACCCGCATGTGGACGTGCGCGAAGATGACGTTTCCATGGCACATGAGGCTACGGTTTCCAAGGTTTCCGAAGACCAGCTGTTCTACCTGATGAGCCGCGGTCTTTCCGAAGAGGAGGCCATGGGCATGATCGTGCGAGGCTTCGTGGAGCCTATCAGCCGTGAGCTGCCGATGGAATATGCGCTTGAACTGAACCGACTGGTGGAATTGCAGATGGAAGGATCGGTGGGCTGATTACCATGGCACAAACTCAGGAAATCAATATTCCCGTTGCGGATCCGAACGATCCGTATGCGAATCCGGCAGCCATGCCCTCTTCGGCGGATCGCTCGCCGCGGTCATTTGATGTGGACGCATTTGAAGTGCCCGACCGCAAGCAGGATGATTGGCGTTATACCCCTGTGGAACGTGTCGAAGAGTTCTTCAACGCGTTCACGCCGTCGAACGAAACCCAGATTGCCGTCACTATGATCGACGGCACGGCTCTTACTGAGGCGTGACCTATAGCGAGGGCAAGCCGGGAGACGCCGATACGGGCATCGTTTCCAAGCCCTGCGATCGTGTGTCCGCAGTGGAATGGAACTCCGCCTCCCGTGCCGGAATTCTGCGTATCGACGGTGAAATCAGCCAGCCGATACTCGTTAAGATTCATGGTGCCGGAACGGATCTGGACGCATTCCACCTGGTGATCATTGCCGCCGATCGCGCCCACGCTGACGTTGTGGTAGAGCATGACGCGATGCACGTATCGCCGAAGGTGTGGAGATTCTCACAGGTAGGGACTCCCATGTGTCCACCACGTTCATTCAGGAGTGGAACAAGGGCTCCAAGCATGTGGGCAACCAGCGTATACACTTGGGGGAGGGTGCGTCCCTGCGCCATTCCGTGGTCACGCTTGGCGGCGATGTCGTTCGAATCCGTATGGATCAGGATTTTGGCGGCGATCAAGGCGATCTCAACATGCTTGGCATCTACTTTGTGGATCCGGGCGAGCATATCGAACATCGCACCATGATTGTGCACAACCATCCCGAGTGCAAGAGTCGTGTGGTATATAAAGGCGCTCTTGACGGCAAGGGCGCGCACTCCACATGGGTCGGCAACGCGCTGATTGCTCCGACCGCGCCGGGTACCGACTCGTATGAGCTCAACCGCAATTTGGTACTTACTCCGGGCGCGATCGCCGATTCCGAACCGAATCTGGAAATCGAAAACGGCAACATCATCGGAGCCGGACATGCCTCTTCCGTCGGGCGCTTTGACGATGAGGAGCTGTTCTATCTGCAGTCCCGCGGCATTCCGGAAACCGAAGCCCGCAAACTTGTGGTGCGAGGCTTTTTTGGCGAACTCGTCGAGGAAATCGGCATTCCCGCAATCAGCGAACATCTCATGAACGTTATCGACAAGCGCCTGGCACGCGGCGAGAACGACGCGATCGCCCAGGTGTTGGAAGAGAAGTAGAACGTAGGAGCGAAAACCATGTCAACTCTTGAAATCAAAGATCTGTACGCGCACGTCGAAACCAAGGACGGCATCAAGCCGATCCTCAAAGGCGTGAACCTGACCGTCAACTCCGGTGAAACCCATGCCATCATGGGGCCGAACGGATCCGGCAAATCCACGCTGGCCTACACGCTGGCGGGCCACCCCAAGTACGTGGTCGATTCCGGACAGGTGCTGCTCGACGGCGAAGACATCCTCAAGATGACCCCGGACGAGCGAGCCAAGGCAGGCATCTTCCTAGCCATGCAGTATCCGGTCGAAGTGCCGGGCGTGTCGATGACCAACTTCCTGCGCACCGCAAAAACCGAAGTCGACGGCAAGGCTCCGGCCATCCGCACGTGGACCAAGGAACTGTCCGAGGCGATGAAGCGCCTGAAGATGGATCCGAAGTTCGCCACCCGTTCCGTGAACGAGGGTTTCTCCGGCGGCGAGAAGAAGCGTGCCGAAGTGCTGCAGCTCGAACTGCTCAAGCCGAAGTTCGCCATCCTTGACGAAACCGACTCCGGCCTTGACGTTGACGCGTTGCGCATTGTCTCCGAAGGTGTGAACCGCGCCAAGGAAGCCAACCAGTTCGGTATTCTCATGGTCACGCACTACACGCGAATCCTCAAGTACATCAAGCCGGACATCGTGCATGTGTTCGCAGCCGGTCACTTCGTCAAGACCGGCGGCCCTGAACTGGCCGATGAGCTCGAGGAATCCGGCTATGACGCATACCTGCCGGAAGGATCCGATTCCGAAAGCGCGCTGGCATGACCGATTTTGCAGCGATTCGCAAGGAATTTCCGATCCTTGATCAGGAGATCCACGGCCATCCGCTCGTGTATTTGGATTCCGCGGCGACTTCTCAGAAGCCGCAATGCGTGATCGACGCCGAAAGCGATTTTTACCGCACCATCACGCCGGCGTGCATCGTGGAGCGCATGAGCTTGCCGCACGCAGCACCATGGCGTTCGAAGAGGCACGTGCCAAAGTCGCACGTCTTGTCGGCGCCAACTCCGCTGAAGGCGAAGAGGAGATCGTTGTCACCTCCGGCGCCACCGCAGGACTGAATCTGCTAGCCACCGCATTCGGCAACGCATCGCTGGGACGTGGGGGAGAAGCGGCACGACGTTTCGCTGTGAAGCCGGGAGACGAGATCGTCGTATCCAAGGCTGAGCATCATTCTGTGTTGCTGCCATTCCAGGAGCTTGCCGCACGTACCGGAGCGACACTGAAATGGTTTGATCTGGACGATGAAGGACGAATCCTTGCCAACACTGCGGACGAGGTGATCACCGAACGCACAAAGATCGTGGCCGTCACCCATGTGGGCAACACCACCGGTGCCATCACCGACATCGCGCCGATGGTGAAACGTGCGCACGAGGTAGGCGCGGTGGTTGTGCTCGACGCATGCCAGTCCGTACCGCACCTGAAGATCGACCTCCACGCTTTGGACGTTGACTTCGCGGCATGGAGCGCGCATAAGATGTACGGCCCGACCGGTGTCGGCTTCCTCTACGGCAAGCGCGACATGTTGGAGGCGTTGCCACCGGCGAATTTCGGTGGATCCATGGTGGAACTTGCCTGGATGGATCAGGAAGCCCAATACATGGCTCCTCCTGCGCGTTTCGAGGCGGGCACGCAGCCGGTCGCGCAGGTCGTTGCGGCCGGTGTCGCGGCCGAATGGCTGATGAATATCGGCATGGAGAATCTCGAAGCCCACGAGCGCGTTATCGCAGGCGAACTCCTCAAGATGGGGCAGATCGACGGCGTGCGCATTCTCGGACCGCAGACCAACGAGCAGCGCATCGGCACGGTGGCTTTTGAAATCGACGGCGTGCATCCGCATGATGTTGGCCAGTTCATCGATGCGCAGGGCATCGCCATTCGTGTCGGACATCATTGCGCGCAGCCGGTCCACCGTCACTTCGGCGTGTACGCATCCAACCGCGCATCCAGTGGCATCTACAATTCCGTCGAAGACGCGCAGGCATTGGTTGAGGCGTTGAAGAAGGTCCGTCCGTTTTTGGAGTTGAGTAACGCATATGAGTGATTTTGCAATGTCTGGCGACGATCTCGAGCAGATGTACCAAGAGGTCATTCTCGAAGCCTCGAAGAATCCGCATGGCAAGGAGCATTTCGCTCCGGATCTGGCTTCCGAAAACGCCTCCCAGGCGGGAAAGACCACGGTTCAGGCAACCCACGAGTATTGCACTCCCGGCGAGTCCCACCAGTTCAATCCGACCTGCGGAGACGAGGCCACCGTGCATGTGGAGGTTTCCGACCAGGAGCCGCACGTTATCGAACGACTGGTGTGGGACGGTCACGGCTGCTCCATTTCACAGGCCAGCCTTTCGGTGATGGTGGATCTGGTGGAAGGCAAAACCGTGGATGAGGCCATGGAATTGGCCGGAACGTTCCATAAGCTCATGGAATCACGCGGCAAAGGCTTGGACGATGAATCCGCCGAGGAATCGTTGGAAGACGGCATCGTGTTCCAAGGAGTGTCCAAGTATCCAATGCGTATCAAGTGCGCGCTGCTCGGATGGGAAGGCATGAAGGACTCCGTGGCCAAGGCATTGGCCGCGAAAGCCTGACAAGTATTGTTCTATGGTGGAAAGCAGGATGTCTCCCGTGCTTCGTGCGCCGCGTTCTACAACGGGCGAAACACGTGAGACAAACTCCAGCCAACGCGATAGGCTACTCAACGGAACATATTCGAATCATATATGGAGCGACAATGAGCGATACCTTGGTACCTGAACCGCAAGCCTCGATTTTCGATTCCGTGGCCAAGGCATTGGGCAATGACGAGGCCGCGGCGCGTCGCGTCATGCTTAACCCAAATCTCGCCAAAGGATTCAAGGACGGCAAACCAGTGGAAATCGAACACGAAGACACCAAGCAGGACGCTTGTGGTTGCGGCAATCAGGCTGGAGCATGCGGTTGTTCCGAAGAACAGGATGACGGCATCGCGTTGAAGGCTATTGACGACATTGGCCGAGCTACTGCGGCCGACGTGAAGGAAGCGTTGCATCAGGTCATTGATCCTGAACTTGGCATTGATGTGATTGATTTGGGATTGGTGTATGGCATTGAGATCGATGAGCTTGGTCGCGCCATTATCACGATGACATTGACCACTCCGGCATGCCCGTTGACTGATCTGATCGAAGACGAGTGCGCGAGCACGCTTGCCGGCCTCGTCGAGGAATTCCGCATCGACTGGACGTGGCAACCGCGTTGGAGCATGGAAAAGATCACGCCGGAAGGTCGCGAGCAGTTGGCTGCGCTCGGCTTCAATTTCGACAATCTGCCAAAATACTGACAGAAAATCTGTGATATATCAACCTGATATTGCTGATATGTTGATTCCGCAGCGAAACTGCATGTTCGTTGCGGAATTTTTTTGTAAAACAGATTTTTGGATGATATTTGATTGGATATCATCATCAAGAAAAAATGGCACAGAAAAAGCGTGCTCCCGACGCCGGGAAGCACGCTTTTGTTCTGTGTGCGGCAGAACGTCAGTCGTCGACCACGGTACCCTTCGGCACCACGGTGATGCCTTCCGGCGTGACGGTGAAGCCACGGGCCAGATCATGTTCGGTATCGATACCGACGGTCGAATTCTCGGTAAGCACAACATTCTTGTCGAGGATCGCCTTGTAGACGCGTGCTCGACGATTGATGGTCACGCCGTCGAACAGAATCGAATCGACGACCTGGGACCACGAGTGGATACGCACGTTCGGCGAAAGCACGGAATGATGCACTTCACCGCCCGATACGATGACGCCAGGGGAGACGATCGAGTCGGTGGCGTGTCCGAGACGGTCGCGACCGGCATGGACGAACTTCGCTGGCGGCAGATTGCCGGACAGCGTGTAAATCGGCCATTCGGTGTTGTACAGGTTGAATTCCGGCACATACGAGATCAGATCCATATGCGCATCGTAGAACTGCTTCAGAGTACCCACGTCGCGCCAGTAGGCATGATCGGTCGGCGTCGCTCCCGGAATCTCGTTGGAGTTGAAGTCGTACACGCCAGCCTCGTTACGGGCCGCGAAGTACGGTGCGATATCGCCGCCCATATCATGCTTGGTGTCTTCGGCCTTCTCGTCAAGCGCCAAAGCTTCGAACAGGGCGTCGGTGTTGGCCACGTAGTTGCCCATGGAAGCAAGAATGGAGTTCGGATCATCTGGCAGGCCGGTCGTGGTCTGCGGCTTCTCCTGGAAGCTCTTGATCATATTTGGGTGCTCCGGATCAACCTCGATCACGCCGAACTGGTTGGACTGGCTGATCGGCTGGCGAATACCCGCTACCGTGAACTCCGCGCCGGATTCGATATGCTGCTGCACCATCTGCTGGAAATCCATGCGGTAGACGTGGTCGGCGCCGACGATCACCACAATATCCGGCTGCACGTCCTCGATGATGTTGATGGTCTGGTAGATGGCGTCGGCAGAGCCGAGATACCAGTGCTTGCCAAGTCGCTGCTGAGCCGGAACAGGGGAGACGTAGTTGCCGAGCAACGGCGAAAAAACGCCACACCGTGGAAATATGACGGTCAAGCGAATGGGACTTGTACTGGGTGAGCACCACGGTCTGCATATAGCCTGAATTGACCAAATTGCTCAGCGGGAAATCAATCAGACGGAACACGCCGCCGAACGGGACGGCGGGCTTTGCCCGGTCTCTGGTCAAAGGCATTAGACGAGTGCCTTCGCCTCCTGCAAGCACGATGGAAAGAATTTTCGGATTCTTTGCCATGAGAACTCCTCTCCTAGAGCGTCGTTACGACACCGCACACATTGGTCGGTCTGCATCATCGCAAACCACTTACGCACTCAATAATTGCATATTTTTTGCAACATGCAAGGAGTTTGCATCGCGAGTCTTGAAAATTTGCTGACTGTTTCAGTGAACAGCTGTTGAATAGAAGGCCACGGCGCTCGATGCGGCGACGTTAAGACTGTCCACTCCGTGGCTCATGGGAATCTTGACCGTCAGGTCGGCGCGGGAGATGGTGTGATGCGACAGACCGTCGCCTTCGGTGCCGAAAATCAGCGCCAATTTGTCGATATGGTCCTTTTCGCCGTTGTCGTTGTTCAAACGACGAACAAGCTCCTCCAGCGAAATGGAATCGTCTTCAAGGGCCATCGCAACGGTGGTGAACCCAAGATCGCGCAATTCCTGCATGCCGGTGAATGGCCAGTAGTGTTTATCATCTCCGCCAATACGAGTCCACGGAATCTGAAACACCGTGCCCATCGACACGCGGGCGGCGCGCCGATACAATGGATCGCCGCAGGAGGGCGTCACCAACACTGCATCGACGTTCAACGCGGCGGCTGATCGCATGAGGGCTCCGACATTGGTGTGGTCAACGATGTTTTCCATGACCGCGATGCGTCGTGCGCCGCGACACACCTCCTCGACGCTGGGCAGTGGCCAGCGTTTCATCGCGGCCAGGGCGCCACGATGCAAGCGGTAGCCGGTCAGCTGCTTGAGCTGTTCAGGGGATGCCACGTACACGGGAATGTCGGTGCCCCAACGTTGGTCGATGCGTGCGAAGGTTTCCGACATGCCTCCGATCCACGGTTCTTCGACAAGCAGGGAAATCGGTTCCCGGTCGGCGGTCAGCGCGCGATCGATGACTTTCGGCGATTCCGCGATGAACAGGCCCTTGCTGGGTTCAAGCTTGTTGCGAAGCTGGATTTCCGTGAGATTCGTGTATGCCGACACGCGCTCGTCGTCAATGGAATCAAGATGGATGAACTGCATGTGATCGATCTTTCGCCGAATAGCTTTCAGATACAAGAAAACCCCTTGTTTCCAAGGGGTTTGCTGGTGTCCGGAGCGGGACTTGAACCCGCACGCCTGTATAAATAGGCACTAGCACCTCAAGCTAGCGCGTCTACCATTCCGCCACCCGGACAGGTGTGTTGCTCAGCGGCAACAAACGAAAACTATAGCAGATGCTCGGTGTGATGCAAGTCTCGGCGTGTCGCGCGGAATTACGCCATTGGTATCCGAGGTGCTGGTAGGCTCTGAAACTATGACTGATGCCCTTTTCCTGCTTGATACGGAACATGATGATGTGCCGGTGAACAGTGACGAATTGAACGCCGGATGGAAATTGACGTTGCCCCAGTCGGTGCGTCGACATGCCATTCAGGCCATGCGTCTGAAAGACGGTGACGAATTGCAGCTTTCCGACGGTAAAGGGCTACGTATCCACGCGGTGTTGCGCTATGCGCAACAAGGAATCGCGGAAGTGTCGAGCTTCGGCAAAGAACCGCAGCCTACCACCAAACTCGCTTTGATCCAAGCGCTGGCGAAAACAGGACACGATGAGCAGGCCATCGACACCGCAACGCAGATCGGTGTGGATGAGGTGATTCCATGGCAGGCTGATCGTTCCATCGCCAAATGGAAGGCGGGTCGCACCGATAAGAAGTGGCGGCAAGTGCTTGATGCCGCCACTGAACAATCCCGACGCTCCTGGAGACCGGAATTGGGGGAGTGCGTGACCAGCAAGCAGTTGATTGCCATTTGCAAGCGTGCCTGTGTGCACGGCGACATGGTGATTGTGCTGCACCAGGATGCTACCAAAACTTGGAGCCAGCTGGAGGAAGCGATCGCGGTGCTTTCCGACAAATGCTTGCAGGACGGGCGCCAGCGCACCGTGTACGTGGTGGTCGGCCCGGAAGGCGGCATCAGCGATGCTGAAATCGAATCCTTCACCAATGCGGGAGCTGAAGCATGCGTGCTTGGAAGCAATATTCTGCGAGCGTCGACAGCTGGTCCCGTCGCGTTATCGCTGCTCGCACGGGCGTTGGGACGATTCATCTGACGCCACACGCCGGCGAAATGCGGCGGATTATCCCGGTTGCGCAATAGCATGGGTACCGAAGGACAACCAGCATTAAGGAGCATTATGAGCGACAAGGATTGCCTGTTCTGCAAGATCATCGCAGGAGAAATTCCAAGCGAAAAAGTGTATGAGGACGATACCACCTACGCATTCAAGGACATCAATCCGAAAGCCAAAGTACATGTGCTCGTGGTGCCTCGCAAGCATTATGCGAACGTGGCCGAGCTTGCGGCGGCCGATCCCCAGCAGCTCGCCCACATGGCTCAGGTCGCGCAAAATATCGCCGACCAGGAATTCCACGGTGCCTTCCGCCTGATCTTCAACACCGGAATTGATGCTGGCCAGACGGTATTCCACGTGCATGCTCACGTGCTGACCGGCGAAAAGCTTGACGAATAATCTTCCCTTTCCCCATGTATCGACGTCAGAAGAGGTTTTGTGGCCACTACTACACGTACCATCGCGATTCCGCAGCAGCTTGACCCGGTGACCGTGCTCGGACCGGTCGACGAGGTCCTTCGGGAAGTGGAACGTGCGTTCCCCGACTTGACCATTATCGTCAGAGGCAACCGCATCGCGATCATGTCACGTTCCAGCAAATCCGAATCCCAAGCCGCACAGGCCGAGCATGTGATCGAAAACATCATCCAAGCCGCATATACGGCTCCGATGGACGCCGATACGGTGCGACGCATGCTCGATCAAAACGTGTTGAAAAATCCTGTGCGTGCTACTCGCCCGGGCCATGGACGTGTAGTGGAGGAACTACGGCTGGCCGATCGGCAACAGGAGCATACCTCCAATCGCGAGAATCATGCGGACCGACGCAAACCGCATGTGCCGGAGTGATCACCTTTGCGCTCGGCAAGCCGGTGCGTGCCAAAACGGCTGGTCAGATCACATATGTCAATGCCATCGAATCACATACCATCACATTTGCCATCGGACCGGCAGGCACCGGCAAAACATACCTTGCAGTGGCGAAAGCGGTACGCGCATTCCAAGATAGGCAGGTGCGCCGCATTATCCTGACCAGACCAGCCGTCGAGGCGGGAGAAAGCCTTGGTTTTCTTCCTGGCACATTGAACGAAAAAGTCGATCCATATCTGCGTCCGCTATATGATGCGCTTTCTGACATGCTCGGGGCAGACCAGCTCAAGCGCTACATGGATGACGGCACCATCGAAGTCGCACCGCTCGCATATATGCGTGGACGCACGCTCAACGATGCATTCGTGATCCTCGATGAGGCGCAGAACACCACCGAACAACAAATGAAGATGTTCCTGACCCGACTAGGCTTCAATACGAAAATGATTATCACCGGCGACGTGACGCAGGTCGATCTGACAGTACCGAAATCCGGGCTCGCCACCATCGAACGCATCCTTGACGGCATTGACGACATCGCATTCGCCCACCTCAAACCGGAAGACGTAGTGCGACACGCGCTTGTCGGCAAAATCGTCGCAGCGTACGACCGACACGCGGCCATTGCCGGCGACCACAGCAGACACGCCACGGGCAAAACCACATCCAGGCAAACAAGCGAGCAAATCGAAAGGAACGCTGAATGAGCGTCGAGGTAACCAACGAAACCGTCTGGCAAATTGACGGCAAGGTGTTCTCCGATCTTGGCATATGGGTGATGGACCAAATGCGGGTCAGCACGCAATCCGACCTGACCATCATGTTCGTAGACCCCGATCCCATCGCCCAACTGCACATGCGTTGGATGAATCTTGAAGGCCCCACCGACGTGATGAGCTTCCCCATGGACGAGCTGCGCCCAGGAGACGGCCGAACTGTGATGGAAGGCGTGCTTGGAGATATCGTGATTTGCCCGTGGGTGGCTGCGCAGCAGGCGCTCGCGGCCGGACATAACACCATGGAGGAAATGATGCTGCTGACGATTCATGGCATCCTCCACCTACTCGGATACGACCATGCCACCCCAGAACAGGAGCGTCAGATGTTCGGTCTGCAGCGACAGCTGCTACTCACCTTCTTCGCGCTTCGCCAGGGAGCGGGGACGCAGGCCATCCTTCCGCCGGATACGCCGGACGCGCTCGCCGAATGGGATAGCAGCATGGCACGGGACGGCAGATCGCCAAATAATGATTGACGTTGCCGGTAGCATATCGTCCGGCATGATGGGGGCTGAATTATGCAGGCAACAATGATTGCGATGATCGTGGTGCTCGCCGTGGTGGCGCTGCTGTTGGTCTGGCTGTCGCTTTCAATGGCCGCGACTGAAGGCGCTGTGGGACGTGTGACCAGGGCGAGCCTGAATAACCTTATTCTCGAAATTCAAACGGATGCCGAGCTTTCGCAATTCATACGCGACAAGAAAATCAGGCGCATTCATAAGGTTCAGCGGTTGGTGGCCGATCGCTATGCCACCGCCGGATCGTGCGCGTTCTTCCGCATCTGCTGCAATGTGGTTGATGGTGTGCTCGTGACGGTGATTGCGGGCATGTTGGACGCTCCACTATGGGCCGAATTACTTGCCGGATTTGTTTTTGCCATCGTCATTGCGGTGATTTCGCTGTTGGTGCGTCCGCGTAGTGCCGGGGCATCCAAGCCAGTCGACATTATGCTGCAGCATGTGGATGCTGTTTCCATTGCGGTTCTATTAACCCCATTCGCAAAAATCGGGGGGCAAAAAAGGCGCGAAGCGTCGCGGCAGTGATCTTTCCGACGACGAGGAGCTCGAAAAAATCCAGATCGAACAAGGACGGGCAACCATTGACCGTCTGGTCGAAGCCAACGATTTCGATCCTGAAGTTTCCGAAATGCTGCGCAATGTGCTCACGCTTTCCGAAACGCTGACTCGTGAGATCATGGTGCCGCGCACCGACATGATTTGCATCGAGCGAGACGAAACGTTGGAGAATATGCTTAAGCTTTGCTCCCGTTCCGGATTCTCACGTGTGCCGGTCATCGGCGACGATGTGGACGATCTGGTCGGCGTGGCTTATTTGAAAGATGCCGTGCGCGCGACGGCCTTCAACCATGCGGCGATGACACGCGAAGTCGAATCGATAGTTCGTGACCCCATGCTCGTGCCGGAATCCAAGCCGGTCGACGATCTTTTCCACCAAATGCAGCGCACACGCCAGCATGTCGCCATTGTGGTGGATGAATATGGCGGAATCGCGGGCATGGTCACCATCGAAGATGCCATCGAGCAGATTGTGGGCGAACTGGAAGACGAACATGATCGCACGCAACATGCCGATCCGGAACGGATCGGTGACAAGAAATGGAGCATGCCCGCACGCACGCCTATCGCCGACTTGGAAGAGATTTCGAAATCGACATTGACGAGGATGATGTCGACACCGTTTACGGCTTGCTGACCAAGCTGTTGGGACGTGTGCCGATCGTCGGATCCTCCGCAGTCACTCGAGGCTTGCGCATGACCGCGGTCGACTCCGCAGGACGCCGCAAAAAAGTGTCGACCATTGTGGTGGAGCCGGCCCACGTCGAGGGCGTGGACGAAACTGAAACACGTAACGAAGAACATGCGGATGATGCCGAAAAGGCATCCGACAACGATAAGGATTCCAAAGACAAGCATGACTGACGCAGCAACAACCGAGACGACTTCCGACCATTCCGATTCCGCCACGCCCGTTCCATATCGGTCCGGTTTCGTTGCCGTGGTCGGGCGTCCTAACGTGGGCAAGTCGACGTTGATCAACGCGTTGATCGGTACGCAGATCGCCATCGCATCATCTCGCCCGGAAACCACTCGTAAAGCCATTCGTGGCATTTTAACCACGGATAATGCGCAGATCGTTTTGGTTGATACGCCTGGCATCCATCGACCGCGCACACTACTTGGGCAGCGTCTGAACGATGTTGTGGACGAGTCGCTCGCCGACGTGGACGCCGTTGCTTTCCTGCTGCCTGGTAATCAGGAGATTGGTCCCGGCGACAAGCGCATTTTGAGCCGTCTGCGTTCTGATTTCGCAGTCAAGCGAGATGATGGCACATTCAAATGGAAGGTGCCGCTGGTTGCCATCGTTACCAAGATTGACGAATTAAGCCGTGACGGGCTGATCAATAAGCTCATTGAAATCAACGAATTCGCCGACTTCACCGATATTGTGCCAGTCAGCGCGCTGAAGCATGACAATCTTGCGGAAGTCAAGAACGTGCTTATCGAGAACATGCCGGAAGGCCCGCAAATGTACCCGGCCGAGCAGATCACCGAAGAGCGTCCGGAAGAAACCATTGCGGAACTGGTCCGTGGCGCTTTCCTGGAAGAATTGGATGACGAGTTGCCGCATTCACTGGCCGTAGTCGTGGATTCCATCGAATATCCGGAAGACAACGATAGTGGCGAAGCTTACGATGCAAAGCCCACGTGATTGTGTCGATTTATGTGGAACGCGATTCCCAGAAACCGATCATCATCGGCAAGGGAGCGGAACATCTTGTGCGTGTCAAGAAGAAGTTGCGTACGCCGGTCAACCGTATTGTTGGACAGAAAGCCAAACTCGATTTGCATGTCAAGGTTGCCAAGGGATGGCAGTCGGATCCTAAACAGCTCGAGAAGCTAGGCTTCTGATCTGCTTAGGATCCGCTTCGCAACGATTGCGTGGAAAATAATAAATGAGGTCTGATTCCCGTAGGAGTCAGACCTCATTCTGCTGTTTCGAAGACTACTTCTTCTTGGTGTACATCTGCGTATTCAGCAAAGTGGCATAACGCTTGATGACCTTCGGACGAATCACCTTCATGGAAGCGGTCATCAAACCATTCTCCTGAGTGAATTCCTCCGGCAGAATGATGAACTTACGTACGGACTCCGCACGGGAAACACCTTCGTTGGCCTGATCGACCCACTTCTGCACTTCCGCACGGACGGCGGCATTGTTGGCGGCCTCCTCCATGGGTATGTCGCGATTCAGCCCCTTGCTTTCCAACCACGGACGCAAGGATTCCTCGTCAAGCGTAACAAGTGCGGAAATGAATGGACGCTTGTCGCCAAGCACCAAGGCCTGGGAAACGAATTCGCAACGCTTGATAACCTCTTCGATCGGACCGGGCGAGACATTCTTGCCGCCTGCGGTGATGATGAGATCCTTCTTACGTCCGATGATATACAGGAAGCCGTCATCGTCGATACGTCCCAAATCGCCGGTACGATACCAGCCGTCTTCAGTGAATGAATCCTCGGAGGCTTCCTCGTTCTTGTGGTACTTCGGGAACACGGCGGTACCCTTGACCTGAATCTCCTCATCTTCGGCGATACGCAGCTCGAAGCCAGGGAAAGCCACGCCGACGGAACCCTGATGATAGGGCACACCAAGCGGATTGAACGCGCAAGGAGCCGTGGTCTCGGTCAAGCCATAACCCTCATACACGGGCACTCCGGCGCCACGGAAGAACGCCATAGTTCCGGGTCAAGAGGAGCGCCGCCCGCCACGATCCACTGGGCACGTCCGCCGAGCACCTCGCGTAGCGAAGCGTAGACCACCGGGTCGAACGCCATACGGCGAGCCTTGGCCAAAGCTCCGGCCTTACCCTTCGCACTGACCTCCTTCATGTAATTCTGGGCTGCCACAACGGCTGCGGCGAACGCCACGCCCTTGGCGCCATGACCAGCCTTCTGCGAGGCCGCGTTATACACCTTCTCAAGAACACGCGGAACAACGATCATGACGGACGGCTTGGCGACCTGAAGATCGGCGATCAGCGTCTTGATGCCCTGCGCGATGTAAATATGCAGTTCGCTGGCCACGCAAATGTAGTTGATGGCACGTGCGAAAGAGTGCGCCTGTGGAAGGAACAGCAGCACGCTGTTCTTCCTCTCATGCAGCAGTTTCGGCATATACGCCGGAAGATTCAACGCGGTGGTGCAATAATGCTCATGGGTCATCTCCACACCCTTCGGCGCGGCGGTGGAACCAGAAGTATACACAATGGAGCACAGGTCGGTTTTCTTGATGGAAGCGATGCGCTCGTCAAGCTCTTCGTCGCTCACGCCGGAGCCGTAGGCCATGATTTCGTCGAGACCGCCGTTCTCGAAGCAGATAATGTGTTCCAGTGCCGGGCATTCCTTATCGGCACCATCGGCTTTGGCGCGCATATCGGTGGTCTCGACCACCAGCAGGCGGGAATCGGAATTATTGACGATATTACGGATCTGCTCCGCGGAATCCGTGTCGTAGATCGTGGCGAGCACACCACCACATGCCATGACGGCCGCGTCGAACACATCCCACTCGTACGAGGTACGGCACATGAACGCCACGCCGTCGCCCTTCTTAAGACCGTAATGCATCAGACCCTTGGCGATCTGACGAATATCGGCGAGCACCTCGTTGCCGGTTTTGGTCACCCATTCGCCGTTCGTCTTATAGGTGTAGAGCGGCTCGTCACCCATACGCTCGGCTCGATCGGCGTAAATATCGTAGATGGTGGTGCCCTCGTCCAGCGGCGGCTTGCCCTCGGTTTGGTGGTCAACAGACCGGTTTCCGGATCGAGGAACGTGGTGGATGGGAATCCTTCGCCCCATTCGACGGTGTGCGGAAGGTCGATATGGCCGTCGGGGGAGATGATGTTGTTCGGATCGTTGTAATCCGGAGTGTTGCCGGAATCGTCGCTGACGGGGTGAACGAAGTCACCTCCCAAACGCAGTGCCTTCTGCGCAAGATTTGCAGCTCGCTTGTTCAAAGAGGTGATGACGGACACGTGACTCTCCTACACATTTAAATCCAATATCTGTAGGAATGATAGACCCATGAATGCGACACGTCACCTTACGGTAGCGTAGGGAAAGTGCGCATCCAGCGGGGCCTGCGTAAAGGAATTGCCATGCGATGCCATTCAATAGGTGAACTTTTCTTCATACAAAGGTGTGACCTACGTTACACTGGTGCGCTGTATCTGTTCATTTTGATTTCTTTAACGAGGAAGAAAGGGCACCTATGGCTGAAAAAGCTGAAGCCACCGTGGTCTTCGGAGTTCTCAACGAGACTTCCGAACACGAGTCCCCGTGTTGCTCTGACACCCGGATATCGTAACGAGGTTGCGTAAATCGGGTGTTAACTGCCTGATCGAAT
>ENA-OQBU01000176-OQBU01000176.1-human-gut-metagenome-genome-assembly--contig:-NODE-176-length-16989-cov-2.815680_pt1 | contig 16989 bp, 24 predicted proteins | sample MGYA00242492_ERZ504566 | MGnify/ENA primary metagenome ERZ504566 (study PRJEB26092, sample SAMD00036261) | human gut metagenome | host: Homo sapiens | study: EMG produced TPA metagenomics assembly of...
ATTAATGGCGATCTGGCCGCTGGTAAACAGCAAATCGCCGGTTTTCACCGCCTGGCTGTACGGACCGATGCGCCGGGGGCGTTGTTGGTGCTTACATATTCCCATAATCATTCTCCTTTATCTCAGCTGCAGACCTCAAAGCCTGCGCTTGTCAATGCCTGTTTAATAGACTCAATGTGGGCGTTGTCCCGTGTCTCAATCCCCAGTTTTAAGAAACAGTCGGTAATATTCATATCCAAATCCGTACTATCGTAGTTGACGCTGACCACATTGGCGCCCTGCTCCGCAATAATGGAGGACACGCCGCTAAGCTGGCCCGGCTGGTCGGACAGTGCAATGGTAATGTCCGCTGTGCGGCCGCCCATCTTCAGCCCGCGCTCAATCACACGGGAAAGAATGGTCACATCAATATTGCCGCCGCTGAGCAGGCAGCACACATTCTTGCCCTCAATATCCGGAATTTTGCCGGCCATCACTGCCGCCACCGGCACAGCGCCTGCGCCCTCTGCAATGAGCTTTTGCTGCTCTAAGAGGGTCAGAATCGCCAGGGCGATCTCATCATCGCTGACGGTAACAATGCCGTCCACATACTGCTTAACAAGTTCAAAGGTGTTATTGCCCGGGGTCTTTACAGCGATACCGTCGGCAATGGTCTGCACCTTGCCAAGGGTCTCAATCTGATCGTCCTGCACCGCATTGAGCATAGAGGGTGCGCCCTGTGCCTGTACGCCGTAGACCCTCACACGGGGGTTCATCTGTTTAATGGCAAAGGCCACGCCGCTGATGAGACCACCGCCGCCGATAGGCACCACCACCACATCTACATTCTCCAGCTGATTAAGGATTTCCAGACCGATGGTACCTTGACCGGCAATCACATCTTCATCATCAAAGGGATGAATAAAAGTGTAGCCTTTCTCCTCTTTCAGCTCCAGCGCTTTTTTATAAGCGTCATCATACACGCCCTTAACCAGGCACACCTGGGCGCATAGCGCTTGGTGGCCTCCACCTTGCTGATGGGTGCGCCGTCCGGCAGGCAGATCAGGGAGTGAATGCCATTCTTGGTAGCAGCCAGCGCCACGCCCTGGGCATGGTTACCGGCGGAGCAGGCGATTACCCCCCGCGCCTTTTCCTCATCGGTCAGCTTGCTGATCTTATAGTAGGAGCCACGGATCTTAAACGAACCGGTGACCTGCAAATTCTCTGTTTTCAAATATACATTGGTACCCGGGTGAATATTAGGGGCCAAAATCATATCCGTCTCACGGATCACCTCACGCAGTACCTGGGAGGCCTGATACACTTTATCCAGCGTCAACACAAACGTTCCTTCTTTCGACTCTATATATATTACACAATTTTAATACGCCGCCGGGGTTTGTCAACAGTTTTGTGTCCGTCCAGATCCACCGGCAGTTCGCGGTTGGCAGTTACCGTATTCGGTGTTACCCGGCAGTCCACAGCTCGCACCTCTACACCGGCAGCTCGGGCGTCACGCAGTGCCCGACAAAAAGCTGGGTCCGTCTCCCGGTTGGGTCGAAATGCGGTGCACCCGCCCATCTGCACAATAAGAAGCGCCATGGCACGGTAGCCTTGCGCCACCGCCTGCACCAGCTCTCCCATGTGCTTGGTGCCCCGAACAGTGGGTGCGTCCGGGAACACTGCCCACGCTCCCTGCCGCAGGGTCACGCCCTTCACCTCCACAAACAGCCGCTGTTGGTCATTTTCCGCATAAAAAATCCAGCCGAGAGGCGCCAAAGCGAACCTCCGGGCGCACCAAGGTAGGCGATGACAAGATCGCCCCGGCGCGCAGTAGTTCCCCGGCCACCTGATTGGGCGCCGCCGCATCCATATTCACCAGCCAAAAGGCGTTTCCACCGTCACCAGGTCGTAGGCGGTCTTACGATTTGGGTTGCTGCTCTTTTCCAAATACACCGTAGCGCCGGGCACCAGCAATTCCCGGCAACGGCCGGTGTTCTTCACATGCACCGTCTCCAGCATACCGTCCACCGTACAGTGGGCAATAAACCGATTGGGCCGCTCCAAAAACACCGCTTTATGAATATCTGAATACTGCATACATAAAGCCTACCCCACCGGCGACCATTTGTCAATCCCCCGGCAGGTTTCCGCTATTTTCTATTGACTTTGCCGTTCAACTCCTATAAAATGGAAAGTGATATTATATGTTGGAGGACACCCACATGACCAAGATGAAAAAGATCCTTGCTGTGGCTCTGTGCGTACTGCTGCTGGGCAGCGTATTTGCCGGCTGCTCCGGCAAGAAAGCAGAACAGACCACGGAAATTACAGACGAAACCCTGCTGATCGCCTACACGGCAGACAACGCCCCCTTCTTCCAGATAGATGAAAAGGGCAACGCCAGCGGGTTTGAAGCCGACCTGATCGCTAAGATTTTTGACAACATTAAGGACGACTGCAAAAACTATGCCTATGTGAAGGTGGAGCCGGGCTACCGCCTGGGTGAGGAGACCGCCTATACAGACAAGGACGGCAAGACCTATATTGCCTACATGGCCGTAGGCGGACTGCAAAAGAACGACGGCACCAACAACGAGGATTACAGTTTCACCAACACGGTCATCAGCAACCGAGTGGTGACCTTGGTAAAGAAAGACAGTAAGATTAAAGATTACAGCAATCTGGGCGGCGCCAAGCTGGCTGTGGTAAGCAAGGCAGCGCAGAATGCACTGGCAGATAACGCCGTGATCGCCGATCGCAGCGCAAAGACCACCACCGTTTACAAGACGGCACAGGCGGCCTTTACCGCTCTGTACCAAGATAAGGCAGACGCTGTGGTCATCGACGAGTTTGACCTGCGCACCTTGGACTTTATCTTAGACGGAAAGAAGCAAGCCTTGTCTGACTGGACAACAGAGCTGAGCGGTCAGTTGGACACGGTGGAATACGCCTTTGCCACAGCCAAGTATGACCGACTGAAGGACGATATCAACGAGGCACTGCTGGAGCTGAAAGACCCCAAGTACAACGACAAAGACGAATTCACCCCCATTGTAGAGCAATACTTTGGCTACAACGCCTCCAACTTCTCATACACCCCTGCAGACAAATAAGCAGCGTACATCACCAACACCTGTGGTCACCCCACAGGTGTTTTCTGTAAGGGAAGCATAAACAGAATTTGGCACCCCTTGTTGCAAGAGGTGACTCCCCGCAGTGCGGGGAGATGTCGCGCAGCGACAGAGGGGACGGGCACCGGTTAGGTGCTGGCGCGCTTGCGCGTCTGAGGGGATAAAACAAGCTCTGTATAATTGCCCTTGCAATCTAAAAAAACCGCCTGACCTACTGGTCAAGCGGTTTTCCTTTTTATGCACTTATACAGGTATATACTCTACTGCGTCCACCGGCACACCGTCCCGGTAATACACTCGGGGCACCCGGCGGGCAATGCGGCAGGGCAGCTCATAATTGAAGCTGTGTGCCAGACCGGACACCTCCTCCATACTGAGGGTTTCGTTGCCGTCCGTTCCCACCAAGGTTACCGGCGTACCTACTTGCACACCGGGTATCTCCGTCACGTCCACCATAAACTGGTCCATACACACACGCCCGAGAATCGGTGCGCGCTTGCCGCCAATGAGCACCTGGCCCATGCCGGATAAGCAGCGGGGATAACCGTCTGCATAACCCACCGGAATAGTAGCGACTCGGCGGGGAGATGGAGTGGTGTATGTACCGCCGTAGCTGATCTCCCGTCCCGGCTCCAAGGTCTTTACATGGCTGACCCGAGCCACCCAGCGCAGCACAGGCTGCAAGGGCAACAGGGATTTGTCCACCTCTTCCGAGGGATACAGGCCGTACAAAATAATCCCCGCCCGCACCATATTAAAGCTACCGCCCAGGCGCATAATCCCGGCGGAATTGTTCAGGTGTTTAATCGGAATTTCCACCCCACGCTGCTCCAGCAAATCGCAAAACTGCAAGTACCGCTGCCGCTGGGCCTCCGCCTTGACAAAGCTGGTTTCGTCCGCCGTGGCAAAGTGGCTAAAAAGCCCCTCCGGGTAAATCCCCGGCAAATCGCAAATGGCCTTGCAAATATCCGCGCTCTCTTCATTCACCTGGAAGCCGATACGGCTCATACCCGTGTCCAGTGCAAAGTGAAAAGGCACCTGCTTACCCTGGCGCACCGCCTCCGCCGACAGTGCTTGGCTGCCTCCATGGAGAAGATCGGCAGTCGCACATTATGTTCTACCGCCCGGGGAAAATCGTCCGGAAATACCGGTCCCAATACCAAAATAGGCAGGGTTACACCTGCTCGGCGCAGTTCCATTGCTTCTTCAATACAAGCCACACTGTAAAAATCAAAGTTCTCTTCATACCGGCGGCCGATATATGCCGCACCGTGACCGTAAGCGTCCGCTTTAATCACACCCAGCAGCTTCGTATCCGGCCCGATCTTTTGCCGAATGGCGGCAATATTCGCCTCCAACGCATTTAAGTTAATTTGCGCTTGGGTTCTCTCATACATCTGCAATCACCTCCGCCAAAGGCGCAACGGCAATGCCATTCTCTGCAAAGGCGCTGCGCAGCGCCTGCACAAATTCCAGTGCACGGGCACCGTCACCGTGAACACACACCGAGTGCGCCACCACCGGAATATCCTCACCGGTATAAGCCGTCACTTTCTGTTCTTTAACCATACGCACCACCCGGTCAATGGCCGTGGCGGTATCTGTAATCATAGCGCCGGGCTTGCGCCGATCCCGCAGGCTGCCGTCCGCCTCATAAGCACGGTCGGCAAACACCTCGCAGCCAAAGGACACGCCCTGCTCTTTCGCTGCCTGTTGCAGACAGGAGCCCGCCGGTGCCAGCAGCACCAGCGCCGGGTCAAAATCCCGCACCGCGCGGGTCACCGCCCGCGCCAGTTCCAAATCCTTGCAAGCCATATTGTACAAAGCACCGTGGGGCTTCACATGCTGCAAGAGAGCGCCGTTTGTCCGGCAAAAGCCGGCAAGCGCGCCAATCTGATACAGCACATCCCCATAGGCCTGGTCCGGGGTCACCGCCAGCTGCCGCCGACCGAACCCCACCAAATCCGGGAACCCGGGGTGGGCGCCCACCGCCACACCCTGCGCCCGGCAGGCTGCCACCGTGGCCCCCATCACAGAGGGGTCACCGGCATGGAAACCGCAAGCCACATTGGCAGAGGACACCAGCGCCAGTACCCGATCATCCGACCCGATGGTGTAGGCGCCAAAGCTCTCGCCCAAATCCGAATTCAAATCCACTTTATACATAAAATCAAGCTCCAAAAAATCAATATTTCAGCATGGTATTGGGCACATCGGTAATGAGCATGTGCCCCGGTGCATGGGTAATGGCAAAGGGCACCTTGGCCGCCATCACCGCTGCCTGAGGGGTTACCCCACAAGGCCAAAACACCGGCACCTCGCCCGGTCGAATGGTCACGCTGTCGCCGTAATCCGGGCAGTGCACATCGGCAATGCCAATGGCTGCCGGGTCGCCAATCTGCACAGGCGCGCCGTGCACGCGGGGCATGGCGGAGGTGACCTGCACGCTGCGCACCACCAAATCATGGGGAATGGGACGCATGGAAACCACCATATTGCCGTGGAATACGCCTGCAGGCTCCAGGGCCAAATTGGTATTGAACATGGGCACATTGCGCCCTTCTTCAATATGCCGCACCGGCACCCCCGCCTGCAAAAGCTCACTTTCAAAGCTAAAGGAACAGCCGATAAGGAAGTACACCAAATCGTCCTGCCAATAGGCGGAAATATCCGTTACTTCTTCCACCAGCTCCCCTGCCCGCCAAATACGGTACTTGGGAAAGGCGGTACACACATCGTCACCGCGGGCCATGGCGCCCATTTGGCGGCAGCCCGCTTCGCCCACCTCTAAAATGGGGCAAGGTCGGGGATTGCGCATACAAAAAAGCAAAAAGTCAAAGGCCTGTGCCTTCGGCAAAATGCAAAGGTTGGCCTGGGCATATCCGGCGCACATGCCGGAGGTCTGGCCCTGTAGCTTGCCTGCGCTGATCAGCGCCCGCACATCCCGAGGCGCCCAATCGCTGTAATCCATTCTATATCCTTCTATGCCGCAAGGCAATATTTTTTACCAAAAAGCAAATTGTCCAGCCATTTTTCCTGCTGTCGGGCGATCTTCTCTGCCTCTTGCACCGTAATGGGCACAAAACGCACCGCATCCCCCGGCCGTGCCTGCGCCAACAGCGACACATCGCAGCCAATCACCGTAGCGATCTTGGCATAGCCGCCCACCGTTTGGTGATCACTCATCAGTACAATGGGCTGACCGCTGCCGGGCACCTGCACACTGCCCCGTACAATCCCGTCAGAGCAAATATCCACTCCACCGTCTGCCGTCAGTGCTGAACCCTCCAGCCGCAGGCCCATACGGTCGCTCTTTGGCGTCACGATATAAGGCTTGCTGTAAAAATCCTTCCGTGCAGCCGAGTCAAATCGGGCCGCCTGTGGGCCGTCAATACACCGCAGCGTAAACGGCGGCGCAAAGGTCACCGGCGGAATATGCCAAGCGTCGGATCACCGATAGGCAAACAAAAATCGCCGGTGGTCAGCACATCGCCTGCTTGCAGGGCGCGACCGTCCAGTCCGCCCATTTGAATTTTCAGATCCGTGGAGCGGCTGCCCAACACCACCGGCACATCCATGCCGCCGGACAGTGCTAAATAGCACCGCAAACCGGTGCGGGCAGCGCCCAGTTGCAGACGGTCGCCACTGCGCACCCCATAGGCACGGTAATTTTCAATGGGTTTTCCATTTAATGTGGGGGCAAAGTCGCCCCCTGCCAGAGCAAAATAGCCCTCTCCGACAAACCGGGCCGAAATACCGGTAAGCGTCATTTCCAGTACCGCACAGCCTCGGCAGTTGCCCACCAGCCGATTGGCAATCTGCATAGAAGTTAAGTCCATCGCCCCGCAGGTGCAAAAGCCCAAGTGTGCCACCCCGGTGCGCCCCAGGTCCTGCACAGTGGTCAAAGCACCGGGGGCGTCGATCATCAGTCGCATACCGGCACCTCCTCCACCTGTACTGTATAAGTGCCCGCTGCCACTGCCCGAGCGATTTCTTCATACTCGGCAGGCGAGATAGGCACAAAATGCACCAAATCCCCTGCCCGGTACAGGATCGGCTCCTGCCGCTGCCGGTCAAATACAGACACCGGTGTGCGCCCCAGCAGCTGCCAGCCGCCGGGAGAAGCCAGCGGATACACGCCGGTCTGCGCACCGCCGATTCCCACACTGCCCGCAGGAATGCAGGTGCGTGGGCTGTCCAGCCGCGGCGTATACAGCCGAGGGTCCAGCCCCCCTAAATAGGCAAAGCCGGGCAAAAAGCCCAGCATATAAATCAAATAATCCGGTGCACTGTGCAGTTCAATCACTTCCTGCGCAGACAGACCGCTGTGGTGGCAAACAAAGTCCAAATCCGGCCCATAGTCGCCGCCGTAACACACCGGCAACCGAAACACCCGCCGCCGATCCTGCCCGGTCACAGACAGACTGTCCAGCAGTCGCCGCAGTTGCCGCTGCAATGCCTTTGCAGAAATCACCGTGCAGTCATAGCACACGGTCAGATCCGCATAGGCGGGGATCAAGTCTGTAATTCCTCGCAGGCCGGCGCTGTCAATGGCTCCTTGCAGGGCGGTGACCCGGCGATTGATTGCCGGGTCGATTCCGTCCCCCAAGTGCACGGTAAGGGCGCCCTCGCCGCACTGTAAAAAGGAATAGTCCATCGGTTATTCTCCGTAATAGCCGTCAAAATAGCCCTTGGCAATGGCGTCTGCAAACCAGCCACTGGTCTTTTGCACCACCTTGGGCGGGTAGCTGATCAGCTCTTTCATTAACTTCACCAACGGCAGGTTGATGCTGCGGCCAAAGCCGTCTATGCTGGGAATATTGCGCCCATACATATCCAAAAGCCCGGCTCGCGCCGCCTCCTCCATGGCCCGCTGCTGCACCTCCTCAGACTGGAACAGATCCGCATTACCCAGCAAATATGCCGTAGCTGCCATCATGGCATTGCAACCCCAGTCAGAGCAAGTAGCAGTAATCAGGTTATCCGCTGTGCTTTCCACCAAAATACCGCCGCCGCAGGAGCATTCGCACTCACCGTCGTCTGCATGGGGCACATATTTGCGGATATGGTCGCCGATGGCCGCCATACCGATCTCGTTGCCCAAATCACCGATGGAAAGATTGTAAATGCCCCGCGCCTTGCAGGCGTTAAAGAGCACATCGCTCTTGGCCTCCAGCTCCGTTAAGCATTTGCCCACCGCATTATGGTACGCACCCTTGGCATTGCGCCCGGGTGCCTCATTGGTGATCACTGCCGCCGGAACGCCTTTTGCCAGCAGCGCCTCTGCCTGGGCAGAAGCCTCTCGGTCGTCCTTGGTAAAGGGCACGGCGCACATGGAGAACGGGTATTCCTGTGCCTCCTCTACCGTGTCATACAAATGGAAGCCCAGTACTCTGGCCAACCGCCGCACCGCCTCCATACATTCCTCCGGCACCACCAGTACCGGGGTGCAGTCAAAGGCTTTAATCAGAAAGCGCGCCAGCATCATAGAAGACACCATGCCGTCCGTCTCCGGCTGCTTCCAGGGCAACAGTACAAAGCCGGTAATGATATACACCAAATCGCCCGAGTGGATATGCGCCACCAGACCCTTGGCCGCATGCACAGACAGCGGCTCTCCGGCATAGTCCCTAGCCGCCCGGTACAGAATACGGCACACACCGTAGCCTCGCGGATCCAGGGTCATTAAGCTGTCCAAATTCTCACCGATATTATACAGTGTCAGTTCTTCATTGGTCATTGCAGTTGTCCCCTCTCGTCCGATTTAGCGGGCCGTTGCGTCCATAAAGTCCGCTACCAAAGCGTCCTGCAAATCTTTCAGCATCTGCGGCGCTTTACCGCCCACCGGTTGGCCGTCAATACTCTCTGCTGCCAGGCAGAAGGAACCGGAGGAGGACACGATGACCTCATCCGCCGCCATCATCTCTGCCACGGTAAAGGGCGTTTCATCTACTGCATAGCCCAGCTTCTTGCACATTTTGATCAAATGGGCACGCGCAATACCCGGCAGAATATAATGATCGGTGGGATGGGTCTTAAACACGCCGTCCTGAATAATAGACACATTGGAGTGCGCGCACTCGGTGACAATATCGCCCCGATGGAACACGGACTCATCGCACCCGGCCACCGCCGTGCGCTGGGCTGCCATACAAGAGGGCAGCAGATTCAAAGTCTTAATATTGCAATGGAGGAAGCGCGTATCCTCCGTGGTAATCAGATTGATTTTTTATAAGTATCCTGTACAGAACAGGGGGTCAGCACAATCCACAAATTGGCCGGTACTTTGTCCGGATCCGGATACGCATGGTTGCGCATCGCGGTGCCACGGGTCACCTGCCAATAGACGAACTGCTCGCCGCAGTCCACCTTTTCCACCATCTCCGTAAGCAGGGCACCCATCTCCGCCTTGCTCTGCGTCAGGCGAATACCCAAAAAGTGCCGCACTGTTATAGAAGCGATCCAAATGCTCATCCAGCGCATAAATCACATGATTGCGGCTGTAAGTGGCATCATAGCAACCGTCGCCGAAAAAGCACACACGATCCAGCATGGGCACCTGCATTTCCTCCAGCGGGCCAAACTTGCCGTTGTAGTAACCTAAATTCTCCATATCGCATATCCTCCAAAAAAGACAATAGGGTACCAAAGCGAAAAAAGCTCCGTTGCCCTTATCCAATACTATATCACTTTCCGGCGCAAAAGTAAAGCGCCCGGAAGATAATCAGCACACGGCGTTTATCCAACTACCGTCCGACACTGAATTATACCCAGTTGCCGACCAGGATCGCGCCCCTTTTGCAAAAGCCGGATACAGTATATCAGCATTTGTACGCAAAATTTGTCAAACCCTGCGGTAAACCGTCATACCCGGCAGATTTGTAAGAAAAATCCATCAAATTTCCAATTTTTTCTCAATTTGGTTGACATTACGAGTCGAATTCTCTATTATTAGAGCTGAAACAGCAGAAAAAAATAAGTGCCTACAAAGCCTGCTGCTTTGAAAAAAGAAAAAAGGACGGAAAAATCATGCTTATTGAAGAACTCGCTCAGGAATATCGAACACAATATAAATGTTTTGTGCGCCAAAATGGACGGACTGCGCCCACTGCTTTCCGTCTATGGCGGAGAGGATCTGTACCGCCTGCGCAGGAAGCTGCGCACCTACTACGAAATGGCCTGCGAATGCCGCCACATTGCTACCATACTGGAAAGCTACTACGATGAGGAGGACGGCGTATGACAGATATGATTGAAAACTGCTGCTTTGCCTCCCCGTCCCAAACGGAGCCGGACACCCAAACCATCACCCGCCGTGCCTTGCTGGCCGTGTTGCCCATGGTGCTGGAACAGGAGCTGAGCCCACGGCAGCGCACCTGCCTGCGTGCTTTTTATGTAGACGGCAAAGCCAAACGGAAATTGCCCGGAGGCTGGGTCTGTCTCAAGCTACGGTCAGCTACCATATCCATGCAGCAAAGGCGGCAGCCAACCGGCTGCTGCACTACTGCCAAATTGCCGTGGCCAAGGCCAATGACTGCTGGCTGGAAGCAGAGAACAACGGGCTCTGATCCCTCTATCTGCACAGACGATACAGCAGCGGCAAGTCTGTGAACGCCCAGGGCGTTACCGCCGCCAACACCTGAAAAGCGCACCTGCACACGGTGCGCCGCAAAAAGAACAGCGCACCTCAGTTCATCCTATGAGGTGCGCTATATTTTGTGTGTATTTTTATGTATACATCAGAATGGCGATCAGGAAAAAGACGGCATAGAGCACCACCTGATGGCCCATATAGACCCACAAACTGTTGCGCCCCAGCCAGCACAGCACCCGGCTGTGGCGGCGGTAAAAAGGCGCCGGCAGACGGCCGTCCCGCACATAGGCCCCGGCAAAGGCTCCCAACAGAAATAAAAAGAACCAAGGGATCAAAGCAAAATAGTCGGCGGACCGGAAGCTACTGTTAAAAAAGCCCAAGGGCATCAGCCAGTTGGTACGAAACAGCGCCGCAGGCAAATGCACCAAACCAAAGACCATGGTATGCTCCGGCTCACTGATCCCATAAGTCAAAAAGAACAGCAAACCGCAAACAAGCATGCCCAAACATGGCGAAATCTTCTTCATCACCGGCAGCAGCAGACCGGTGAGGATCATGCAGCAGCCCAGGCAGGAAAGAATACCAAAGTAGATCTTCGCACCGGTCATGCCCATCAGCGGCAGCACCCAAACGGTAACCCCGGTGATCACCAAACCGCAGCCCAGCACCACTGCGCCTCGGCGTACCGGATTACGGGACAGGCGGGAGCAAATGCCGGATATCCAGAATAAACAGCCCCCAAAGATAGGCTGCACGGTACACAGAGCGTCAAACACCCGGTAGCCCCAGGACAGCTGCAACACATCGCCCACATCCAAAAAGCGTGGTGCACCACCATACAGAGAATGGCAAAGCCCCGCAGCTCGTCCAGCAAATAAATACGGGGACGGGCAGATTTGGGCTGTTTTTGGCGTTTTTGTCTCACCGGAGTACCTCCTGTTCCAAGGCTTTGGGTTATTTTACCACAAAAGCGGCGGTTTGTACACGCAATTTTTGACACACCGTGGCAAAGAATTGCGCTTTATAATTGTATATGAAATGGAAGTGTGCTATAATACGGTGAAGTCTTAAAAATACAGAAAACGGCGATCCGCCGAGAGGAGCATGTATATGAAAACCGCTGTGGGCGAAGTGCAGGGCGAAGCCCTGACCCTTGTAAACACCACCAACACTGCCATTGCCGCCGAGTCCGGCTCGCTGCCGGTACTGGGCACCCCCTTTATGCTGGCCCTGATGGAAAAGGCCACCTGCGAGGCGGTGGCAGACCTGCTGGAGAACGATGAAACCACCGTGGGCACGGCCATGAACATTACCCACATCAAGGCCAGTGCCATCGGCGAGGTAATCACCGCCAAGGCTATACTGACAGAGGTGGACGGGCGCAAGCTCACCTTCCATGTAACCGCCCGCAACGACAAAAATGAGCTGGTGGGCAGCGGCACCGTAGAGCGCTTTGTGGTACTGGCGGAAAAATTCTTAAGAAAGGTCGAGGGAAAATGAGATTTTCTGCGGTAATCTTTGACTTTGACGGTACGCTGTGCGACACCGGTCCGGGCATTATGAACAGCGCCGCCTATGCGCTGGAGGCTTACGGCTTTGAAGTGCCCCGGGAGCCGGGCGCCCTGCGCTGCTTTATCGGGCCGCCACTGCTGGTGACCTTTCAGGAGCAATTCGGCGCAGATGCAGCCACAGCCCAAGCGCTGGTACAAAAATACAGAGAGCGCTACAACGGTGCCATTCTCAATGAGAGCATGCTTTACCGGGGTATTGTGACCTTGCTGGAGAACTTAAAAGCGGCAGGCATACGCATTGGCATCGCCTCCTCCAAGCCCAAGCGCTACATTGACCAGCCTGCTGGCACACTTTACCATTGACAAATTCTTTGACGCAGTGTGCGGCGTGGATTTAAGACCGACTGCGAAAGCAAGGCCAGCATTATCGCCCGTTGCCTGCAAGAGCTGGGGGCCGCCCCGGAAAAGGCACTGATGGTAGGCGACAAAAGCTACGACATCAACGGCGGCAAAGCCAACGGTTAAAGACCGTGGGCGTAAACTGGGGCTACGGCAGCAAGTTTGAATTTATTGAAGCCGGCGCGATTTTCAAGCGGAGAAGCCCATGGACATTGAAGCCATTGCGCTGGGCTTTTTTGAGCAAACGGAGGAATACGGCGGCATTTATAACGGCCGCATTCTTACCCTTCACTGCGACACGGTGACTATGGTGGACGGCGCGGAGGAAAGCGGGAGGTTATCGACCACCCAGGCGGCGTGGCCGTAGCCGGACTGACGGAAAACAACGAACTGCTGCTGGTGCGCCAGTTCCGCTATCCTTACAAAGAGATTTTGCTGGAGATCCCCGCCGGCAAGCTGGAAAAGGGCGAGGATCCCTTTGAAGCAGGCAAGCGGGAGTTCAAAGAGGAATGCGGCGCAACGGCAGACAACTACTTCTCCCTGGGAGAGGTGTACCCCTCCCCCGGTTACTGCGGCGAGATCATTCACCTGTACGGCGCTGCCGGGCTGCACTTTGGGCAGCAGCATTTAGATGAGGGCGAGTACCTGGATGTGGTGCGCATGCCTCTGGACGAAGCGGTGCGCCGGGTAATGACCGGTGAGATCAAAGACGCCAAAACCGCCATCGCCATTTTGAAATTAAAAGGAACGAATCAATCCATGATCTATTTAGACAACGCAGCCACCACCCGACCCTGCCCGGCCTGTGTGGCGGCCGTGAGCAGCATGCTCACCGACCACTTTGCCAATCCCTCCAGCCTGCACGGTCCGGGGATTGACGCCATGAAAGAGATCATCGCCGCCCGCAGCGCGTTGGCAGACGCTCTTGGGGTGGAGCGAGACACGCTGACTTTCACCTCCGGCGGCACAGAGGCCAACAACCTGGCTCTGTTCGGTGCAGCCTATGCCAACCGGCGGCGGGGCAAGCGCATTGTGACCACCGCCATAGAGCACGAGAGCATTATACAAACCGCCGACCAGTTGGAGGCAGAGCTTGAGGTCATTCGCCTGCAACCGGACAAAACCGGCAATATTACAAAACAGCAGATTGAAAGCGCCATCACTCCGGACACCATTCTGGTCTCCGTCATGCGCATCAACAACGAAGTGGGCAGCATTCTGCCGGTGGAGTGCATTCGCCGGGCGGTACAAAAGGCCGGCGCACCGGCGCTGATCCATACCGACTGTGTGCAGACCTTTGGCAAGGTGCCCCTGCGGCCGGATAAGTTGGGGGTAGACCTGATGACCGTCACCGCCCACAAGATCCACGGTCCCAAGGGGGTAGGCGCTCTGTATGTGCGCAAGGGCGTGCGTATTCTGCCCCGCACCTTTGGCGGCGAGCAGGAGAAAAAGTTGCGTCCGGGTACGGAGGCAGCGCCCCTGATCGCCGGGTTTGGCGCTGCGGTATCGGCACTGCCGGATCTGCGTGCGCAGAACGCCGCCGTCAAAGAACTGAACGCTTATACGAAGGAACGGCTGGCGGAGATCCCCGGCCTGACCTTTAACAGCGACGACCAGGCCTCGCCCTATATCATCAATATTTGCGTGCCCACCTTTATGCGCAGCCAGACCATTATTCAGGAGCTGTCCGCCAACTACGGCATTTGCGTCAGTAGCGGCTCCGCCTGCGCCAAGGGCAAGCGCTCCCATGTGCTCACCGCCATGGGGCTGCCAGAGCAGGTGATTGACAAATCCATTCGTCTGAGCTTTAGCGGCCAAAGCACGCAGAGAGAAGCAGACGCCTTTGTAGACGCGCTGCGCGACCTGGTAAAAAACACCCAAAGGAGTAACCTATGCGAGAGATCGTACTGATTAAAAACGGCGAATTGGCACTAAAGGGACTGAACCGCAGTTCCTTTGAAGATGTGCTCATTAAGAATATGCGTCGCCACCTGGCGCCCTTGGGCACCTTCCAGTTTACCAAGAGTCAAAGCACCATTATGGTGGAGCCGGAGGACCCGGACACGGACCTGGACGACACGGTAGACGCGCTGACCCGCGTGTTCGGCATTGCCGCCCTGTCCCGGGCCGCCGTGTGTGAAAAAGATATAGAGGACATTGCAGCCACGGCACTGGAATACCTAAAGGAGCCGCTGGAGGACGCCAAAACCTTTAAGGTAGAAGCCAAGCGCAGCGACAAAAAATTCCCCATGAAATCGCCGGAGATCTGCCGAGAGATGGGCGGTCGTATTCTGCGCCGCTTTCATCATCTCAAGGTAGATGTACATAACCCGGACATTACCGTTACCGTAGAAGTACGGGATCGCTACGCCTTTGTGCGGGGCAACAACCTGCACGGCGCAGGGGGTATGCCCACCGGCACCGGCGGCCGCGCGGCGGTGCTCATCAGCGGCGGTATTGACTCTCCGGTGGCCTCTTATATGATGGCCAAGCGGGGAATTGAATTGGTGGCTGTGCACTTTGCCTCGCCCCCGTACACCAGCGAGCTGGCAGAAATGAAAGTGATGGAGCTGCTGAAGAAAGTAGCCCGGTACAGCGGCTGGATCACCACCTTTGTGGTGCCGTTTACGGAAATCCAGGAGCAGATTCGGGACAAGTGCCCGGAGGAATACTTTACCATTATCATGCGCCGCGTGATGATGATGATCACGCCCGCATTGCAAAGAGTCAAAACTGCCACGCCCTGATTACCGGCGAATCCGTAGGGCAGGTAGCCAGCCAGACCATGTACGCCCTGGCGTGCACGGACTGCGCAGCGGATATGCCGGTGTTCCGTCCCTGTATCGGTATGGACAAGGACGAGATCATCGCCATCTCCCGCAAGATCGACACCTTTGAGACCTCTATCGAGCCCTACGAGGACTGCTGCACCGTCTTTACCCCCAAGCACCCGAAGACCAAGCCCCGGCTGGATGATGTGCTGAAAGCCGAAGCAAATATGGAGAATTTGGACGAAATGATGGACCGGGCCGTGGCCGGCGTAAAGAAAGTTGTGATCAAATAATGGAGCCGCGCAAGGATCCCAACGAGGAGATTGACCGCATTTTAGCCGACTTTCAGCAAAGCCGTACCCGGCGGCAAGCAGAGGCGCCGGCAGAGCCGCCTGTTCCGGCAAAAGAAGGGAACGCGCCGTCAAAAAAAGAAAAGCCCTCCAAAGAAGCAAAGCCGCCAAAGAAAGGAAAAAGCGCCCCGCCGCCCGCTGGGCAAAAAGCAAAAGCGGGGGCTGTGGATCGCCTTGGTGTGCCTGGCAGTGGCTGTGGCACTGGCCTTTGCGCTTCCCGCCATACAAAGCAGCCGCCAAAAACGCCTACTTAAAGCCCTACGAGACCAAGTACGGCATTCACTACCCGGCGGGTATGCTGGAGCAATATTGCGACGCCTACGGCAAGGATCGACAGATTGCCGGTTTTCTGACCTACGGCAGCAGCGGCGAGATCACCGTGTCCAAGGCCAAAAATGAGAGCCAGCCATATCTGGATAGCAACAGCGACTTTTTGCACTTTGGGTTTAACACCGTAATCTATGGCAGCCCGCAGCAGCTGACCGGGCTGGAAGCCGCCTATGGCAGTGCCGCCGCCTGCAACAACAGCGGCACCACCCTCACCTACAATTCCCTGTTTGAGACCGGGCAGTGGCAGGTGGTGGGCGCCCTGTATGTGAACACCAAGGCCAAGGACGACAACGGTTACTGTTTCCCCTACAATGTGACCGGAAACATGACGGCAGACAGCTACAAGCAATTCTACGCCCGACTGACCAATCGTATGATCTATACCAGCAACCGCACCTTAAATCGGGCGGATCACCTGCTGACCATTGCCACGGACAGTGCGCTGCACCCGGGGTGGAAATTTGTGTTGGTGGCCGCTAAGGACGGCGAAGTGCGGGATGTGCGGGATGTGCAAACGCCACAGTACCCGCAGGCGTACTTTGACGAGAAAGGGAAAAAGAACCCTTATGCGCCCTTTAACAAATGGTATCCGGAGATCTATGTGAGCAACGGCGAGCAAACCTCCCGCCAAAACAAAAAAGATTACCAAACAAAATAAAAAAAGCCCCGACGGAATTTGCGTTTCGTCGGGGCTTTTTCGATTTCTGTTTTAGATTTTTCACATCAGCATAGATGGGATAGTGGTCGGACATGGCGTCCATCGCCCCATCTGAGAGAATCCCGTAGCATCGCACCTTGCGGTGCCAGTCAAAAAATGTGGTCGTAGGTAGGGCAGAGGCTTTTTTGTTGTTGCCGCTTTTGGTCTTGGCGGCCAAGGCTTTGGTGTCCTGCATCATTTTGACAGGCGGCTGTAAATCTCCG
>ENA-OQBU01000177-OQBU01000177.1-human-gut-metagenome-genome-assembly--contig:-NODE-177-length-16971-cov-2.661838_pt1 | contig 16971 bp, 22 predicted proteins | sample MGYA00242492_ERZ504566 | MGnify/ENA primary metagenome ERZ504566 (study PRJEB26092, sample SAMD00036261) | human gut metagenome | host: Homo sapiens | study: EMG produced TPA metagenomics assembly of...
GGCTCGAGTGGCGGGGGTTGCGTAGCAGACCGGCGCACCGCAGAGGTCACCGTGCGGGCGGAAGACTTCTTGATGCCGCGCATCGACATGCACAGGTGCTCGCATTCGGTCACCACAATCACACCACGTGCGCCCGCATACTCGACCAGCGCGTCGGCGATCTGCTGGGTCAAACGCTCCTGCACCTGCGGCCGGCGAGCATACACCTCAACCAGTCGGGCGAGCTTGCTCAGCCCCATCACCCCATCCTTGGCGGGAATGTAGCCACATGGGCCACGCCATGGAAAGGCAGCAGGTGATGCTCGCACACCGAATACAGTTCGATGTCCTTGACCAGCACCAGCTCGTCGGTATCCACGTCGAAGTGCTTCTCCAGCACATCGGCCGGCGAGGCCTGCAGACCGGCGAACAGCTCGCGGCACGCGCGGGCGATACGGTCAGGCGTTTCCACCAGTCCCTCGCGCTCGGGATCCTCGCCAATCGACTTCAGGAACAGACGTACGGCTTCGCGCACGCCTTCCTCGTCGTATGTGCGTTTCTCCCGCTGGCAAGACTCTATATTTTCGTTCATCTCATCTCTCCCTTGTCATTGTCCACAACGACGTCGGCCCGGCCTGCGTACGTGAGAAACCACATGAACAGGTCGTGCCGAATCGTCATCGTGTCTACTCTTCCGGCTTCATGCCGACCGAGCGCTTGAGGCTTTCGGGAATCTCCACCGGCGGCTTGTCCGAGTCGGGGCGGCGGTCGTTGGACAGCCACACCGGACGAACCGGAGCCTTCTTGATCGGCGCGAAGATCGCCGCAAGTTCCTTCTCGTTCAGGGTCTCCTTGACCAGCAGCTGGCGGACCAGCTCGTCAAGGATCTCGCGGTTGTCGTTGATGATGGTCCATGCTCGGTGTGCGCGGTCTCCACCAGCTTCAACACTTCGTCATCGATTACTTCAGCAGTACGATCGGAGTACTTGCGCGGCTGCAGACCATCCATCACAGTGGTCTGATCGTCGTCGGAACCCCACTTGATGGCGCCGAGCTTATCGGAGAAGCCGTATTCGATCACCATCGTACGGGCGATGTTCGTAGCCTTCTCGATATCGTTCGAGGCACCGGTGGTCGGGTCGTGGAAGACGATTTCCTCGGCGGTGCGACCGCCCATCGCGTAGGCCATCTGGTCGAGCAGCTGGTTGCGCGACTGCGAGTAGCGGTCGGAGGTCGGCATGACGGCGGTGTAGCCGAGGGCGCGCCTCGCGGCAGAATCGTCACCTTGGTCACCGGATCGGTGTTGTTCAAGGCGGCGGCCACCAGCGCATGGCCACCCTCGTGGTATGCGGTGTTGCGCAGCTCTTCCAGAGCCATGCCCTTAGACTTGCGCTTCGGGCCGGCCTGAACGCGGTCGATGGCCTCGTCGATGGCGCGGTTGTCGATCAACTGGGCACCGGCACGGGCACACAGCAACGCGGCTTCGTTGAGCACGTTGGCCAGATCGGCACCGGTGAAGCCCGGCGTGCGCACGGCGATCATATGCAGGTCAACGTCCGGCACGAACGGCTTGCCCTTGGCATGCACCCTCAGAATTGCCTCACGGCCTTCCAGATCAGGGGCGGCCACGCCCACCTGACGGTCGAATCGACCCGGACGCAGCAGAGCGGGGTCAAGCACGTCAGGGCGGTTGGTGGCGGCGATGATGATGAGGTTGGTGTCGTTGTCGAAACCGTCCATCTCGACGAGCAGCTGGTTCAGCGTCTGCTCGCGTTCGTCGTGGCCACCGCCCATACCGGAGCCACGCTTGCGACCCACGGCATCGATCTCATCGATGAAGATGATGGCGGGAGCGTTCTTCTTGGCCTCATCGAACAGGTCACGCACACGGGAGGCACCGAGACCGACGAACATCTCGACGAAGTCGGAGCCGGCCATCGAGTAGAACGGCACGCCGGCCTCACCTGCGATGGCTCGGGCCAGCAACGTCTTACCCGTGCCGGGAGGGCCGTACAGCAGCACGCCGCGCGGGATGCGCGCACCCAGCGCCTTGTACTTGGACGGATCCTTGAGGAAGTCCTTGATTTCCTCGACTTCGGCCACGGCCTCGTCTTCACCGGCCACATCGGCGAACTTGGTGGTGGGGGTCTGGCCCTCGAGCAGCTTGCCGCTGTTCTTCTTGCCGCCCATGCCGAGCATGCCGCCGGCACCGCCCATGCGGCTCATCAGGAACCAGAACAGGGCTAAGACGATGACGAACGGCAGAATCGAGGTGACGAGGTAGCTCAGCATGCTGGTCTGCTCGATGTTCGAGGTCCAGCCCTTTTCGAGATCACCGTTCTCCACGGCCTTGGCCACTTGGGCGCCCTGCGCGAAGGTGTAGTAGAACTGCACGTTCTTGCCGTAGTTGGTCACCTTGCCGGTGTCGGCATTCTTCTTGGTGTAGTCGTTCTTCAGCTTAAGGCGGACGACCTGCTTGTTGTCCGTAATCTCGGCGTACGTGGCCTTGCCTGATTGATCAGCGCGAAACCATCTTTGGTGTCGATGGTTTTGGTGCCACCGCCGGCGAACATCTGGAACATCAGCACAACCATGACCACGAGCACGGTACCCCACAGCCAGGGGGACTGCCATATCGGGCGGTTCTCTTTGTTGCCTTTGCCATTGTTCCCGTTATTGCCACGGTTGAACGGGTTGGTGAACGGGTTGCCGTTGTTACGGTTGTTGTTCGGGTTCGGGTTATTGCCGTTACCCGGCCTTGCGGGAAGCTCATGCTTGCACTCCTTGGTAGACGGACGGCTTGAGGACCGCGATCGAATCGAGGTTGCGGTAGCGTTCGTCAAAGTCGAGGCCGAAGCCGACGACGAACTCGTCCGGAATCTCATAGCCGGCGTACTTCACATCAACGTCCACCTCTCGGCGGGAAGGCTTGCTCAGCAAAGCGAAGACTTCCACGGAAGCGGCACCACGACGTTTTCAGTTCTGCGACCAGCCACGCGAGCGTGCGTCCTGAATCGACAATATCCTCCACAATCAAAATGTGCCGTCCGCGAACATCGGCGGACAAATCCTGCCTGACTGTGACCTCACCGCTCGACACTGTGCCCGAGCCATAGCTCGACAGGCTCATGAAGTCGATCTGTACAGGAATGCTCATGGCCTGGGTGAACGCGACCAGCGTATTCACGGCCCCTTTCAGCACCGCAACGAGCAGCGGATTCTTATCGCGGTAATCCTCGCTCGCGAGAGCAGCCATCTCGTGGATCTTGGCATCAATCTGTTCTTTGCTGACCAGCTCGTGGTCAATATCTTCCTCAACGTCAGCGATTCGCATGCGCTCCATCTTGGCACACGCGAATGACGTGTTTCTTGCGATTGGCTGAATAACCTCTGGGAAGTGAGACGCCGCCTTGCCCATGCCAATCGACGACCAGCCGGTCGATGGCGGCAATCTGGGCAGCACTGGCGTTCACACCGGCTTGGCTCAGCGCGTGAGCGATGACCCGCAACCGAATCGCCTCTGGCTCACGTGCAATACGTTTGACGCTGATCATCAGGCCGATGCCATGGCTCGAATCGTTGGTATCGCCTGCCACACAGGCTCGTGGCGCATCGGTCGATACAGCTGCCGACGATGCCGGCCAATCAACTGCCGCAACCGCCTCCCCCATCACCTCGTCGGATCGCTGATCCAGATACTCCTTATCCATTCTGGCCAACCGTGCGCTTTCGGCGAAATGGCGGGTGACATTGAATCCAGCGAATCGTTCGATGGCCGGCAGCAGGTCGTGACGCACCCGCGAGCGCAACGGATAGTCGTTCGGCAACTCGCCGTCTACCGCATCGCCATTGGTGGGGTCATCCCAATATTCCACACCTAAGTCTTCACAGATGCCGGTGGTTTCGGCTCGAGTAAGGGTAAGCAGTGGCCGCGCAAAAGTCGCGCCACTGCGTGTGAGACCTGCGGCATGCCAGCCAACGCATCCACGCCTCGACTGCGCAGCAGGCCAATCAATACGGTTTCCGCCTGATCGTCCATAGTGTGGGCCAACAGCACGGCAATGGCACCCGATTCATGCGCCGCGGCGCACAGCTCGTCATACCGGGCCTGCCGTGCGGCCGCTTCGAGGCCCTCGCCGCGCGCCTGTACGGTTGCGTTGCGCATGATGACCGGGCCCAGTCCCAACGCGTGGCAACGATCCGCGGCCTCGCTGGCGACCTGTTCGGAGCCTGCCTGCAAGCCGTGATCCACAATCACGCACCGCAACGCACGCCCATGGACGTGCATACGATATGGCTCACCGCAGCCAGTGCCATCGAATCGCGCCCGCCTGAACAGGCCACGAGCACGAGCGGCGCATCGGCGGCAACGGCATGGTCCCCATGCTGCGCGAATTCGGGAGCCTGCACATCGCATAGTTCCACGGCACTCAGCGTTGCGCGGACCGCGCCTACGGCCTTGCGCAATCGTGCGGAATATGCCATGTACTCACCACCTTTTTTCTGGTTATAGGCACTCGTGCGTTTATGGACGTTTACGGCCTTTATAGCCCTTGATGGCCCTTGATGCCTCTTTTACAGCCCCGCGAGCTTGGTGATAAACGAGTCGATGGCGCTACGCGCGGCGGCATAATCCTCAGGATTGTTGACCACCACGCAAACGACAACGCTCCCCCATTCGGTGCGGGACACATTGCCGGCCATCGACGTAACCGTGCCGAGGCTGCCGGTTTTGACGCGCAGCAGACCAGCCACGGCATCATCCGTATACCGATCCTGCGCCGTGCCCACCAATCCCGCGATGGATAGACCTTCCGCACCAGCAGCACCGCTCTCGGTGGTCAGATTACGTTGTTGGACGGCCGCCAGCGTGCGTACGGTGAGCCGGGAGCCGGGAGACAGGCCGGAGCAATCGGCCATGGTCAGACCGGATGTTTCGAGACCGAGATCGTTCAGAGTGGATTTGACCGCTTCCGTGCCGCCTTCAGGACTGTTTGTCGCTGATTTCGCCAAGGCGGTGAGTCTGCCGAACTCCTCGGCCAGCGTATTGTCCGAATGCCGCAACGTGTATGCCATGATTTCGGACAGTGTTGCCGAACTCACCGAAGCCAAAGGCGTTTCACCGGATGGAGCGGTGTTTGCCGTCACGTCTCCGGTAACGGCCACGCCGTTCGATTGGAGCAGTTCGGCGAATTTCGTGGCCACGTCGCTGGCGGCGTGCTGGGACAGTTCCGGGGTATCCGGCCGAATCATCGGGGTCGGCCGGCGCAGGCGTATCGGCGGTGTATTGGCGCCTCCATCAATCGCCATTGATGAGACCGGCGTGAAGTAGACGGTGTAGTCGCTTAAGACTGCGCCGCATTCCGACAGACCTGCCGGAATGCGTGAGTCGCCGAATAGGGTGTCGTCGTACTCGAGATTGACGGAAGTGATGCCTCGCTGGGCGAGCGCGGCCACGGTGGCTTGGCCAAGGTGTTCAGACCGGCACGTCCGTTGGTATGGTTGGCGTCAGAATCGCCTGCAGACAGCAGCATGTCGCCATTGCCTTTGAGGGTCAACGTATTGGTGCCGTCATCGGATTGGGTCAGGAACACTTGGGTATCCAAGGTGGATGCCATATTCAGGGTGGATGAGGCGGCGAGCGCGGTCAGCGTTTTCAGTGTGGATGCAGGCTCGCGTGGAGTGTTCGACTCATGTTCGGCAGCGACGGTGCTTGGGCGCTTCAATGATCACCGACGTATCGTTTCCCACGCCTTGCGCGGACAGCAATTCGTTGACCAGCGCAGAAGCGGCCGTGGAATCAATGGCCTTGTTCGCGTTCAAGGTGCCGGCGACGGTGCCGCCTGATTTGGCGGTGGCTGGATCGGCAAAAACAGGTGCGGCGACGGGCGTTCAACGTCAATAATCCGGGGGCCACGGTCGTGATGTCGGCGGCGCAGTACCCCGCGAACAGGGCGATGGTGGTCAGTGCGGAAATGATGACGGTCAGTGTTCGGCGATGCGATCGTTGGGTCCGCCGTTGCGCTTCACGCCGCTGACGGCGTGATACCGCTGTAGATACCATCGTGCTCCTTATGCCAAGGCGATCATTTCTGCAATGAGGCGAACGAGTCGAGTGCTGCCACAATCGAAAGCATTCGCGCATCCATCAGCTTACCGCCCAGCCATGTCCCGAGTGCCAGAATGCCGATGCCATTGGCCAGCGCGACCGGAATAATCGCCAGCCACATGCCGCCTTCGGCTCCTGTCAGCAGCATGACCAGCGCCACGATGCCAGTGGGCAGCATGAGCAGCAGGCTGCCAAGCATGTAGACGAACGGGAAGAAGCCTTGGGCCATGGCGCGGCCTTGAGGCGCGGAGAACGGCTTGTCCATTGAGGCGACCGGGTACATCAGCACACAGGACGTGACTTCGGCCACGCCCAGGCCGCTCAAGGCGACGCCCATGCCCACGGCGAGGAAGATCAGGCCGGTGACGAGGTCATCGGGCTGCGCCCAGCGGCCGGTCAGTGCGCCGACCAGCACGATGCCGGCGAGATAGAGCAGCACCATGTAGACGACCATGATGCCGACGTAGACGCGCACGCGGCCGATTCTGTCGGTCCGGCCACGCACGCCGGCGATGACTTCCATGGTGAAGCCGCGGCCGTCATATGCGAGCCCGTTGCTTTCCACCACTGACATGAACCAGCCACACCAGATCAGCGACTGCCAGACGACCGCGCTGATGCCGTGCGCCTGGAAGGCGAAGATGATCAGGAACAGGACCGGCATGGCGAAGGTCATGGCTTGGCGGGGGTCTCGTTTGAGATAGGTGATCAGGCGTGCGGACACCGCGCCGGGATGCCGAATCGGGCATCCATGCGAATGCGCCGATGCCTTTGGCGGTCTCGGACGGACTGTTTGCGCCGATGGTGAGCCGTTCATGTCTCAGACACCAGGTGCAGACGGCGAAGCAGACAATCCATGTGACGGCAAGGATGGCGATGCGGGCGAGCAGCACCGCCCAGGCTCCGGTAAGCGCGTCGAACGGTAGTTGGAAGGCCGCGCCGAACGGCGTCCATGCGACGATGGTGGTCGCCGCGCCCCAGGTTTCGGTGTTGAGGCTGAAGGCCACGCCGGAGTTGACCAGAATGTTCGGCAACTGACAGATGATAACGAACGTCAGCACGATGAAGATATAGAACGCGCCTTTGCCGCGTTTGCTGGTCACCAGCGTGGTGGATAGGGCGATGACCAGTTTGGAGATGCTCATCATGGTGATGACGGCCAGCACTGCGGCGAGGAGGGAACTGATGATTACGGCTGGTCCCATATGCCGATAGGCCAGTGTCCAGAGCATCAGTGAGGCCACGCCAGTAAGGGAGGGGATGCCGGACAGGCCGGAAAGCAGCAAGCCGAATTGCAGGTTGCGGTCGGCGATGCCGTAGATCGCGAATTTGCGTGGGTTCATGGTGGAGCCTTCGCCAAGCATCATGAGCTGGATGAAGCCGATGAAGATGGTCATGGTCGCGCCGACCAGCACGACGACTATGTTGACGATGCCTCCGGGACCAAGGATGTTCAGCGGAAAGCCATCCGCGTTCACGGTGAAGGGCGGCAGTATGCCGATGAACCATGCGAGCACGCCGGTGCCGATGATGGTGCCGGCCGCGAGTACAGCGGAAAAGACATAGGCGACGGTCTGCCACGCCGATTTTCGCAGGGTGGCGAGCGTGAGCGTCCAGCGCAGGCGGACCAGGGTGATGGCGGTCTTGATCATTGGCGGGCCTCATCGGTGGGTGTGGCGGGCGTAGGCAGAATCGGCTGAATCGTCTGGGCCGAAGTTGGTGCTTGGGCTTGGGCCTGCCCGCCATCGAGCCACGCGAGATGGGCGGCTTCGTGGCGGCCACCGACTAGTTGCAGGAAGCGGTCTTCGAGTTCTTCGCCAGCAGCGACCTCGTCCACCGTGCCGGCCGCGCATACCAGACCGTCGTTGATTACGGCCACATGCGTACACATCTTTTCGACCAATGCCATCACGTGTGAGGAGATGATCACCGTGCCGCCAGTCTTCGCGTATTCGATGAGAATGTCTTTGAGGTTGGCGCTGGACACCGGGTCCACGGATTCAAACGGCTCATCCAAGACCAGAATGCGCGGGCTGTGAATCATCGCGGAGGCCAGGCAGATCTTCTTGGTCATGCCGGCCGAGTAATCGGTGACCATCGTGTTGGCGGCCCCGGCCAAGTCGAAAGCATTGAGCAGGTCCTGGGCGCGACGCGTGGTCTCCTCGCGGCTCATGCCGCGCAGCATGCCGGAGTAGACGAGCAATTGCAAACCGGTCAGTCGGTCGAAGATCTGGTCGGGCTGGGGCATGACGCCGATCATGCGCTTGGCCGTGTTCACGTCGCTCCACACGTCATGGCCCAGAATCATGGCGGTGCCGGCGTCCGGCACCAATAGACCGGTCACCATATTGAGCGTGGTGGTTTTGCCGGCGCCGTTAGGGCCCACCAGTCCGTAGAACGAGCCGATTGGAATGTCAAGCGCGAGCCCGTTGACGGCGATCTTCCGGTCGAAGTGCTTGAACAGGCCGCGAATGGACACCGCCGTATTCGGGTTCGGCGGCCATGCTTGCGGCTGTGGCTGTTGCGACTGCGAAGACGCGGGAGCGGCGGCTGGCATCATCGGCGGCTGAAATCCGACATTCCTTTGAGTATTGTCTAAGCTCATGCATCTACTCTAGCCCACCAGTCAACCCTCAGCGCAGCACCCCCGGGTTGCTGTTGGATTGCCCCGCTGAGCAGCTCCGGACTAGCGGACTCGGTCAGCCCTTATGTGCGATGGGCTTCCACTGGGCTTTGGCGAAGATGGCCTGGAAGGAAATCGGCACGTAGCTGAGCATGTAAATCGGGAAGCTGAGCACATAGGCGAGCAGCTCCTTGTTCGTGGCACCGATCTGGTCGTGCTCGACAATGATGGTCAATGCAGCCAATGCCATCAGACCCAACACCGATGTGATGATGCCGCTGGACCAACCGGCCAGCGATTGCAGCTGGCTCGACCAACTCACGAAGCCACACGCGGCGAACAGCAAGCCCATCACCGCGCGAATCACGCCCAACACGGTAAACGGACACAGCATCAAGGTGAAGTCGATGCAGGAGAAATCACGTTCGCGAACCGCGCGTTCAGCAATGCCGAGCCATAATAACGGAATACCTGCAGGAATCCCTTGCTCCAACGCAAACGCTGACGCCAACTTTGCGAGAAGGTAACCGGCTGCTCGTCGTAGAGGATCGCAGTACCGCAATAGCCGATGCGGTCGCCATGCAGAATCGAATCCATAGTGAATTCAAGATCTTCAGTGAGCAGGTGGAACTTCCATCCCTTGTTCCGCTTCATCACCTCGCGGGAGAACATGAATCCCGTACCGCCCACATGGCAAGAGGAACCCGAGAATCATACGCGAGTTAGACAGGAATCGCGATTCACGGATGAACCACAGCGCAGAACCAGAAGACACCCAGTTATCCGCCAGATTCACCGAAATTACGGTAGCTGGTCAGAATCTTGAATCCGGAGCAGAACGCCTTGTTCATTTCCTCGAAGTAATGCTTGTCCAGCTTGTTATCGGCATCGAACACGAAGTAGGCCTCATAATCATCGGCCACACCGATGTCGAGCATATGCCCCAACAGATACGTCAGCGCATATCCCTTGCCAACCAGTTCAAGATTGTGGCGTTCCACCACATGGCAGCCCAAAGACCGCACCACGTCGGCGGTGTTGTCGGTGCAGTTGTCGGCCACCAGCCAGATGTCGATGAGGTCGGACGGGTAGGTCTGATCGCGAATCGACCCAATAAGGTTGCCGATCACGTTTTTCTTCGTTGCGCGCGGAGATCAGTACGGCATACCGGTTGGTCATCGGGGCGTCGGGGAAGCGCACGGGCTTGGCGAACAGGGACATCACGATGCACAGTCCCTGATATATCATGCCGGCACCACCGACGATTACCAGAAGAATATCGAGTACGGAAAGCAGGGTCATCAGCGCCACCCCGCCCTAGGATGCTGGAGGCAGATTGATCAGACTGCTTGGTTTGCTTGCGTTGCTTGGGCTGCTCAGACTGCTGCGTATCCGCGGCACCACGCTGCGGAATCGCCACGGTGGCGGAATCGTCCAAATCGGATTCTTTCGTCTCGTGTGGCGGAATCGCATAGATCTGTTCCTGCAGCAAACGCAGTTCCTCATTCATCGGCACACGCTGGTGGACCCCTTGGCCGCACGCGGCATGTGCTCGCCGATCGGCTGCAGCACATGCTCGCCGAACGCTTCGGACGCCTCGACGATCTTGGACTTCTTCTCCGGAGTCGGATCGTTCATCAGTGGTGAGTCAATCAGCTCATAGCGCTTGGTGTACGCACGGAAGATGGCCTGCAGCGATGCGGTGACCGGCAGCGCCAGGAACGCGCCAAACGCGCCGAACAGCGAGCCGAACGCCAGCACCGCGAGGAAGGCGACGGCCGCGTTGATATCCATCGTGCGCTGCGAAATCCTCGGCGAGAGAATCAGGTTCTCGATCTGCTGGTAGACGATGATGAACACCAGCACCGCCACGGCGTACGTCCATCCGCGGTTGCCCCAAGCGAACAGCACCGGCAGCGCGCCGCCGATATAGGTGCCGACCGTGGGGATGAACTGGGATACCACGCCGCAGAACAGGGCCAACGGCAGCCAGTAGGGCACATGCAGAATCTCTAAGAAGATGGCAGTGCAGGTGGCGTTGATCAACGCCAGAATCGAACGGGAGAACAGGAAGGACGAAATCTGGCCTTGGGCCACGGTCCACACCAGCAGGAATCGGCGCTGCGTGTTGGGGGCCAGCCACTGGCAGAAGGAGCGGCGCAGTTTGGGGCCGGCGGCGGAGATGTAATACGTGGTCATGACCACGGTCATGAGGTTCAGCAGGAAGGAGAACAGGCCGCCCACCGTACTCATGGCGGTACCGGCAAAATCGGTGACCCACGAGGTCTGGATATTGTTGAAGATTTCCATGCCGAGATTGCTGATTTCCGGCATCTTGAACGTGGCATACTGGTCCACGAACTCACGAATCTGCTCATACATGGCCGGCAAACCGCGGACCATGGCAATCATCTGCTGTACGAACATGTTGCCAAATAGCGTGAGCAGCACACCCACGACCACGGCCACGCCCACCAAGCTGACGGCGGAAGCCACGCCACGCTTCCAGCCATGAGCCACCAGCGCCACCACCAACGGTTCGACGGCCAGCGCCAGGAACAGCGAGATGATGATGTCGAGCACTAGATAGGAGATGTCGCCCCACGAGCGCCAGCAGAACATGAATACGATGACGGCGAGGGCCACATACAGCAGCGCGCGGCCGAACCATTCCGGTGGCCTACGGGAATCTCCCTTGGCGGGGAACAAAGTACCAAAGTCGATACGATTCTCGTCGTCCGGGTCTGCCCCGGCCTCTGCGGCACCGGTTCTCAACGTGTCGGTGCTGTTTACGTTTCGCACGCGTTCGCTCATGGCTCCCCATTGTAGCGAGGGGTTTGAAGCTCGGATACGCCGGCGGCGTACACCCGCTTTTCTATTGTTGATGTTATGCTCAACGTTTCGATCATCATCCAGCGTGGAACGAAGCCGAACGCATCCGCGACTGCCTGCTGAACGCCACCCGTCAGACCATCATGCCGCATGAGGTGCTGGTGGTGGACAATCGTTCTACGGACAACACCTGTGCGGTTGTCGAACAGTTCATTGCCGAACATCCTGAGGCCCCGGTCAAACTGTTGCACCAGAACGATGAACAGGGGCTGATTCCCACCCGCAACTTTGGCTGAACGCCGCGACCGGCGATGTGCTGGGCCGTTTTGACGCCGACTGTATGATCCGGCCTGACTGGGTGGAGGTGGTCTCCGGCATCTTCACCGAAGACCCGGCCGCGATGGGTGCCACTGGTCCGGTGATGTATTACGACATGCCCTCACGCCATTTCGGGTTGAAAGGCGACAATTCCTTACGCAAGCGAATCTACCGTGCCGATGGCGGCCAGCCGCTGCTGTTCGGCTCGAATATGGCCTTGCGCGCTTCGGCCTGGCATCAGATTGTGAATGAGGTCTGCCGGGATAAGGCCGATGTGATGCATGAGGATATCGATATTTCCCTGCATCTGATGGGCAAGGATCTGAAAACCGTGTACTCGCCGCGCATGATCGCCGCGATGAGTGCGCGACGGGATGGATACGTCGTTGAGTTCGTTCCTGAGCTACATGCGACGTTTTAAGAATACGTTTGATGCGCATCCGCAACATACGCGCACGCATAAGCCGGAGGTGTTGTTCACCGCCATGTATCCGGCGATGCACATGTTCTACCCGGTGTGGCAGAAAGTGCTGAATTCCGCGGATATCAATCCGGCTGAAGCCGCGTGGATCAACGAGCAGATGGAACTGGCGGAGGCGCAAGGCAAGCAGCTGTACGACGAGACCCCCACCGACGAAGTCTACGACGAAAAGCACGAAAAGTAGCTAGATATACGAGCCCCCTCTGCTTATGCAAGCTCCCTCTGATAAGGGAGCTGTCGAATGAAGTGAGACTGAGGAAGAGACTGCGACGCAGTCGCTAAAACATTGAATCGGACGCAGGCCGATACCTATTATTCAGCGGCTACGCCGCAACTTCTCTCCCTCAGTCAGCTACGCTGACAGCTCCCTCATCAGAGGGAGCTAATGTTTACTGTCATTGACTGATCACATCAGCGACTTGTAAATCGCGAGGATGTCCTCTTCGGTTGCCTGACGCGGGTTGCCGGGGGTGCACACGTCGTTGAAGGCATCGTGAGCCAGCGGCTCAAGGTCGGCCTCGGTGGCGCCCACTTCGGAAATCGTGGTCGGGTTCTTCAGATCCACGGTCAGCTTGTGGACGGCCTGCACGGCCTCTTCGCGCACCTTCTCCAGGTCGCCGGTGTAGGCGTCCTCAACACCGAACGCATCGGCGATGTCGCGGTACTTCTCACCGGTGAAGTCCTTGTTGTATTCCATGACCGGGGCCAGCAGAATACCGTTGGCCACACCGTGGGCCACGCCCAGACGGCCGCCCAGCGGGTGAGCCATGCCGTGCACCAGACCGAGGCCCACGTTGGAGTAGGCCATACCGGTGATGTAGGCGCGTAGGCCATCTGCTCGCCGGCCGGAATGTCGCCGTCGGCGGACTTGGCCAGGTTCTTGGCAATCATGCGGATGGTCTGCATGGACAGGCAGTCGGACAGGCTCCAGCACCCGGGGTAATGTAACCCTCGATGGCGTGGGTCAGGGCGTCAAGTCCGGTGGCGACCTTCAGGCCGCGCGGCATCGAGTCGGTCAGATCCGGGTCCACGAAAGCGACGATCGGGATGTCGTGCGGGTCGACAGCCACGAACTTGCGCTTGTTGGCCGTGTCGGTGACCACGTAGTTGATGGTCGTCTCCGAGGCGGTGCCGGCGGTGGTCGGCACGCCGAAGATCGGGACGGACGGGTTCTTGGTATCCGCGACGCCTTCCAGAGAAAGCACGTCGGCGAACTCCGGGTTGGCGGTGATGATGCCGATGCCCTTGCAGGTGTCTTGCGGGGAGCCACCGCCCAGGCCGATCAGGAAGTCCGCACCGGACTCGGCGAACTTGGCGACGCCGTCCTTGATGCACTCGACCGGCGGGTTCGGCTTGACGTTGGAGAACACCTCGTACGGCAGGCCGGCCTCATCCAGAACCTTGGTGACCTTCTCGGCGGTGCCGGTCTCCAGCAGCACCGGGTCGGTGACGATAAATGCCTTGGTGAAGCCGTGCTGCTTGGCGACGGCCGGATCTCCTTGATCGCGCCACGTCCGAAGTATGCAGTCTGGTTGAAAATCATGCGGTACACCATAGGGGCTCTCCTTTTGAGCTAGTGTCTTAACTGGTGGTCCACTCTGTCTTTGAGTGGTCCAACGGTTCCCCAGTCTACTCCGCGCATGAGCATTCACCTGAAAACACGCTGAAAGAACAACACTGAAAATAATGGCAAGAAATGGCGGAATTCCGCACTTGTCGAATTATTGTCCATTGACCAAACCAGTTCCATCGCCCGAAATCTCAACGATAAGACCATTTTCCGGAGTCATCTGACGCTCTCCGAGAAACTCGTCTCTCATCCGCTTACTTCGCGCGTAGCGCAATCAATATGCGAGATGCCTAATTCCATTCGTGCTTCATCAGCCGAACGCGAACTGGTTCACCAGATGGTGTATTCAACGGTTTCAGTCTCCTGAAGAGGACTAAGATACCTCGACAGTTGGGGTGATCATCATAAGAGAATGAGGTAGATAATGGCAAATGGCAAGGCTATGACGGTCGGCGAGATGGCGTCCCTGTTTCTCGACCCTGCCACTCCCGTTCGTATCGACGCTTTCGACGGCTCGCATTTCGGCCCGGCAGACGCGGATTTGAAGGTCAAAATCGCCACGCCGAACTGCATGTACCAGCTACTCGCGCACCCGAATGAAATCGGCATCGTGCGCTCATACATTCTGGGCGATTTCGACGTGGACGGCATTGACTACGCCGACCCGTATCCGGCGATGCGCAAGCTGGTGTCGCTGTCCAAATACGTTCGCCCACTCACTCCCACATCAATTGCCCGCGTATCTGCCGGCATCCTGAGCCATGGCTTCAAGAAGCCGCCGGTGCCCGCCACCGAGGGCCCGAGCAAGTTTCGCCCGTATCAAGCGTGGCCTGATGCCGCACACCGAAAAGGCCGATTCGGAAACCGTCAGCTTCCACTACGACATGTCCAACGAGTTCTACGCCGACTTCCTTGGATCCTCCATGACCTACACTTGCGCGGTATTCGACAACGAACACATGAGCCTTGAAGACGCACAGGCCAACAAACTGCGCCTGATTCTCGACAAACTGGACTTGCAGCCCGGCCAGCGCTTACTGGACATCGGCTGCGGCTGGGGTTCGATGGTCATCACCGCCGCCCGTCGCGGCATCAAGGCGCTCGGCGTCACCCTTTCCAAGGAACAGGCCGCGTACGCCAACGAATGGATCGCCCGTGAAGGGCTGCAGGATCTGGCCGAAGTGCGTGTGCAGGACTACCGCGAGGTGCCTGAGCACGACTTCGACGGTATCTGCTCGATCGGCATGATGGAGCACGTAGCGTCAAGAACTACCAGAGCTACTTCGAAGAGATGTTCCGCCTTCTGAAGCCGATGGGCCGACTGCTGAACCACCAGATCACCATCAGCCATGACAAGCCTCACGGCAAGCCCCGGTACCGACGAATTCCTCGACCGTTACATCTTCCCCGGACGGTGATCTCGGCGCGCCCGGCTTCATCGAATCGTGCATCCCATGCGCCGGCTTCAACGTGGTGCATCAGGAGAACCTGCGCCAGCACTATGCGCTCACCCTGCATCACTGGAACCAGAACCTCTCCGAGCATTGGGACGACGCGGTCAAGCAGGTCGGCTTTGAACGCGCCAAGGTATGGGGTATGTACATGGCCGCCTGCGCTCTGAACTTCGAGCTCGACGGCATCCAGATTCACCAGTTCCTGGCTGTCAAGCCGGATCGCGTGGGCCACCCGGACGGCAAGTGGTACCCTCTGCGCCAATGGTGGCAGGCCTGACTCCGTTTCTGTGGGACGGCACGCGGTTTTTACCATTGTTCATCTGCCGTCCCACAGAAGTGTGGGATAGCAGATACATCAATCGTTTGACGTATCTGCTATCCCGCATGACATAAGCCGAGAACCGCAGAATAGAGCCGTTCTTTGCCCTCAGCTCTGAGGGCGTTCTTCGAACGCTGTGGGACGGCACGTCGAAAATCGGCAAAATCACGTGCCGTCCCACACGATTCCCTTCGCACGCGCATTTCGCAGGTGCTTTTTCTGCAATACTGACTCTATGAGCGCCACAACCCCAGAAACGGCTGGGGTGGACGATCGCACCGACCATGACACGCGCGGATAAGACCCACGTTTCTTTATTTAACCCTAACCCGATGTTCGCATTGGTGCTGTTGGCGTGCGTAGTTGCGGCGAGGAAGACAGTTGTTGGCGAACGCGAGCCTTTGCATTGACCGGCCAGCCCGCCGGAGTAGGTACGCGACGGATATGCAAAAGCCCCGCACAAGGCGGGGCTTCATTATGGTGGCTCCGAACGGCGTCGATCCGTTGACCTAGCGATTTTCAGTCGCTCGCTCTACCAACTGAGCTACAGAGCCATGAACAGTCAAAAACCCGGGATAATCCGGGCTCATAACCATTCCAGCGACCCCGGCCGACTGAACCGGTGACCTCCGCCGTGACAGGGCGGCGCTCTAACCAACTGAGCTACGGGGCCATTGTTCTCACTTGCGTGAGGCAACAGATGTATATATTACTGAAATTCGCCGGTCATGCAAACTTCGGCGTGTTCCGCATAATTTCAAGGTTTTTGCTATCACCAGCACGCGAACACGTCTGTCACAAACATCCACAAAAAACGACGAAGGGCGCGACCGGAACCCCGGCCACGCCTTATGGACGGAAAACGCTTCGCGGCATCCACCGCAAAGTGACCGTCAATCTCAGTCAGCCTGCTTCCAGGTGTCGACGTCGATGTGGTGTTCGGGGTTGGCCTGCCAGGCATCCCACGCGGACTTGACGATGTCTTCCACGTCGTACTTGGCGTGCCAGCCATCTCCTCGTTGATGCGCTTCGGGGAGCCGATCAGGTGCGGCGGGTCGCCGGCGCGGCGGGCCATGACAGCCTCGGTGAACGGCAGACCGGTGACCTTCTTGACTTCGTCGACGATCTGGCGCACGGAGGTGCCTTCGCCGGTGCCGACGTGAAGGCGTCGTACTTGCGCTCGTCACGGTCGAGGTACTTGAGGGCGGCGATGTGGGCGTCGGCCAAGTCGGAGACGTGGATGTAGTCGCGCACGCAGGTGCCGTCCGGAGTCGGGGTAGTCGTCG
>ENA-OQBU01000178-OQBU01000178.1-human-gut-metagenome-genome-assembly--contig:-NODE-178-length-16927-cov-2.775536_pt1 | contig 16927 bp, 23 predicted proteins | sample MGYA00242492_ERZ504566 | MGnify/ENA primary metagenome ERZ504566 (study PRJEB26092, sample SAMD00036261) | human gut metagenome | host: Homo sapiens | study: EMG produced TPA metagenomics assembly of...
TACTGGGTCAGACCCAGTTCGTCCCGAACTTCCAAAATTTCTTTCTGCACAGAGTCGTTTGATGGGCACGCCGCTGTCCTTGCGCTGCTGCCAGATCTCCACTCTTTTCGCCGGCGGTGAAATGCGGTCGGCGCCGGGCGCTTTTTGAGAGGCACGCACACTGCGGAGGATTTCGCCGGCTTTTTTGCGGGTCAGCTCCTGGCCCAGGAAGTGATCGGTGTCAATGGCAATGAAGAAGTGGCCCAGGTGATAGGGGCGAATGTTGCCGTTCTCGTCCTTGCCGTCCAGATCTTTGCCGTAGGCACCGTCTTGCAGCACGGCGGAGAGCAGCTCGATCACCATGGCGTAGCCGTAGCCTTTGTAGCCGCCCAGGGCTTCGCCAATGCCGCCCAGGGTGGTCAGCGCCGCATCGCCGCTGCGAATCTTCTTCAGCGCCTCGCCGCTGTCGCCGGAGATGGGCTGGCCGTCCCGACCGATTACCGTGCCCGGATGCACGTCCTCGCCAATGCGGGCGTAATATTCGATTTTGCCGTTCTGGGTGATGGAGGTGGCGCAGTCGATGAGAAAGTCAAAGTCCTCATCGGTTGGAATGCCTACGGTCAGCGGATTGGTGCCGAACATACCCTCACACCAAAGGTGGGCGCACGGAGGGGCGGGCGTTGGTGCCGGTGATGCCGATGCAGCCGGCCTTGGTGGCCATGGTGGCGTAATAACCGGCAATGCCGTAGTGGCAGCTGTTGCGCACGGCCACCATGCCCATACCGTATGCCTTGGCCTTATCAATGGCCATCTGCATGGCCCGATGGCCGATCACCTGACCCATGCCGTTGTGGCCGTCTACCACGGCGGTGGTGGGGGTTTCTTTTAAGATCTCAAACCGGGGTTACCCGGATTTTGGATCCCGGCTTTGATCCGATCCAGGTAAATGGGCTTAAACCCGGTTGCAGCCGTGGCTTTCAATGCCGCGGCGGTCGGACTCCAGCAAAACATCCGTGCAGATCTTAGCGTCCTCTGCGGGAATGCCGTAGCCGATGAAAGCGTCTGTCACAAAAATTGGTGATCAGATCCCAGGGTACAATGACTTTTGACATAATGGGTTCTCCTTGTTGTGAATAGAATTTGGGTGCGGCTTTGCCGCAAAAATAAAAAGAGGAACAAAGCACCCGTTGCCGCGCGCTTTGTCCCCCCTGATTAACTTATGTATAAATCGGTATGTTTAGCGTTCCCAGTTTCTGGAGCGCTCTACCGCCCGCTTCCAGTCGGTGTACTTCCGGTTGCGTAGCCCCTCTTCCATGGAGGGTACAAAAATCTTGTCTACTTGGCGGTTGGCCTCGATCTCCGCCGTGTCTTTCCACACGCCGGTAGCCAGCCCGGCACAGTAGGCAGCGCCTAGGGCTGTGGTCTCCACATTCTTGGGTCGATTCACATTTACGCCGGTCATATCCGCCTGCATCTGCATCATAATATCGCTGACGGAAGCGCCGCCGTCCACCCGAAGGTCCTTGAGGATAATGTCGGAATCCTTCATCATGGCTTCCAGCAGGTCGGTCATTTGGTAGGTAATGCTTTCCAGTACCGCGCGGCATACATGGAATTTGTTGATCCCACGAGACAGGCCGATCATGACCCCGCGGGCATACATATCCCAGTAGGGAGCGCCCAGCCCGGTAAAGGCCGGCACAAAGTACAGCCCGCCGGAATCCGGCACCGTGGCGGCGAATTTGTCGCACTGGGGCGCGTTCTCAATCAGTCCCAGCTCATCGCGCAGCCACTTGATCACACTGCCGGCGTTAAAGGCGGAGCCTTCCAGCGCATAGGTGATCTTGCCGTCCAGTCCCCAAGCAATGCCGGAGAGCAGGTTGGAGCGAGAGTCTACCCGCTTTTCGCCGGTGTTCATCAGCAAAAAGCAGCCGGTGCCGTATGTATTCTTGGCCTGGCCGGACTCAAAGCAGCCCTGGCCGAAGAGTGCACCCGGCTGGTCGCCGATGGCGCCTGCAATGGGCACACCGGCAATGTCCTCAATGCCGGTGATCTTAGCCACTTCGCCGTAAATGCAGCTGGATGGTTTACCTCCGGCAGCATGGACATGGGAATGCCCAGCTTTTCACATAAAAACGGGTCCCAACACAGCTTGTCAATGTCAAAGAGCATGGTGCGGCAGGCATTGGAGTAATCGGTCACATGCACCTTGCCGTTGGTCAGATTCCAGATCAGCCAGCTGTCGATGGTGCCGAACAGCAGCTCGCCCCGCTCCGCCTGCTCCCGGGCGCCTCCACATGGTCCAGGATCCATTTGATCTTGGTGCCGCTGAAGTAGGCGTCGATCAGCAGACCGGTGGTGCTCTTGACATAATCGTTCAGTCCCTGCGCTTTCAATTCCTCGCACAGGTCCGCCGTGCGGCGGCACTGCCACACGATGGCGTTATAAATGGGACGACCGGTCTCCTTCTCCCACACCACGGTGGTCTCTCGTTGGTTGGTAATGCCGATGGCGGCGATCTCCTTGGGATCCACCGCTTCCTTGCGCAGCACGGTCAGTATGGCGCTGATCTGGCTAAACAGAATTTCCATCGGGTCGTGCTCTACCCAGCCGTTCTCCGGATAGTGCTGGGTGAATTCGTTTTGCGCCTTGGCGACGATCTCACCCTTTTGTTGAAAATGATGGCTCTGGAACTTGTGGTTCCCTGGTCCAGGGCCAAGATATACTTCTTTGCCATAAAGATTCCCCTCTCCATGTCGGTAAGACCGTGCATCGCCGGCGCTTTTTCCCCTAAAAAAGCGGAAAGGCAGATGCACGATCATCTGCCTTTCTATTTTTACTTGAATTTAAGTGAATTTGTCAATTCAAACAGGGCAACTTTGATAAAAAATTCCACACTTTTTGGCCGCAATTTTTGACAGGAATTGACAAATGGTGAAAAATGCAAATCAGATGTGATCCTCAATGTAGTTGACAATGTCGCCCACAGTCTCGATCTTCTCGATGATCTCGTCCGGTACTTCAACCTTGAACGTATCTTCCACACTCATCACGATGTCGATGGCGTCCAGACTGTCGGCCCCCAGGTCGTCTACCAGCAGGCTCTCCATGGTGATGTCCTCCGGGTTGCACTCCAGCTGCTCCACCAAAATGTCCTTCATTTTATCCAGTACCATAACTGCTCATCTCCAAAAACTGTTGTTAATACAAGTCTTATATGCTATCATATTATATAATTCCTATAAAAAAGTCAATGCTTTCGGCAATATTTTTTGGGCCGGGAGCGGAAAGGGCAAAATCATGACGCACTATGCACTGATCGGTCACCCGCTGGGTCATTCTCTCTCTCCCCAAATTCACCGGGCGCTACTGGCTGCCGCGCACCTGGAGGGGGACTACCGGTTGTTGGATATTGCACCGGAGGATCTGGCGAACCGGCTGCCGGAACTGCAAACGCTGTGTGGATTTAATGTTACCATTCCCCACAAGCAAGCGGTGCTGTCGGCTATGGCAGAACTGGACGAAAAGGCGGCGCTTTTTGGGGCGGTGAACACGGTGGCGGTGCGGGACGGCAAATTCTACGGCTACAATACGGACTGCTACGGTTTTTTGCGCTCCTTGTCCGCAGCGGGTATCCCGTTGGCCGGACGCGTGCTGGTACTGGGAACCGGCGGCGTGGCTCGTATGTTTGCCTTTGAGGCGGTGCTGGCAGGTGCGGCGGTGACCCTGGCTGCCCGCACACCGTCGAAAGGTTGTGCCTTGGCGGCAGAAATTGCCGAAAAATGCGGCCGCGCGGTGACGGTGACGGATTTTAATAGCGTTACCGGTGACTGGGATCTGATCGTCAACGGCACCCCGGTGGGTATGTTCCCCAAGGTGGACGCTTGCCCGCTGGAGCCGGGTGTGCTGGCCCACACGGCTGCGGTATTTGACGCCATTTATAATCCAATGGAAACCCGGCTGCTGCGCCTGGCTCGGCAAAACGGCGCCAAGGTGGTGAACGGTCTGCCCATGCTGGTGTGGCAGGCAGCGGTAGCCCAGGAGATTTGGAATGATGTGACCTACACCCCTGCCCAGGTGCAGCGGGTGATCGAGCAAATGGAGGAACTGCTGTAATGAATATTGTGCTTTGCGGCTTTATGGGCAGCGGCAAGACTGTGGTGGGCAAAGAGCTGGCCAAAATTATGGGTCGCCGGTTTGTGGATACGGATCAGCTGGTGGAGGCGCGCAGCGGCGTGTCTATTCCGGCTATTTTTCAGGTGCACGGGGAAGACTATTTTCGAGAGCTGGAGCGTGCGGCCTGCGCAGAGGCGGCAGAGATTCCCAACTGCGTGATCTCCACCGGCGGCGGGGCTCTGACCTTTGACGAGAATGTACGGACCCTGCGCACCACCGGCAAGATCGTGCTGCTGGACGCGTCCTTTGATGTGATCTGTCAGCGGGTGGGCAACGGCGCCAACCGCCCTTTATTTCGGGATCCGGTGCAGGCCAAGGCGCTGTATGACGCTCGCCAGGCCAAGTATCGTGCAGCGGCAGATTATGTGGTGGACGGCAACGCCTCTGCCCGCAAAACAGCGCTGACCATTGCCGATCTGTTTCGCTAAAGGGTACATTTTGTACCAAATTCGCACTTTAAGTTGAAAAATGCGGCGACGTGTGTTATAATGCCTTAGTTATATCCGGTGTTTGGCTGCGTTAAGCAGCGCAAAATCATTGCCGCCCTGAGCGGATCGAGGTGTATCTATGCCGAAGGTAAAAAATTAAAGCGCGCGCTTGCGCACGATACGCGGGTGTTCCAAAAGTATCAAAACCTGCTGATGGAGCTGACCCGTAAGAATATTAAGTTAAAGTACCGGGACTCTTGGATCGGTATTTTGTGGAGCTTTTGCAGCCGCTGCTGAACATGATCGTGCTTTCTGTGGTGTTCAGCGGAATCTTTGGCCGCAGCAACAAGGGTGTGATCTGCTACCCGGTATTCCTGTTTACCGGCCGGTTGATGTTTGATTTCTTTACATCTTCCACCAAACAGGCTATGACCTCCTTCCGCCGCAATGCGGGATCATCAAGAAGGTCTATGTGCCCAAGTATATGTACCCGCTTAGCTCCATTCTCTCTTGCTATGTAACCTTCGCCATCTCGCTGCTTTGCCTGGTGAGCGTGTGGATTTTCTTTAAGCTTACCGGAATCAGCAACGGCCACGCCCTGCACCTAAACGGCTACGCAGTGCTGTTCTTTGTGCCCATGTTCATTCTGTTGGTGTTCTGCACGGCGTGGGTATGATCCTGTCCGTGATGTCCGTTTATTTCCGGGATGTGGAGTATATTTGGGATGTGCTGTGTCACCTGCTGTTTTTATATGGTGCCTATCATTTATCCTCTGTACCGCATTACCTCCGACTGGATCGTGGTACTTATTAAGATCAACCCACTATATTCGATGATCGAGCTGTTCCGCCAGTGTATTTTGTACGGCCAAATGATGACCTGGAATTTGCTGCTGTATGCCTCGGTGGTGTCGCTGGTCACCCTGGCTATCGGGCTGTTCGTCTTTAATAAGTGTAGTGACAAGCTGATCTTCCACCTGTAAAGGGAATGAATAAACCCCATTGCCAACCCTTGGCAATGGGGCTTTTTATGTTATTTTGCAGTTACGCCGTAGTGCTTCCGTATGTCGGCGGTGAATTTTTTGGCGTGGTCCAGCGCCTTTTGAGAATAGACCAGGTAATCGTATTCTGTAACCTGCTGAAAGGTCAGCGGCGTGGTTGGCAGTGGGCGGGTTTGTGTGCGATCCAGGCAAAAGCTGTACAGCGTGGCGTCCGTGGCGTTGGTGGTGGCCTGGTATTCTCGGCAGGGTAGGGTACGCTGGTACAGGTCCATGTATTCCATAGGACGGACAAACAGCAGGTATTTGTGACCTACTGCCAGGGGCAAACCGGTGCCGGTGTCGCAGTGCAGCTTGCCGTCGCTCATTTTTTCCATGGACATGAGCAGATACAGCACCACCGTGTTGCCTGCCTGCTCCCGATCGGTGGTCTTTAGCACCTTGGCGGTGTAGCGCAGGTTGTTGTAGGTGGGCTGCATACCGGTGATCTCCACTTGCAGGGGAATCCGGTCTTGCAGCTGCTCCACCGCTGTGCTTATGTCTAACATTTCGACCTTTGCATCGGCATCCTCCCGGAAATCGGTCGGCAGATCGCAGATGGCAGCCGCCACTTTTTCCGGGTCCTCTAGTCGTGGGCGCGGGTGGCCCGCAGCACAATGCCGAACAGTACGGCGCACACCACCAGGATCAGGCAGCCCAGCGCCAGTCCCTGCTGCATGGTCAGTTGTTTTTTACGCAAGGTGCCCCGCCTCCATTCGCAGAATTTTGGTGCACAGGTGCTCTAAAGTGGCTCGGTCGTGGCTGGCGATCACAAAGGTGGTGCCTGCCTCCCGGTTCATACGGAGAATCTCTGCCTCCAGCACCTGTACGCTGGCGTCGTCCAGCGCGTTGGTGGGTTCGTCCAGCAGCACCAGCTCCGGCCGATTCATCAGCGCCTGGATCAGGCTGACCTTTTGGCACATACCCAGGGAGTATTTTTTCATGGGGCGCCGGTCCGCCGGGTCCAGCCCAAAGCGGGTGAGCCAGCCGTCCAGTTCGCCGTCACTGATCTTGTGATCGGACAGGTCGTTGAGCATTTGCAGGTTTTGGCGGCCGCTTAGGTATTCGTAGAGAAATACATTCTCGATCACCAGCCCTACATGGGGCGCATAGACCCCGTTGCCCACCCGAGTGCCGCCTACGGTGGCTGTGCCGGTGGTGGGGTCATCAGCCCGACAATGGCCCGCAGCAGCATGGTCTTGCCGCAGCCGTTTTGCCCGGCCAGGCGTAAATACCGCCGCTTTCCAGCGTCAGGTCTATGTGGTCCAGCACGGTTTTGCCCCGCAGAGTCTTGGTATAGTCTTGCAATATGATTTTTGGCATAGTCCACCTCACAAAATATCTTTTGTCTTTAGCACCCGGCCCCATAGCAGCACCCACACCGCCAGCAGTGCGCTGCCTGCGGCGTAGTAGCCCCACAGGGGATAGGCAAAGAGCGTTTCGTCCGTGGGAAATGCACTGCACAGGCACCAAAGCACCGGATTGTATTGGCGCAGCGGTACCGGCAGCAAAAACAGCGCCATTACCGCCAGCAAAAAGGCGGCGGCGCCCAACAGTACGCCTGCTTTTTCGCCCCGGGTCACGCACAGACCGGCGCACAGCACCGCAAAGCCAAAGAGCACCAGCGTGTCGCTAAACAGGCTGATCCCTATTAGTCCAACTGCGGCACCGGCAGGCAGGGCGTGGACGGCCACCGTGGCACACAGCGCCTGGGCACCGCAATACAGCAGGTTGTACAGCAGCGTTACCCCAAAAAGCCGCCCCATTCTGCCCGGTAAAAGCGCAGATAACGCCCGCGGCGGGTGGCGATGAATACCCCTTTTACTTGGTATTCCCGGCTGAACAGCCCGCCCAGCAGGGGCACGCCGATGAGCAGATGCAGCAGACTGCGCAGCACTTGGGGATCGGTGCTGTTCTCCGTCAGCATCAGCTCCGTTCCCTCTCGGGCGGTCAGATAGGCCGCAGTCCAGGTATCCGCAGGGGTCTGGTGCAGTTGGAACAGACTGTGCAGTCCGCCCAGCAGCAGCCCCAGTGTGCAGATGACCAGCGGGTATCGGTTGTAGGCAAGGGTGCGCTTCATAAGCAGTTCCTCAATTTCTTTGGTACGATCAGCGCCGGTAGGAATGCCAGCGCCAGGTAAAAGGCCATACAGATGGCAAAACCGGCAGGGGTCGGGGACGGTGGGGTTCATCCCGTATAGATAGCTGAGAATATTCAGCGGCCAATCCGGCGTTAAGATCAGCAGATATTCAATGCCCTGTACCACCAAAAACATGATGGTATAGGTAAAAATGCGGTTGCGAATGAAAAAGGAAAATTGCCAGCTGCCACCGCAAACAACCCGGGCGACCAGGGCGGACAGCAGCATATAAAGCAGATAGTACAGATAAGGCGAGTACAGATACAGATGCTGGAAAAAGAAGTGCGGGTCACTGACATGATACCAGTATGTATAATCTTGAAACAGATCCCAGCCGTAGCGCTGGGTGCCGTTTAAGGGAAAGGCGATCAGGCACAGCCCCATATTCAGCGCCTGGGTGGCAAATATAGGTAAAAAGCCGCCGCAAAAGACGGCAACCAGTTTGGAGCGATAGTAACGGTCAATGCCCATTTTGCCCAGCAGCGGCGCCAGTAGGTGATTGTTGCGTTCATACAGGGAACTGTCAGAAAAAGAGATACAAGAAAGCAACGGCAATAGCATTAAAAAATATGGTGCCGTAAGACTAAGCCCTTGATTTGCATAGGCGCTGTACGGCGTGGGCTGGGCAATGGCATCCAGGTGAATGTTGCGTAGGCACATGGCCACAAAGTAGCCCACGGCATACAACACCCCAAAGGCCATAGCGACCCAAAATCCCGGTGACCGCACCAGCAGCCGCATTTGATAGCGCAAGCATTTTTTCATGGGGTCCGTCCTTTCTGTTCTTTTCCATGCAAATTGAAAAGTTTCTTCTATTATATAGTGTGGCAAAATGGGAAAATACGCCAAAAATATCCTATAAATTTACAAAATTCGATGAAAAGGTATAAAAAATAGACGGCAGAGTACTGCCGTCTGGTGATGGGGTTACAACTGGATTTTCTTCTTGATAGGCTTTGCTTTGCTCCACATGGGCCACATCCGGAATGGGGGTGTGCATTTCTGTTTTGCCGTCCGGTTGCACGGTGGGGTTGGTAATATTTTCGCAGTAGCGGGCGGTGACCTCGCCGGTGGTCAGGGCGTACTTCTCGCGATAATCCCGGTAACGGCCGGGTGCGTGGCGCACCGGCGCGTCCCAGTTATTCAGGCTGTTTTCCGTTTGGGGAAAGTGGTGGTTATTCTGCATGGTTGCACAGTTGTGCCGCCACGGCCTTTAAGTCCTCCAGGGAATTGATCTTGGCGCCGGATTGAATGATATTCTCTTTTACGCTCTCCGGCAGGGCGTTAAAGTATTGGTTCATCTCCGGCGTTAAATGAAATAAATCGGGCATACTGAAAAACCTCCTTCGGTTTTAGTATGCCCGTTTTTTGCGCTCATTGGTTGTTTGATTTTTCCAATTTTTGTGGCTTTTCGTAAGCGGCCAGCAGCGCACCCAGCAGGACCACCAGGGCGCAGAGTATGTCCTTTGTGCCGGGGACCTGGTGCAAAAGCAGGTAAGAGAACGGCAGCGACCAGGCGGCGTAAGTAATGTTCAGGGGCATGGCCTTGCCGGTGCCCAGCTTGCCCAGCGCCTTATAGTAGCACAGATAAGAGGCGGTGCCGCACAGAGCGGACAGGGCGATGATCCACAGTGCCCGCGTGCCAAACAGCCCGGCGGTAAAGCCCCAGCCCTTGCAGGCCGGCAGCAAAACAACGGCATAGGTCAGCGCCGACACCGGCTGGCGGATTTGCAGCGCCTGGGCGTTGGTGACGGTGCTGCTTTGCAGTCCGTAGGTGCAGATCGACCCCCTCTGCTGCCCAGCCGATACAGCACAGCAGCGCGCAGCCAAAGCCCAGTAGCTGTCCCTTTGGCTGCGCCGCGCCGGGGGTATAGCCCAGAGCGATCACCCCGCCAATACTCAGCGCCAGACCGATCAGGCCGATAGGGCGCAATTTTTCCTTTAAGAAAAAGTGTGCCAGCACCGTGCCCAGTGCCGGGTACAGTGCGGAGATGATGGCGGTGTACGCCGGGCCGATGGCGTTGATGGCCAGCACATAGCCGGTCATACCCACCGGGCCGCCCAGCAGTGCGCCCAGCGCCACAAAGCGGCCGCCCCGGGTGCGTAGCGCTTGCCATACTGCCTTGTATTGGCGGCGCAGCCCGGTATAGCCCAGCATCCACAGGGAAGAGCACAGGTCGTGCAAAAAGGTGCTGGCAAAGGGTGCCAGTATTGCTGCTCTGGGGTCGCCGGTAAACACCGGCAGCGCCAGAGCCATGCCCAGTATGACCGTGTCCAGTGCCCAAAGGGCGCCGCCTGCCAGTCCGATTAACATAGGCTCCTCCTTAGTCCAGTAATTCTGCCAAAATGGTGTTGGATACCAGCATGCCCCGGGGGGTTAGGGAAATGCGACCGTTGGCACGGCGCATAAATCCCCCGGCAATGTACGGCGCCGGATCGCGGGTGAGCCAGTCCTCCGGTATGCCCCGGTTCAGTCGCAAGCCTAAGAGAATTTGCTCCTCTCGGTCGCCGCCGGGGCCTTCGTCCTGCCAGATCCAGTCCCGGTCAAAGTAAAAGCGCCTACCGTTCCACAGGGAGTGGGCGCTGGGCCCCAGCCCCAGGTACGGCTCCAGCAGCCAGTATTTCAAGTTGTGGCGGCTCTCGTACCCCGGGCGGGCAAAGTTGCTGATCTCGTACTGGGCAAAGCCCAGTTGTCCCAGCCGCTCCACCGTTTGCAGGTACATTTGGCACACGATGTCCTCCTCCGGCAGCGCCAGCTTGGTTTGCAGTCGGTCAAAGGGGGTGCCCGGTTCGATCTTCAGCAGATAGGCGCTGATGTGGGTCACCTGCATACGCGCAATAAAGGCAAAGGTTTCCTCCAGGCTGTCCGGGGTCTGTTTGGGGGTGCCCAGCATCACATCCAGGCTAATATTGGTAATGCCTGCCGCCTTGGCTGCCGCTACGGTGCGGGCCACTTCCCCGCTGCCTGCACGGCGCCCCAGGGCGAACCGTTCCCGATCCACGGCGCTTTGCATACCGATGCTCACCCGGTTGATTCCCGCCGCTGCGTACTGCTCCATATCCCCGGTCAGGTCCTTGGAGGGGTTGCACTCTACGGTGATCTCCGCCGCCGGGTCAATAGTAAAGTGATCCCGCACCGCCTGCAAAATGCCGGTGAGCACCCGTGGCTCCAGGATGGAGGGGGTGCCGCCGCCAAAGTACACAGTGTCAAAACTGCCGGTGTAGTCCTGCATTTGCCCTTTGAGCTTCTCGGCAAAAGCGTCGGCGGCTGCCGGGGCGTACTTGGTGCTGTAAAAATCGCAGTACGGGCACTTGGAAAAACAAAAAGGAATATGAATATAAAGACCTGCGGCCATACTTCACACTCCTTTTTGCGTTCATTTTTTTTGATTTATTTTCTGCGGCTTTCCGCTTTCAGTCGCAGGGATTTGTCCAAGATCATCTTGCGCAGACGAATGCTCTTGGGGGTCACTTCCAGCAGCTCATCGTCTGCCAGGAATTCCATGCTCTGTTCCAGAGACAGCGTGGTGGGGGGCACCAGCTTCAGCGCCTCGTCGGAGCCGCTGGCTCGGGTGTTGGTTACATGTTTCTTCTTGCACACATTGCACACAATGTCCTCGTCCTTGGCGCATTCGCCCACGATCATACCCTCGTACACCTCTACACCGGGACCAACGAACAGCCGCCCACGATCCTGGGTGTTCCACAGGCCGTAGCCGCTGGTGGTGCCGGTCTCGTGCACCACGATGGAGCCGTGGGTGCGGGTGGCGATCTCACCCTTGTAGGGCTCATACCCGGCAAACAGTTGGTTCATAATGCCGTTGCCGTTGGTGTCCGTCAAGAACTCGCTGCGGTAGCCGATCAGCCCGCGGGAGGGGATCTTGATCTCCAGGTGGGTCATGCCGGTGGAGCGGGTGTCCATGTTCTCAATCTCGCCTTTGCGGGAGCACAGCTTCTCCATCACGGCGCCTACATACGCCTCCGGCACTTCAATGATGGCCAGCTCCATAGGCTCCAGGGTTTTGCCGGTCTGGGGATCCTTTTTCAGAATGACCTGGGGACGGCTGACGGCGAATTCATAGTTCTCTCGTCGCATGGTTTCAATGAGAATGGACAGGTGCAGCTCACCTCGGCCGGATACCTTAAAGGTGTCCATACTGTCCGTTTCTTCCACCCGCATGGACACGTTGGTCTCCACTTCCTTAAACAGGCGGTCCCGCAGGTTGCGGGAGGTGACATACTTGCCCTCACGCCCGGCGAAGGGGGAGTCGTTGACCATAAAGTTCATGCTGATGGTGGGCTCATCAATCTTTACAAAGGGCAGCGGCTCCACGCACTCCGGGGCGCACAAGGTCTCGCCGATGTTCAGGTCCGCAATACCGGCCACGCAGATCAGGTCGCCCATTACCGCTTCCTCTACCGGCACCCGCTTCAGCCCCTCAAATTGGTACAGCTTGGTGACTCGGATGTTTTCCTGGGTATCATCCCGGCGGCACAGCACATAGGGTGCGTTGACTTTTACGCTGCCTCGCTCCACACGGCCCACGCCGATGCGGCCCACATAGTCGTCATACTCCAAAGAGGAGAACAGTACCTGGGTGGGACCCTCCGGGTCGCCCTGGGGAGAAGGAATGTACTTTAAGATGGCGTCCAGCAGCGGGCGCATATCGCCGCTGCGCACCTCCGGCTCTGTGCCGGCGTAGCCGTCCTTAGCGGAGGCGTAGATCACCGGAAAGTCGATTTGGTCATCGTCTGCGCCCAGCTCAATAAACAGGTCCAGTACCTCGTCTACCACTTCGGCAGGGCGGGCGCCGTCCCGATCAATCTTGTTGACCACCACCAGCGGCGTCTTGTGCAGACCCAGCGCCTTTTTTAGCACAAAGCGGGTCTGGGGCATACAGCCTCAAAAGCGTCTACCAGCAGCAGAACGCCGTCTACCATGGTAAGAATACGCTCTACCTCGCCGCCAAAGTCCGCATGGCCGGGCGTGTCTACAATGTTGATCTTGGTGTTGTTATAGTGAATGGAGGTGTTTTTGGACATAATGGTAATGCCCCGCTCACGCTCCAGGTCGTTGCTGTCCATGACCCGCTCCTCCACCACTTCATTTTGGCGGAAGGTGCCGCTTTGGCGCAGCATTTCGTCCACCAGAGTGGTTTTGCCGTGGTCAACATGGGCAATGATTGCAATGTTTTTTATATCTTTTCTTGTACTCAAAGTGCTCACCCGAATTCTTATTTATTCTTCTTGATATTAAAGCTGTCTCGCAGGGCAACGGTGCGGTTAAACACCGGTGCGCCGGGGGCAGAGTCCTTGTCCATACAAAAGTAGCCGTCCCGCATAAACTGGAACCGATCGCCGGCCTTGGCCGTGGCCAGTGCCACCTCGCCGTAGCCTTGCTTCTCGGTCAGGCTGTCTGGGTTTAGGTTCTCCTCAAAGGAGCTGACGCCGCTGTCGTCGCTGGGGTTTTCCACATTAAAAAGCCGGTCATAGATCCGGGCGGTCAGGGGGGTGTTCTCCTTGGCGCTGACCCAGTGAATGGTACCTCGTACCTTGCGCCCATCCGGGGCGTCGCCGCCAAAGGTGGCCGGGTCGTAGGTGGCGTGCACGCAGGTCACATTGCCATTTTCGTCTGTGTCATAACCGGTGCAGGTTACCAGGTAGGCCTTGTACAGCCGTACCTCGTTGCCCGGGTTACAGACGGCGGTATTTTTTGATGGGCTCGGCCATAAAGTCGTCCCGCTCAATGTACAGCTCCCGGCCAAAGGGCACGGTGCGCTTGCCGTATTCCGGATGGTCCGGGTGATACTCCACTTCCAGGGCCTCGGTCTTGTCCTCCGGGTAGTTGTCGATCACCAGCTTAATGGGGTCCAGCACCGCCATGGCTCGGGGAGCGGAGGTGTTCAGGTGCTCCCGTACGCAGGCCTCCAGCAGGGCAAAGTCCACCACGCTGTACGCCTTGGACACGCCGATGCGCTCACAGAAGTCCCGTACCGCCTCCGGCGGATAGCCCCGGCGGCGCATACCGCTGAGGGTGGCCATACGGGGATCATCCCAGCCGCTGACAATGCCGTCCTGCACCAGCTTTAAGCACTTGCGCTTGCTGGTGAGGGTGTAGTTCAGGTTCAGCCGGGCAAACTCGATCTGGCGGGGCTTTTGCCCCTCGATCAGCTCGTCCACAAACCAGTTGTACAGCGGGCGGTGGTTTTCAAATTCCAGAGAACACAGAGAGTGGGTCACGCCCTCTCTGGCGTCCGACAGAGGATGGGCAAAGTCATACATGGGATACACGCACCATTTGTCGCCGGTGCGGTGATGGTGGGCGTACATAATGCGGTAAATGATCGGGTCCCGCATATTCAGGTTGGGGGAGCTCATATCGATTTTGGCACGCAGCACCTTGCTGCCCTCCGGGAACTCGCCCTTGCTCATGCGCATAAACAGGTCCAGGTTTTCCTCCACGGAGCGGTTGCGGTAGGGGCTCTCCTTGCCCGGCTCGGTGAGGGTGCCCCGGTAGGCGCGCATTTCCTCCGGCGTCAGCTCGCAAACAAAGGCCTTGCCTTTCTTGATCAGCTTGATGGCGCAGTCAAAGAGAAAGTCAAAGTAGTCGGAGGCGTAGTACAGGTTGTCCCACTGAAAGCCCAGCCATTGAATGTCCTCTTTGATGGCGTCTACATACTCGGTGTCCTCTTTGGTGGGGTTGGTGTCGTCCAAGCGCAGATTGCACACGCCCTTGTACTTTTCCTTTACCCCAAAATTGATGCAAATGGCCTTGGCGTGGCCGATGTGTAGGTAGCCGTTTGGCTCCGGGGGAAAGCGGGTCTGTATGCTGCTATACACCCCGTCCTCCAGATCTTTATCAATAAAATCGTGAATAAAATTAGAGCTTTCTCTGATCTCCTCAGCCATGGTACTCCTCCTTGTAGTGCGCCAGTGCGGCGTTTAGTCTGGCTTGTGCGGTCTCTTGCCCCAGCAAAGCCAGTATCGCGTGCAGGTCCGGGGTGTTGGTGCGCCCGGTGAGCGCCACCCGGATCACGGTAGACACATCGCCTACATGGCCCTTGAACGCTGTGGGGTCCTGCTTGTATTCTTTCACATTGGGGGTGCAGCCCACCTGCGGGCACAACGCCTTGATCTTGGCAAACCAGGTGTCTTTGTCGTCTGCGGTGTCCACCAGGTCTTTGTACTGCTCCAGCACCTGTACTGCCAGTGCCGGATTCGCATTGCCGGTCAGGTCGTAGCAGGGGGTAAAGGTTTGGTCGTAGAAATAGCTGATGTAGTCCGCCAGATCGCTCCATTTGGCAATGTCCTTGCGGGGCTTTTTGCCGCCACGGTCAATGCTGAGCACTGCCACCGCGTAGGCCGGATCGCTGTCAAACAGCGCGGCCAGTTCCGGCTGGTGCCGATCGGCCCAGGCGTGGGCCAGGTTAAATACTTCCTGTGCAGTCATTTTGCTGATGACGGTCTTGGACACATCCGTCAGTTTGGCCATATCAAACAGGGCGCCGGACACGCTCATTTTCTTTAAGTTAAAGGGGAAGTCTGCCAGGTCTGCTGTGGGGTTGGCACGCCGCCAGTCCTCAAAGTTGGAGTTGGCAATGGTCATCATATATTCGTTGACCGCTGCCGCCGGAATACCCATTTGGTCGTAGTAGGTAACTGCCGCTTCCGGGTCCTTGCGTTTAGAGAGCTTGCGCTTGCCGCCGTTTTCTTCCTTAAGATGGGGGCAATATGGGCGTATTTCACCGGGCGGAAGCCTAAGAGCTTGAACAGCTGCAGGTGCAGGGGCACAGAGGCGATCCATTCGTCACCTCGCACGACATGGGTGGTTCGCATCAGGTGGTCGTCCACCGCGTGGGCAAAGTGATAGGTGGGAATGCCGTCGGTTTTCAGCAGCACCACATCAATCACATTCTCCTGCATTTCGATTTTGCCTTTGATCAGATCGTCAAAGCGCACCTTGCCCTCCGGCTTGCCGGGAGAGCGCAGGCGCAGGGTCCAGGGCTTGCCGGCGTCTGTATTGGCCTTGATTTGGTCGTAGGTCAGATCCCGACAGTGGGCGTAGGGACCCCAGTAGCCTTTAATGTCCTCGTTCTCCTGCCGGGCGTGCAGGTCTTCCAGCTCCTCCGGGGTGCAAAAGCAGGGGTAAGCCAGCCCTTCCTCCACCAGAAATTTGCCGTAGCACTGGTAAATGTCTTTGCGCAGACTTTGGGTGTAAGGGCCGTAGGCGCCGCTTTCGCTTCCGTCGCCCATCACGCCTTCGTCCGGTGTAATGCCGTAGATTTGCAGCGCAGAGAGCATGGTCTCCACCGCGCCCTCTACCTTGCGCTTTTGATCCGTATCTTCTACCCGCACATAGAATACGCCGTCGGTGCAGCGGGCAGTGCGGTATGCCGCCGCGCAAGAAAACAGATTGCCAAAGTGCAAAAAGCCTGTTGGACTGGGCGAAAAGCGGCTGACTCTGGCGCCCTCTTTCAGCTGCCGGGGCGGGTACTTGGCCTCGTAATCCGCCGGGGTCATTGTAATATGGGGAAAGAGCAGCGCTGCGATTTTTTCATTTTCCGTCATGATTTCACCTACTGTTCCGGCCAACGGGCGATCGCGCCGTTTTGCGCCGGATATAAAATTACAGCCTATTATGACATATAAATAGAAAATAATCAATATAAAAGGCGGGATTTTTCTTGAATTCTCCCGCTTTTTATGGTAAATTTAAATCAAATCTGCACCGGGAGGCAAAAAAGATGGCTGCATTACCCAAGGACCCGTTTATTTTGTTTAGCGTAATCAATACCAAATTGCGGGATTTTTATCCCAGTCTGGACGCTTTGTGTACAGACTTGCAGGTGGACCGGGCGGCGTTGGAGGCCCAGTTGGCTGCCATCGGCATGACCTATGACCCGTCGCAAAACAAATTTCTGTAAAAAACACTTGCAACCGGGCGCATTTTGTGTTATCCTATTGTAGCAATAAATCGAGGTGTGGCTCAGTTTGGTAGAGCACCACGTTCGGGACGTGGGGGTCGCAAGTTCAAATCTTGTCACCTCGACCAAAAGGAAGCAGCACATTCTAAAGAATGTGCTGCTCCCTTTTTTTGTTTTATTTGCAAGATTTGAACTTGCGACACGAGGCTCCAAATGCGTAGCATTTGGCAGAAACAGTCCGGGG
>ENA-OQBU01000179-OQBU01000179.1-human-gut-metagenome-genome-assembly--contig:-NODE-179-length-16864-cov-2.541674_pt1 | contig 16864 bp, 24 predicted proteins | sample MGYA00242492_ERZ504566 | MGnify/ENA primary metagenome ERZ504566 (study PRJEB26092, sample SAMD00036261) | human gut metagenome | host: Homo sapiens | study: EMG produced TPA metagenomics assembly of...
ATTAACCGGAGGTAGCCATCCTTGTTTTGTCACAATTTTCTGGACCCCATCTGGAACAACATCGTCAGAAAACGCTTTTGCCAATCCTTCCGCAGCAAGGTATCGAGGTCTTATCCTCAACTGCGTCTGGTTAAAGAATCCATCAACAACCCAATGTTTCCATGCAAGGTTCCCTCCACTAAACTGCGAGAAGAATTGTAAATACTCGCCAATCTGACCATCAACATCGAGACTGGAAAAATCCATCTCGATTTCATCACCGACAACCAACGACCCCAAGTACTGAGCATTACCGCTTTGCAGCGCCTGCACCACCCTAGGCTCGCCATACCGCATCGAAATAGACTGCGGGGGCAACGGCACGGTAAATAAATCATCATGGCAAGCGCGTAGCAGATCAGTTTGGAATACGCGAATCATGCCATAGAAATATTTACGAACTCCCTTGGCATTTCGTCTTCCAGCACCGGTACACGCGGGCATGATGAATCGCCGAACCGATATCTGCAGACCCTTCCTGCACAGCAATCTGCGCAGCTGCGACGCGAAGAATCCCATCTCATCGTCAGCGGAATACCGAGTATCATGCACTCGTATTTCACGATGTGAATCTTCCGGCAAACCCTCTTTTTCATCATAATCCGGCAAAACGCGTCAAAGCACACCACAAGGCCGGTGTAGAAGCACGTCGAATAGATCCGCGCTCATCGCCGAGCCCAACGGCACTTTTTCGAGCGGATGAATTGTGGCATCATGTGCTATGGAATTACCAAGGACATAACGCTGCGATTGCATGACAGCAATTCGATCATTGTCCAACGCATCATTAAGCAGCTCAAGCAAAACGTCCATATTATCCAACCAAAGATGGAACGATTCATAGCGTGAAGTGCCCTCATAGGGGTATTCCTTCCATGACGTTCGCCTGGCATGAGACCAATCAAACGCTGCGATTCTCTCAATGATTCACGTTCCATCAACGTCTGCGCAGCAGCCGTGTTCATCATCGCGATAACGGAAGCGTCCACCGCATGATGACGACGATCCAGACGAGTCTTTGATTGCTGGCCAATAAAGTGTATCTTCCTTCAATGCCAGCTGCACGTCTTGCAGATGCCGTGACACGCCTTGGAACACCGACACCGTGGTTTTCATTGTCTCGGCTTCAGCATCATCGATTGAAGCAGAATTCACATACTGCTTCGCATTGAAATACCAATCGATACGGCGGTGGAGTTCATCAGCCATCCAAGCCACTGATTCGATGGAACGATTATCGATGGCAGCATCATCTTCCGTTTGCTGAAGCCTTGCGATTACCGCTTGCTTGAACGCTTTCACTTCCCGAGGAGCATATGACTTGGGATTGAAAGTAAACATTGTCACACGCTTTTTTAGCTTCAGCAAGGCTTACCCCTCGAGTTTGGGCATCCTCGCTCCTTGCCCAAATCGCAAATGGAGTGTTCGATTTCATACGATTGCATTCGGCACATACCGCAGCGAAATTGGTCCTCGTGTTCGTAGAGCCGACGCCTTTCCGGGGAACGATATGATCCATTTCGCACGTACGGAATGTAATCGTACGGCCGCAATACAGGCACTGTCCATTTTGACGCTGAATGGCTTCCAATCTCCGTAAATCGGATTCACGCACTTTTTCCATCTGCTCATCCGCGCGAAGCTGTTCACTCAACGAGCTGCGGAATATCGAACGCTTCTCATTGTTCTTTTCATATTCACGCTTGTCTTTGCGGGCAAAGGCAACCGACGAGAACGAAGAGCGCACATGTTCAATGTTCACTGAGACGGGATTACCCCAGCGCTGCTGACAATTCATGAGATATCGGTTGACGTTTTTTCAGCACACGGTCGACCGATGGATTACCCAGAGGCTCCCCAATTGGATCTGCCGGCGGACGCCAACTATCCGTAACGGTTGAACAGCGTTTTACGTGCTTTCGTGCAAATCATCATCAGTAGTCAGCATCTGACGAGTGAGTTTTTGCAAAGTTTCAACACTGTATGCAGCAGCGACCGGAGGGGAGATCAACGGAGTCAAGTTTTGGTTAACGCATCATCATCTAATCCATCGATAAATTCAATCGCAGAAGCATACGCCACGTCTTCACGCACCTTATCGATATCCACCGTATTAGACAGCAGGCGAATCATTGCCTCATGCTCATTGTCAGACGCGGATTTCCACCAGGCCACCAACGGTTTACGAATCTTGTTGTCCGACTCGTAAATACGCTGGACTGAAGTCAATCGAGGCGGACGGCTGGATATACGTTCTTCTCCATCCTCGGTCAAGCTACCCACGCCTTTCAACTGGCTCCGCTTGAAGCCGAGGAAATCGCATAAATCAGACCATGTGATATCTTCCGAAGAAGGTGACACGAGTTGGTCATAAATGCTTTGCTTCTCATCAACAGTAAGTTTGCGAAGTTCTGCGGAAGCATCCTTGATTCTTAGGTTCGTAATCACATTCGCGATACGATACTCCTGAAAAGCCAAAGAAGCCTTTAATGCCCTAGCCTGTTCAGGAGCCAGAGGATCCTGACCGACACGCTGCTCTGCCGAACCTTTAGGAGACACCGCATAAAACACACTACGGAACAGCGGCTTCCACTCATCCGCGGGCACTCTCTGGACCCTGAATATTTGCTTCAGCTCGTTAGCATTATCTTCCTGCATCAAACGTACCGGCAAATAGCCTTCCGCATCCGGTTTTTTAGAACCGGTACGCCAACGCAGTCGAGGAGCTTCCGCATATCCAGCATCCAACATCGCCACCACTAACTGCGCGGGAGTGCTCTCTTCTTCCGCAGCAGTTGCGTTCATCGTTGTACGCCTTCGCTTTTTCCTTCAGTTCGCCATATTGCTTCGAATATGGATTGTCGCTGATCAGCGAGTCCACCTGACGATAAGGATTGCGCCATCCGCGATGCCTTGCCATATGTCTCAATGCGATAGAAATACTCTCACGGCGAAGTTCATCATCTTCGATGTATCGTGTAGCCAGCTCAGCCCTTACATGCCATTCTTCAAAGGGCTTATCCAAGGACTCCGGCTCAATAACGGGGTATCCAAATTTGCCGAGGAGCATATCGAGCTTGTGCAAGCGCTCACGCTTCCGACGCCTCATACGCCGCGTGCGACGAGCGACACCCGACATATTCTTTCGCGTAATCGCTTCCTTATTCTTCTGAGGATCCACACCACCATCGTGGATTACGCTTTGCGCATTCAACAGACGCACTGGACTGTTCTCATCGGACACTTCTACTGCGGCAAGGCCCACAGAATTCAAACCGACGTCAATTCCTATCCGGTAACGCTTCCCCCGCATAAAACACCTTTCACCGTAGCTACAATGCACATCATTGTCTTGAACATTGTAACTGTACGAAACAGGGCGAGCCAAATGGCTCGCCCCTAGCAGTTGCCTGCTGAGCATTCAAAGTGGCTATCAGGTCCACTCTTACTGAGAATTAGCTGTATCAGTATAGCGCAAATCCTCTTAGCGACACAACATGAATCATGTCAGAACAACGCGTCCTGGGCGAAGTCATCGTCGGGATTGGCACCGAATTCGTCCGGCTCGGCGGGTTTGAACGCGTTTGCACCTTCATCGGCCAACTGGTCGGAGGCCGCGGCCGAGGCTTCGCGCAGGTCGCCGTCGAGCACCACGCATCGGGCGAGACGAGGAACATGCGTTCGTTGACGCCGGCCAAATAGAGGCCGCCCAGCGATTCGACTCGGGACAGCGCCACATATCCCATGCCTGGCGCGAAGGTGCGCTTCAGGTCCATGACCGCACGGTCAAGCGTCATGCCTTGCGACTTGTGGATGGTGATGCCCCACGCGCAGCGCAACGGCACCTGGAAGACGGAGGCGAGCACGGTGTCGCCGTCCATCATCTCCCATGTGGCCTGTTTCATGGTGACGATGTTGCCGTTCTCGAATTCCACGATCGGCCAGCCGCCCTTGTTCTCCTGTGCGAAGCCACGCACGGTGCCGAGCGAGCCGTTGACGTACTGGCGATCGGTGTCGTTGCGCAGGGCCATGACAGCCGCGCCTTCCTTGAGTATCAATCGCTCGGGGGCCAACATGTTCTTTTTGAGTCGGTCGACCAGGTTGGCAGGGCCTGCTGTCTCGGCGTGGAACTCGTGTGGATCAAGCATGATCTGGTTCAGGCGCATGTCGTTGAGATTGTCGGCCTGCCGGTTCACCGGGAACAGGTGGACGGCGACCTGGCCGGGCTCGGGCAGTTTGCCCAGACGAGTGACGAGCACGTCACGGTCGGACTGGGTCACGTCGCCTTCGCGAATGTCGGTGAGCACGGTCAGCAGTTCGCCGGTATCCTGACGGTGCTGTTCGGTCAGATAGCAGATCACCGGGTTGAGTTCGGGCCATACCAGCGATTCGGTGATGAAGCCTCGGGGTTCAAGCCGGCACGGGCATACCGTTCGCGACTGGCGATGAATTCGGGCGTGGGGGCGATGAGGTCGCGGTTGCGCCCGGACACCGAAACCGGCGGCAGCTGGAAGAAGTCGCCGGACAAGACAACCTGGATGCCACCGAACGGGCGTGGATCACGGCGTACTTCGCGGCAGACTTGGTCGACCATGTCGAACAGCCAAGCGTGCAGCATGGAAACCTCGTCAATGACGAGGATGTCCGTGGCCTGAATCTTGCGTTTGCGCCGGGATTTGATGAGTTTGAGCAGGCTGGCGCTCAGGGCGGTGGCCACGCCGACGCCGCTCCACGAATGAATGGTTTGGCCGTTGATATGCGTGGAGGCGATGCCTGTGGACGCGGTGACTGCTACACTGGCGCCGTCGGCCCGAGCCTGGCGGATGAACTCGTTCAAGACATAGGTCTTACCGGCACCGGGCGCACCGGTCAGGAACACGTTCGCGCCGGCGTTCAGAATGGCCAGGGCTTCGGTTTGGCGCATATCAACCTCTCTAGACTCCCCTCAGGGAGGGGAGCCAAGTACGGCGGACTACTTATTGAGGATGCTGGTGGCTACGATGTCGGCGGCGATGGCCTTGGATGCGGCATCGTCCGGGCCGGGGGCGGGAGCCATAAACGCCTTACGGTAGTAGCGCAGCTCGTCCAAGGACTCGATGATGTCTGCGAGAGCACGATGGCCACCGTTCTTTGGCGGGCGGTTCTCGTACACGGCCGGGTACCAGCGGCGGGCGAGCTCCTTGAATGTGCTCACATCCACGCTGCGGTAATGCAGGTGGCTCATGAGGTTCGGCATGTAATGGTCGAGGAACTTCTTATCGGAGCCGATGGTGTTGCCGGCCAGCAGCGGGCGCACGCCTTCCGGCGTGAAGCGCAGCACGTATTCGGTGACCTTCTGCTCGGCCTCGGCCAGGCTCAGGCCATTCTCCCACTCGTTGATCAGGCCGGAACGGGTGTGCATCTGGCGCACGAAATCGTTCATATGGTTCACGGCCTTCTCGGACGGCTTGATGACGTAATCCACGCCCTCGTCCAGCACATTCAGGTCAAAGTCAGTGGGCACTACGGACACCTCGACGAGTTCGTCGCCGCCGAAGATATCCAAGCCCGTCATTTCGCAGTCAATCCAAATCAGGCGCGAATCCTTTGCGCTGTAAGTTTCTGCATCATGCTGTCGACCATGGTAAGCCTCTTTCGTCATGTCACCCGTTATTACAAGAACAGTTCAGACTATACCCCAGCGCATACAAGCTATCTCGAGCCACATACGCGAAAAGGGCCTGCATAAGCAGACCCTTTTCACAAGGAATCAACCCCTAACTAGCGCAAGCAGCGGGCATCAACCGATCAGTTGTTGTGGAAGCCGGAGTAGTTCGGGGCTTCGGTGGTCATCACGATATCGTGCGGGTGCGATTCGCGCAGACCGGCGTCGGTGATGCGGATGAACTTGCCACGCTCCGGCATCTCGGCGATGTTGTGGGCGCCGATGTAGAACATGGACTGGTGCAGGCCACCGAGCATCTGGTAGAGCACGGCGTTCAGCGGTCCGCGGTACGGCACTTCGCCTTCCACGCCTTCCGGCACGACCTTGTCGCTGGAGGTCACGTCGGCCTGGAAGTAGCGGTCCTTGGAGTAGGACTTCTTGCCGCGCGGGGCCATGGCACCGAGGGAGCCCATGCCACGGTACAGCTTGTACTGCTTGCCGTGCAGGAGCACCTTCTCGCCCGGGGCTTCCTCACAGCCAGCGAGCGTGCCGCCGAGCATCACGGAGGAAGCGCCAGCCACGAGGGCCTTGGCGATGTCGCCGGAGTAGTGGATGCCACCGTCGGCGATGCACGGCACGCCAGCGGCACGGCAGGCCTGGGCAGCCTCGTACACGGCGGTGAGCTGCGGGACACCGACACCGGCAACGATACGGGTGGTGCAGATAGAGCCGGGGCCAATACCGACCTTGACGGCGTCCGCGCCAGCCTCAATCATGGCCTGAGCACCGGAGCGGGTGCCGACGTTGCCGCCGATGATCTGCACGCCGTCGAAGGCGGAGTCGTGCTTCAGGCGGGAAATCATGTCGAGTGCCAGACGGGCCTCACCGTTGGCGGTGTCGACCACGAGCACGTCCACGCCAGCCTCCATCAGAGCGGAGGCACGCTGCCAGGCGTCGCCGAGGAAGCCGACGCCGGCGGCCACGCGCAGACGACCCTGCTCATCCTTGGTGGCGTCCGGGTACTGCTCGGTCTTGACGAAGTCCTTGACGGTGATCAGGCCGGTCAGGTGCTTCCTCGTCAACGAGCGGCAGCTTCTCAACCTTGTGCTGGGCGAGCAGACGGTGAGCGTCGTCCTTGGAAATGTTGGACGGGCCAGTGACCAGGTTCTCCTTGGTCATGACATCCTTAACCTTCAGGGTGTCGTAATCCTCGGAGGCGATGAAGCGCATATCACGGTTGGTGATGATGCCGACGAGCTTGTTTTCCTTGTCCACAACCGGCAGACCGGAGATGTGGAACTTGCCGCACAGCTTGTCGAGGTCGGCCAGAGTGACCTCGGGGTTGACGGTCAGCGGGTCGGTGATCATACCGGACTCGGAACGCTTGACCACATCGACCTGAGCGGCTGGTCGTCGATGGACAGATTGCGGTGCAGCACACCGATACCACCGTTACGAGCCATGGCGATGGCCATCTCGGACTCGGTCACGGTATCCATGGCAGCGGAGAGGACCGGGGCCTTCATCACGATCTTGCGAGTCAGATGAGTGCTGGTGTCCACTTCGGAGGGAATGACATCCGTCTCGTTCGGCAGCAGCAACACATCATCATAAGCAAGGCCGAGCTTGGCGAAAATCGGAGGAAGGGGAGCATACGCCGATTGGGCGTTCAATTCATCGAGGTTTGTAGCCATACAAACACTATATGAACACGCGCTGACCTTCACGACACACGCTTGTGAGCGCTCACTTATCCGCTGCCGGGTCCTGCACCTCACCCGCCTGCGAGTCCCGCGAATCCGCAGGCGAATCAGTCATCGAATCCGCTGCCTGAGAGCCAATCGATCCCGGCTCTCCCCTACTGCAGACTGCGACTTAACCGTAGCATGCTGCGCGTTCTTGCGTGCGGATTCGAGCGTCAGGTTCTCGGCTTGGATCTCGGGAATACGATGCCGCAGATAGGGGTACATCGTGGCTATGGTCAGCACCACCACGGCGATGGGCATGCCCACGGCCACATGCTGCGCTTTGAAGAACAGAATCGTCAGCGAACCGAATGCGATCAGCGCGGCCCATCCCCACAGGATCAGCACGGCGCCACGCACCGAATGCCCGATCTTCAGCATGCGATGGTGCAGGTGCATACGGTCCGGATGCATGGGCGACTGGCCTTTGGCCAAACGCCGCACAATCGCCAGACACATGTCGAGCACAGGCAGGAACAACACCAGAATCGGCAGCAGAATTGGCATGAACACCGGCAGATAGATGCTGGCATGAATCGAGGCCGGGTCAAGACGTCCGGTCATCACAATCGAAGCGCAGGTGATGAGATAGCCAAGCAGCATCGAACCGGAATCACCCATAAACAGTTTGGCGGGATGCCAATTATGCAGCAGGAAGCCCACGCAGATACCCACCATCATCACGTCGATCAGCGTGGCCAACGAAGCATAACTCGGGGAAGACCGGGGCGATGATATACGAATAGGCGGCGAACGCTATGCCACCAATCGCCACGATACCGGCCGCCAGGCCATCGAGGCCATCAACGAAATTGACCGCGTTAATCGAGGCGACAATCAGGAATGCGGTGATCGCCATGGACAGACTCGGCGAGGCGGTAATCAGCGAACCGCCCAAAGGCAGTGAGATGATCTGCAATCCGCCCCAAGCCACGAATACGGAAATCAGCAGCTGACCGGCAAGTTTCAGCATCCAATCGAGATCCCACAGGTCATCGGCCATGCCCAGCAGACTGATCATGATGCCGCCGGCAAGAATCACCCACATCTGGTAATTGCCGTTGAACAATCCCGAGAGAAAAGGCAGCCGACTGGCGAATACGGTAGCCACGGCAAAACCGATCAGCATGCCAAGCACCCATGCGCGGCGTGGGAATGGTGTGCACGTCTCGGGCACGCACCTCGCCAACCGCACCGATTTCGATGGCGACGTGGCGAATCAGCGGAGTCACCAGCCAGGTGACGCCACCGGCGATGGCGGCAATCAGTAGGTAGATTCTCATGCGCCGAGTCCACCGCCGTTGAGGTGGAGGGCCTTGCGAATCACGTTTTTTGGGCGATGACGCCTTCACGCAGGATCTCGATGCCGTCGCGCGCGTACGGATCGGCTTTGACGACGGTGCTGGAGACATGGCCTTGGGTGGGACCGCCGTCCAGATACAGGTCGACTTCGCTGCCGAACGCGTCAACCGCCTCCTGGACGGTCTGCGCGCTTTCGTCGCCGGAACGGTTGGCGCTGGACGCGGCCAGCGGGCCAGTCGCCTTGAGAATCGCGAGGCACAGCGCCGAATTGGGGGATGCGGATGCCTTGCGTGCCGGGGCGACCATCGGCGGTGTCGGCCAAAGTCTCCAACGTGCAGTCGGGCCGGGCTACGGCAATCGGCGAGAACGCGCCAGGCAGAAACGCCGCCGACAAACGATTCAGCGGGGACGGCAGGTCGAGACCGAGCTCATCAAGCTGGTCGGTGGATGCGAGCAGTACCTGCAACGCCTTATAGCGCGGGCGACGCTTGAGCCGGTAGATACGGTCGATAGCGGCCTTATTACGCGGATCGCACGCCACTCCATATACCGTATCCGTTGGAATGACGACCAATCCACCATCCCGGATGACACGCGCCGCCTGTGCCAGCGATTCATCCGTGACTTTCAGCGTTGTTCCGCCTTCCACGCTCACGCCACCTCCGTTCGCTTGTGTATTCACAATCTACCATTGCACCATTGCGCCCCGACTTGCATAGTTCATCATCGCTCGTTTGCCGTACTGCCGTTTTCCGATTCGCCCCACACGCACAGACCGTAGATACAATGAGTCCATCCATGCTTTTTTCGCGAAAATTACAGGAGTGTTCAATGAGCGAAATCAATGCTGAATCCACCACCATGCCTCCCCGTCGAACTGCGTATGCCGCGCGCCAGCGAGCGCGAGGAGATGCTCGCCGGCAAACTGTACAATTCGGTAGACCCTGAATTGAATGCCCTGCGCGAGAAGGCCGGCGACCTGTGCGCGCGCTTCAACGCCGCGTCGCGTACCGATCATGCCGCCCGTGCCGCGATTCTCGATGAGCTGCTGCCCGGCCACGGTGCCGGCCTTGACGTGATGGGGCCGATTTTCTTCGACTATGGCTGCAACATCACCATCGGAGAGCGCGTGTTCGCCAACTTCAACTTCACTGTGCTGGATTGTTGCCCGGTGACGATTGGCGACGACGTGCTGTTCGGCCCGAACGTTTCGCTGCTGCCACCGATGCATCCGTTGCGTTGGCAGGATCGTAACGTGAGCAGGCACCTGATGGTTCCGCATACGACTGCGAGTATGGCAAGCCGATTGTCATCGGCTCGAACTGCTGGTTTGGCGGCAATGTGACGGTAATCGGCGGCGTGACGATCGGCGAGGGTTGCGTGATCGGTGCCGGCTCGGTGGTGACGCGCGATATTCCGCCGCACACCGTGGCCGTGGGTAATCCGGCCCGTCCGATTCGCGAGATTACGGATAAGGATGCTTCCGCGCTACAGTATTACGCGCAGTGATATATGAATGCTCCCGCTGGCGAGCTGTCAGCGGAGCTGACTGAGGGTGGTTGCCGGAAATCTCCGATACCACCCCTCAGCCTCACTTCGTGAGGTAGCTCCCGCCAGCGGGAGCATAGTAATGTGAGACGTCACGCGCCGAGGTACGCCTTGCGCACCTTCTCGTCGTGCAGCAGGTCGGAGGCCTTGCCCTCATGGTGATCTTGCCGGTCTCGAGCACGTAGGCGCGATCCGCGATGGACAGGGCCATCTTCGCGTTCTGCTCCACGAGCAGCACGGTGATGCCACGCTTGCGCAGCGTGACGATGATGTCGAAGATCTCCTTGACCAGCAGCGGGGACAGACCCATCGACGGCTCATCCATGAGGATGGTCTTCGGATGGCTCATCAGCGCGGCCCATGGCCACCATCTGCTGCTCACCGCCGGAAAGCGTGCCGGACAGCTGGCGGCGACGTTCCTTCAAACGCGGGAAGTAGTCGAACACCATCTCAAGATCCTTACCCAGACTGGACTGGTCTTTGAGACTGAACGCGCCCATCTCCAGGTTCTCCTGCACGCTCATGCGGGTGAACACGTGGCGGCCTTCCGGCACATGGGCCATGCCCAGCGTGACGATCTTGTTCGCATGCGTTTTGAGCAGATCGTGGCCATCATAAGTAATGCTGCCGGATTTGGCCGGCACCAGACCGGTGATGGTGTGCAGGGTGGTGGTCTTGCCGGCGCCGTTGGCTCCGATCAGGGAGACGATCTCGCCGTCGTTCACCTTGAGGCTAATGCCCTTGACCGCGTCGATCGCGCCATAGGAAACGCATAGATCCTTGATTTCCAGCATCAGCGCGCTCCTTCCGTCAGTGTCTTGGCAATGCTTGGCTCCGGTTCCGCCTTGGTGGTGGAATCGCCGTCCGCGTCATCGTTGTTGTCGCTGCCCAAGTAGGCGGAGATGACCTGCGGGTTGTTGGCGATCTCCTCCGGCGTGCCGGATGCGATGGTGCGGCCATAGTCCAGCACCTGGATGCGCTGGCATACGCTCATCACCAGGCTCATGTCATGTTCGATGAGCAGGATGGCGATACCGAAACGGTCGCGGATCGTGTTGATACAGTGCAGCAGATCCTCGGTTTCGGTGGGGTTCATGCCGGCGGCCGGCTCGTCGAGCAGCAGCAGTTTCATGCCGGTGGCCAGGGCGCGTGCGATCTCGAGCTTGCGCTGCTGGCCGTACGGCAGGTTGGCCGCCTGGGTGGTGGCCAGTCCCTCGAGGTTGAAGATGCGCAGCAAGTCGATGGCCTTCTCGTGCATCTCGTTCTCCTGCTTCCAGAAGCCCGGGGTGCGGAAGATGGCGCTGCCCATGTGGTAGGTGAACGACTCATCGAAGGCGACGAGCACGTTCTCCTCGACGGTGAGCTGCTTGAACAGGCGGATGTTCTGGAAGGTTCGGGCGATGCCGGCACGCACGACCTGATAGGTCTTCTTGCCGTTCATCCGGGTTCCGTCCAGCCAGAACTCGCCTTCGGTGGCTTGTACACGCCGGTCAGCAGGTTGAACACCGTGGTCTTGCCGGCGCGTTGGGGCCGATCAGGCCAATGAGTTCGCCCTTGTTGATGGTCATGTTGAAGTTGGACACGGCTTTCAGACCACCGAAGGTGATGCCGAGATGTTCGGCTTTGAGGATGGGCTGGGTTGCGTCGCTCATCGTGAGGCCTCCTTCACGGTCTTGTCGTCGGACTGGTCATGCTGCTTGGCGCTGGCCGCGGGTTTCGCGCCCTTGCCGGCGGCGCCGCGGAACAGCATGCGGTTGACCAGACGCGGCAGTGAGAACTCCCAGGATCCGAAGATGCCCTGCGGGCGGAAGATCATGACGAGCACCAGCACCACCGAGTAGGCGAGCATACGGTAGTCGGCGAAGGCGCGCAGCAGCTCGGGCAGGATGGTCAGGCCGATGGCGGAGACGATCGAGCCGGTGAGCGAACCCATGCCGCCGAACACCACCATGATCACGTAGTTGATGGAGTTGAGCCAACCGGCCATGGTGGGGTTGAGCGAGCCGATGTACTGGGCGAAGATGCCGCCGGCGATGCCCGCGAAGAACGCGGAGATCGCGAAGACGAGCACCTTGAGGTACGTGGTGTTGAGTCCGGAGGCGCCGGCGGCGATCTCGTTGTCGCGGATGCCTTGACCGCACGGCCGTAACGGGAGCGGCCGAACATGAAGAGCACGACCACGGTGACCACCATGATCCAGAACACGACGTACAGGTTGGCGGTGCGTTCGATGCCGATCAGCGCCTGTCCGGCGGCGCCCTTGTCGAGGCCCATGCCGCCGGCTACCTTGAGGTTCTGGATGATCACGCGGATGATCTCACCGAAGCCCAGCGTGATGATGGCCAGGTAGTCGCCGTGCAGTCGCAGGGCAGGAATGCCGATCAGGATGCCGAACACGCAGGCCACCACGCCGCCGATCAGCGTGGTGAGCAGGAAGCGGGCGGTGGGGTCGATGGCAATGCCGGCGGCGACCATGTATTTGGAGGTCAGTGCGGCCACGTAGGCGCCGATGGCCTCGAAACCGCAGCATCCCAGCGTCAGCTGGCCGAGCACGCCGATGGTGAGGTTCAGGGAGGTGGTCATGATGATGGCGATGCACGCGGTCATCATGATGCCCTTGATGTAGGAGTCGGCCAAGCCGGATTCGCACAGCGCCATCACGATGCCGAACGCGGCGAGGATGCCGATGAAGCACACAGATAGGACTGTTTGGTGGAAAGCATTGTCTTCTTCATCTGATCAGACCTTCTCCCCTTCGTTCTTGCCCATAATGCCGGACGGTTTGACGAGCAGCACGATGATCAGGATGGCGAACACGATGGCGTCGGAGAACGCCGAGGTGATGATGCCCGCCGTGATGGTGCCGATATACGCCTTGGTCAGGCTTTCGATCAGACCGATGGCCAGACCACCGATCATGGCGCCCGGGATGGAACCAATGCCGCCGAGCACGGCGGCGACGAACGCCTTCAGGCCCAGCATGGCGCCCATCATAGGCGAGACCTGCGGGTAGGCGGCGCAGTACATCAGCGAGGCGACCGCGGCCAGACCGGAGCCGATGGCGAATGTCAGGGCGATGGTGGAGTTCACGTTGATACCCATGAGCACGGCGGCCTCCTTGTCTTCGGAGACGGCGCGCATGGCCTTGCCCTGCCTGGTGAATTTGACGAACAGCTGCAGGCCCACCATGATGACCAGGCCGATGACGATGGTCAGCAGGGTGTCTCCCGGCAGCTTGAGCTTGCCGAACGCGATGGACGGCAGGTGGAAGATGGTCGGGACGGTCTGGAAGTCGGCGCCGAAGATGGCCTGTGAGCCGTTCTCCAGCAGCAACGACATGGCGATGGCGGTGATCAGGGCGGTCATGGAGTTGCCCTTTTCACGCACCGGCTTATAGGCGGCCTTTTCGACGATCACGCCGACGGCCACGCATACCAGGATGGCGGGAATGACCGCCACCCAGGCGGGCAGTCCCATGGCCACGATGGCCGGAATGGTGAGCATGAGCACGTAGGCTCCGACCATGATGAAATCGCCGTGGGCGAAGTTGATCAGTCGGATGATGCCGTAGACCATGGTGTAGCCCAATGCCACCAGCGCGTACACGCTGCCGATTTTCAGACCGTTGAACAGCTGGCTGATGAACATGATGATCTGATCGGTCATAGCTCCCCCTTTCTATCAATGTTGTGGTTCTCTACCGCTGCGCGCGTAGAGATATTCGTATGTCTTGCGATTGATGGCGCGATACGCCCGCGCCTGGCGATATCCGCATATCGACGGCTGTCCTTATGCATCCGAGCCCGTGAAAACACGAAAGGGAGAGGACCGGCAAAACCGGTCGCTCTCCTGTTCATGCGGAAGTCATGCTAGGACATCGTGATTATGCGGTGGGAATTCATGGAATTCACTTGGGCTGCACGGTGGTGTTGTACACCGGCTTGCCGTCCTTCATTTCCAGCACGGTCACGGACTTGGTCGGCGAGCCGGACTTGTCCATGGTGAACTTGCCGGTCACACCGTCGAAGGTCATGCCGGCCACGGCGTTGCGCACATCCTCACGGGTGGCGTTCTCGCCAGCCTTCTCGATGGCCTGCTTGATCATGTAGATGGTGTCGTAGCCCAGAGCGGCGAACGTGTTCGGCTCGGCGTTGTTCTTGGACTTGTAGGACTTGATGAAGTCCTGCACCTTGGTGTTGGTGTTGTCGTCGGCGGAGTAGTGGGTGGTGTAGTAGGTCTTGTTGTACTGGGACTTGTCACCGGTGAGCTTGAGGCCATCGTATCCGTCGGGTCCCATCACGTAGCCCTCGAAACCCACGGAGCGGGCCTGCGGGATGATGTACGGGCCAGCCACGGAGTAGTAGTACGGAGCGTAGAGCAGCTCGGCGCCGGAAGCCTGGATCTTCTGCAGCTGGGCGGAGTACTCGGTGTCGTCGGCGGAGGAGGAGCTTTCCTTGTCCACCACTTCGAGGCCGAGCTTTTCGGCGGCCTTGGCGAAGGCCTCTCCCACGCCGGAGGAGTACGGATCGCCGGTGCCGTAGAGCACGGCCACCTTCTTGACCTTCAGGTTCTCGGCGGCGAAGCGTGCAGCCACCTCACCCTGGTAGGAGTCCTTGAAGCAGGTGCGGAACAGGTAATTGCCGGTTTCGATGGAGTCGGAGGTGGCGGCCGGGGCGATGGTGACCAGCTTGGACTGGTCGGCCAGCGGGGCCACGGCTGCGGTGGTGGCGGAAATGGTCGGGCCGGCCACGGCGAGCACGTTGTTGTCGCCGGCGAGCTTGTTGTAGGCGTTGGAGGCTTCGGTGGCGTCGCCCTTGTCGTCCATGGACTCGAGCTTGACCTTCTTGCCGTTGATGCCGCCCTTGGCGTTGATCTCGGAGACCGCCAGCTCGAAGCCCTTGACCTCGGCCTCGCCGTAAGCGGCGGCGGTACCGGAGTTGGTGGTCACGGTGCCGATGGTGATGGAGTCGCCGGAGCTTGGCACTGGAGCTGGAGGCGAAGATCATCCAGCTGCCGCCGGAGCAGCCCGCGAGGGACAACGCCATAACAGCGGCCGCGCTGGCCGCAACGAACTTAGTGGAGAACTTCACGTTCATCCTCTTCCTTCTTCCTTGGGATATTTCAACGTCGTTCATCTGTCAACCAACGCGCGGGATGTGCGCGTGAGACGTTCCACTCACATAATTCGCATACCACAGAACTACATCACACGGCTTGTGACCGTCATTCACGTCTCTCTCATCCGATGTTTGTCGCGGACTGTTATAACCAGACCGGCTTTGAACCCGCAATAAATTGTTCTTATTATGAGACAGCGCAATTACGGAAACGAGAATACAATCCCAAGGAAATGTGGGATTCGTGGGGCTTAGGACACTGCAAACAGGTAGCGGTCGCGACCCGTCCAGTCCTGGCCGGTCGATGCGGCAGCGAATCCGGTGGCCCTGGCAAAGGCCACGAGACGATCCCCCTGGGTCACGTCATGTTCCATGACAAGCACGCCCCCAGGCTTGAGAAGACGGCAGGCCCGCTCGATAATGCGCTCGGGAATCAACGTACCGTCCATCGAGCCGCCATACAAAGCCAATTCCGGATCCCAATCACGCACTTCCGGCTGCTCGGGAATATCGGTCTGCGGCACGTAGGGGGGATTGGTGATGACGATATCGACGGTGCCGTCCAATTGGGCCAATGTGGCGAAGGACGTGGCATCCGCGATTTCCAGATGGTAATTCGAGGCAATGGATGGGTACTTTTTCGCGGTTTCCGACAGATTCCTTCGCGTCCATTCGGCGGTGTTCGGCGACAGCTCCACCGCCCACACCTGGCTGCCGGGCACCTCGCTGACAACGGACAGCCCAATCGCGCCGGAGCCGGCGCACAAATCGACCACACAAGGATGGATCATGCCGTTTTTTGTCAGCCAGTCAAGGCCGGCCTGCACCACGGTTTCGGTTTCCGGACGAGGATGAACACTCCGGGACCGACCTTCAGGTCAAGGTAGCGGAAAGGAGCATGCCCGGTGATGTATTGCAGCGGCTCGCGCTTGGCACGGCGGTCGAGCATGGCACGGAAGACGGCAAGCTGTCCGGTTGTGCCAAGTTCCTCCCCCATAAGCAGAGCCCTGTCGACGTCGCGCAGTTCAACGCCTGCCGCCTCGGCAAGGAGCAACTTGGCATCATGCTCAGGCGTCTCAATACCCGCTTCGCGCAATTGCGAAGAGGCTTGGTTGATGATGTCGGTAATAAGCACTGGCGGTCTCCGTTGATCGGACATTAGGCTCCCCTCAGTCAGCTTCGCTGACAGCTCCCCTCACAGAGGGGAGCCATCCGGCAAAGTCATTTCTGATTGGCCAGACGGTCGGCCTCGTCGGCTTGGATGTCGGAATCGATGACGGCCTGCAGGTCGCCGTCGAGCACGGCGTCAAGGTTGTAAGCCTTGTAATTCGTGCGATGGTCGACGATGCGGTTTTCCGGGAAGTTGTATGTGCGGATTCGCTCGGAGCGATCAAGCGAACGTACCTGCGAGTGACGCATGTCGGCGGCCTCGGCGGCCTCCTGCTCATGCTTCATGGCCAGCAGGCGGG
>ENA-OQBU01000180-OQBU01000180.1-human-gut-metagenome-genome-assembly--contig:-NODE-180-length-16774-cov-5.330870_pt1 | contig 16774 bp, 24 predicted proteins | sample MGYA00242492_ERZ504566 | MGnify/ENA primary metagenome ERZ504566 (study PRJEB26092, sample SAMD00036261) | human gut metagenome | host: Homo sapiens | study: EMG produced TPA metagenomics assembly of...
AGAAGTGGGCTTCGCGAACTTCTCAAAACAAAGCAGGCGCCCCGGCCCTCGTCCATGAACTTTTCCGCTGGGCGAGCCATAGACGCCGCGTGCCGATAGAGTAAGGCGGCGGCTTGAAATTGGTGCTATATTCAGCTTGAGTTGTTTAATGCTAGTACGGGAGGCTGATATGGGGCTGTTCAAGAAGAAAAACCCGCAGGATGCCTTTGATCCCGATGTGTTTACCATCACGGATACGATTTTGGACCCGCCGCGGTTTACATTTTTGCCGGCTATCTACCAGGATGCCACGCGCCGCAAGTGGGCTGTGCATCAACGCGGTGGCGAGCCGAAGATTTTTGACTATGCGGACGTGTTGCAGTGCGAAGTAGCCGAGGCGGGCGATCCGGAGGCCGAGGAAGTGGCTTCAAAACAGGAATTTGCCCAGCGTATCCTGGCAAATCCTGCCAAGGCGGCGAAAATAAATGCTGCCAAGCGTAATATGTGTCTTGGTATGGGCGTTGTTGTGGCGGTTCAGACGGGAAAAGACGAGGTTTCCAAATTAGAGATTCCCGTTATGACCGACGAAGTCAAACGCGATTCAAGCCTATATAAGTCGTATCGGAATGTCGCCGAGAAGATCAAGGCCGAATTTGATGCCATGGGAGGGCTGGCCTAATTTTGGCGGCATACGTTTCTGAATGAGGAGTCTGTGCAATGCAGGCGAATCTTATGCAATTCCCCCCCAAAGATCGTGCTGTTGAGGGAATTCTATGGTATATCCAGCACCATCAGCTTGCCGGCGGCGATCGCCTGCCGGCCGAGCGCGTGCTGTGCGAAGAGATCGGCGTTTCGCGTACGGCGTTGCGCGCTGGTATCACGCGACTCATCTCGTGTGGAACGCTCGAGAGCCGTCGCGGATCGGGTACGTATGTGTGTCCTCCTAAGCCGCTGAACATCTTCCAGGAAACGTATAACTTTTCCGATGCCGTGCGGACTGCGGCCTGCATCCCTCTTCTCGTCTGGTTTCCACCGAGACCATCGAGGCGGATAAGACGCTTGCCGACAAGCTTGGGGTGGCTATAGGCGCTCCTTTGCTCCGCATGCAGCGCGTTCGACTTATTGAGGGCGAGCCGGCGTCAATCGAGACGGCTCACGTTAACCTGTCCCTGTGCCCATCGCTTCCCCGAGCACGATTTTGAGTGCGAGAGCCTTTACGATGTCTTGCTCAAAGAAGGTGGCGTGCGCGTTGAGCATGGACGTGAGCATATCTCCATCTCGCGTTTGAACGCCGAAGAGGCCGAGTTGCTCCAGCAAGAAGAGGGAACGCCGGTGTTCTATGAGAGCACGATAGAATTTGATAAGGACATGCGTTTTGTGGAGCATTGCAAATCGGTGATTTTGCCTACAAAGTTCCGCTTTGCCGATAACGGCGAAAAGAACGGCATGAGGAGCGTGACAGGTGAACAATGGCTGAAACAGTAGATGCCACCCCGGTTTATATGCGCATTCGACGCCGCATCGAGGAGCGTATCGAGCGCGGTATATATCCTACGGGTTCCATGATTCCGTCCGAAAAAGACCTCGCCGAGGAATTTGGTACGACGCGCTTGACCATCCGAAGCGCTGTCGATGAGCTGGTTCGGCGTGGGCAGATTCGACGCGTCCGCGGAAAGGGCGCGTTTGTGGCACAGAAAGTGCCCGTTGCCTACGAGCGAACGGGAGGCTTTCGCGAATCGGTTCGTGCTTCGGGCGGCGAGCCGTCCGTCCGCATCCTCGCGCGTTCCAAGCGTTATGCGGGCCCATATTATGCCAACCTGTTTGGCATTGCCGAGGACGATTTACTGTATTCGATTCGGCGTTTGAACTGCGTCAACGGCGATCCCGTATCGATTGAGATGGCGTTCATCCCGTGCCTGCTGTTTCCCACAATCGAAGATATTGACGTGTCGGTCTTCAGTTTGTACGAGACCTATGAGATGTTGGGCCGAAAGCCGGTCATGGCACAGGAAAAGCTCGATATCGAAGCGCTGGGCGCGCGAGATGCCGGCCTGCTTGGACTGGAGCAGGGCGATCTTGCCTTGACGCTTGAGTGTGTGAGCTTCGATGCGAGCGGCCAGGCGATCGAGTACGTCAAGTCGTTTAACCGCGGTGATGCGGGTGGATATACCTATACGTACTAGCTGGTTTTTTGCATAACGGGCTGAAAAGCTGACGGAATTTTGATTCGTTGAGCAGACTGCATATACAACCTTACATGGCTCAAAATCGACCGTTCGCCGATGGGGATAAATTAATCGACAAAGAGGTATCAAAAAGCCGTAACCTGTAACTGTGATTGGTATCAAATACTAATGATTTGTTAGGAGGTGAGACGATGAAGATGCTCGATTACGTTCAGCTTGCCCATGTGCGTATGGGAGAGAACCTCGAGCGTTCGTCTGAGCTGGTAGCGCAGCTCGTTGATATTTTCCAGTCCGGTTCTTTTAACGCGCTGCGCATCGTTGCTTCGGGTTCGTCGCGCCATGCCGCCGATTGCGCCCGCGATTACCTGCAAGATGCGCTGCAGATGCAGGTGTCCGTTGTGCGCCCGAGGCCTTCGTCGATTTTGAACATACCTATCCGCAGCATGCGCTCAACATTGCCGTTTCGCAGAGCGGCTATTCGACCAATACGATCGCGGCTCTTGATTACATGCGCGCACACGATATGGCTGCAGTTGCGCTCACGGCAAACGTCGAGGCGCCCATCAAGGAGCACGCTGATATCGTTCTTGACTACGGTGTGGGCGTCGAGTCGGTGGACTTTGTGACGCTGGGCGTCGAGGTCCTCGTTGAGTACCTGGTGCTCTTTGGTATTTACTGTGGTCAGGCGCGCGGAACGATTGACGCCAAGGGCGTCGCCCAGCGTTTAGACGACCTGCGCGAGGCTATCCATGCCAATGCCGTGATGTGCAAGACCGCCGAGGCATATGTCCAAGACCGCATGCTCGAGCTTTCTGAGCACATGCCCGCCATGGTCGTCGGCAACGGCCCCAACTATGGCGTTGCCGAAGAGGCGGCCCTCAAGCTGAGCGAGACCATCAAGATTCCTGCCATGCATCACGAGGGCGAGGAGTTCGTCCACGGTCCCGAGATGCAGATCGTTCCGGGTTATCTGGTGTTTATCGTCGACGATCCACAAGGGTCGGAGCGTCTTGCGAATATCGCCGATGCGCTATCGAACGTTACGGCAAAAACGGTGCTGCTCACGGCCCATCCCAGGGGTAGGGCTCACGAGGTTGCGGTGCCTCAGGTGGCTCCGCTGCTCAGCGCAATTCCCAATCTTGTGTTCTTCCAGACGATTGCGGCCATAATCGCCGAGCGTCTGAAGTCATGGGACGTGCACCCGTATCTCGATGCTGTCTCCAAGCAAATGGAGGTCAAGGCAGAGGGCTACGAAGAGTCAGTCAATGCGCTTAAGGCCAAAGCGGCTGAGTGTTACGGAATGTAAGCGGGTTTTGCGCCCGTTGGCATGGGGGATGTGGAGACAACCCCAGAAAGGAGAGACAAATGAAGGAAACCGAGAAGATCGAGATCATGCATTTCGACCAGGAGGGCTACCTCGAGGACGGCAAGCGCTCTACGAGACCGGTAAGAAGATGACCGCGCTCGCCGACAAGGTCGCCGACGAGGGCTACGACGCCGTGTTCCTGATGGGTGTCGGCGGCACCTGGGACGAGCTCATGCAGCTCGAGTACCTCATGAACAAGTTCGGCGACCGCGACCTCGAGGTCTACCTGATCCACGCCGCCGAGTGGAACGCCATGGGCCACAAGCGCATGACCGAGAAGTCCGTCGTGCTCACCGCCTCCGAGTCCGGCACCACCCCCGAGGTCCTCGAGGCCGTCAAGAAGATGAAGGACATGGGCGTGCGCGTCTACGCCATGACCAAGCCCGAGGGCCCCATCGGCCAGGCTGTGGGTGCCGAGAACTGCGTCGCCATGGCTTCTGACCATGGTTCGGGCGGCTGCGAGAAGGGCTACTACCTCGCCGACTGCTTCGGCCTGCGCCTGCTCAACCGCCGCGGCTGCTTCCCCAAGTTCGACCTGTTTATCGAGCAGACCAAGGACATCTGGAAGGACATGCTCGATATCCGCAAGCGCTTCGAGCCGCGCGCCGAGGAGCTCGCCAAGAAGTACGCCCTGGCCCCCTACACCATGTTCATCGGCTCCGGCGCCCTGTGGGGCGAGACGATCCTGTTCTCGATGTGCATCCTGGAGGAGATGCAGTGGAAGCGCACCCGCTACATCACCTCGGCCGACTTCTTCCACGGCACCCTCGAGCTCGTGAGCCCGGCGTCCCCGTGTTCCTGTTCATGGGCGAGGACGAGAACCGCAAGCTCGACGAGCGCGTCCGCGCGTTCCTGACCCGCGGCGTGACCGGCGACACCGACATCAACATCATCGACACCGCCGAGTTCGCGATCCCCGGCCTTGACGACGAGTTCCGCGTCATCGTGTCTCCGTGGATCCTCTCCTCGCTGGTCACCGATCGCCTTGCCGCTTACTACGAGACGGTCACCAAGCACAACCTCAACTACCGTCGCTACTATCACCAGTTCGATTACTAATCGGCGACAAATTAGCTACTGATCAAGAAGCGCCCTGCCCGGGCGCATGCGTCCGGGCATTTTTTATGCCGAAGTTCGCAAGAAGGGGAATCGAATGAGGCAGTTTATCGTTGCATCCCCATGCTCATTTTGCGTCCGGAATCGTCGAGAGCATTGGGCTACTCTCGGGCGAGCGCGAGAACGTCCATGCGCTGTCTATGTATGTCGACGGAAACGAGGACCTGGTCAAGGAGGCCGCAGCGATTCTGGACGGCTTTGCCGCGGACGATGAGGTCGTCGTTTGCACCGACCTCTTTGGCGGCAGCGTCAACAACGAGTTCACCAAGATCGTCCAAACGCGCCCCAACACGCACCTGGTGACCAATATGAATCTGCCGCTCCTTATTCAGCTGCTGTTCGTGCCCGACTCCACCCCGATCGATGAGGCCATTCGCCAGATCGTCGAGGCGGACGACACCAAGGTCAAGTACGTCAACGACCTGCTGGGGCAGGCCGAACTCGATGAGTTTTAATCGTTAGGAGCACATCATGATTCAGATGATTCGCGTGGACTATCGACTGCTTCACGGCCAGGTTGCCGTTAGCTGGACCTCGGCTCTGGGTGCCGACTGCATCCTGTTAGTGAGCGACACGGTCCTTAACGACAAGCTTCGTCTGCAGGCCCTGTCCCTTGCAAAGCCCGAAGGATGCAAAGTCGTCGTCAAAAACACCGAGGATGCCGTCAGGGCGCTCCAGAGCGGTGTGACCGACAAGTACAAGCTCTTCGTGGTTTGCGAGACGATCCAACAGGCCGGTGCCGTCGCCAAGGCGATGGGCGTCAAGAAGATCAACCTCGGCAATGTGGCCTTTAGCGAGGATGCCCGCCAGGTCTCGACGAGCGTATTCCTTACGCCCGAGAACGAGGCCTACGTGAAGGAGCTACTCGGCGAGGGCTATGAGCTGTTCATTCAGATGATTCCGGCGGATGCGAAGACTGACGCCGCAGAGGTCATCGGTTAGGGGCTGTCATGGTTATCAAGACGATCCTGATTATCCTGATTGCCCTTTTGGGCTATTCCGAGTGGCTGACCGGTACGAGTTACCTTCAGCGCCCCATTGTGCTCGGACCGTTGGTCGGCCTTGTCATGGGCGATGTGGTGACCGGCACCATTATGGGCGCCACGATGGAGCTTGCCATGGTCGGTGCCATCTCGGTCGGTGCGTATAACCCGCCCGATACGATTTCCGGAACCATTCTGGGCGTGTCGCTTGCCATGCAGGCCGGCGCGGACGCTTCGGCGGCCCTGACCCTGGGCATTCCCATCGCAACGATCGTCCGGGCGCTCGATACGGCCCTGGGCCAGCCGGTCATGCTGCTGCTGGTGCACCGTATCGACAAAAACGTCGAGGACGGAGACACCAAGGCCATCACGCGCAACATGCTCATCGCCGGTTACGCGCAGAGCTGGTGCGGCCTGCTGATCATTCCCCTGGCATTCTTCTTTGGCGCCGATGCTGTTGCCAGCCTGCTCAACATCATCCCCGATTTCGTTCAGACCGGCATGGATGTCGCCGCCGCCTTCTTGCCCGCACTCGGCTTTGCGATGCTGGCGCAGATGATTATGAACAAAACAGTGGCTCCGTTCTTCTTCGCTGGCTTCTTCCTCGTCGCCTACTTTGGCATTAGCACGACGGGCGTGGCGATCTTTGCCGCGATTATCGTCGTCGCGATGACGGTTTTGGGTGACAAGAAAAAGGCGGAGCAGCCCGCAGTGGCAACCGAGGATCCTGCGATTGGGAGTGGGTTCGATGAGTTTTAAGTTTGAGTCTTCTTACGACGGGCTGATTTCCCGCGCAGACCTTAAGAAGCTGTTCTGGCGCTCGATTCCCTATGAGCATTCCTGGAACTACGAGCGCATGGGCCATATCGGCTTTATGTGGGCCCTTATGCCGATCCTTCGCAAACTGTATCCGCAGGATGCGGACTTTAAGGCCGCACTCAAGCGCCATATGGAGCTCTATAACGTCACGCCGTATATCTCGACGCTCCCCATGTCCATGCTGCCGCAATGGAAGAAGCCAACGCCACCGAAGATAACTTTGACACGAGCGCGATCTCTAATGTCAAGCTTGCTTTGATGGGACCGCTGTCCGGCGTGGGCGATGCCTTCTACTGGGGTACGCTGCGAATTTTGGCAACGGGTGTCGGCACGTCGCTGGCGCTGCAGGGCTCTATTCTTGGCCCGATTTTGTTCCTGCTCGTGTTCAACGTCCCCCACTACATCATCCGTTACCTGCTGACGTTTGTGGGATATCGCTTTGGCTCGGACATGATCAGCAAGGTCCAGGAATCGGGCATTATGGACACGATCGTCAAGATGGCCTCTATCATGGGCGCCATGGTGATCGGCGCTATGACCATGGAGATGGTCACCGTGGACATTCCGCTCATGGTCGGCGCGGGCGATGGCGCTCAGACGCTCGCCGAGCTGCTCAACGGAATCTTCCCGGGCTTTGTCACGATGGGGCTGTTTGGAATTGTCTATCTCATGCTCAAGAAGAAGATGAATCCGCTGCTCATCATGCTCGTGATTCTACTCGTGAGTATCGCCGGCGCGTTCTTTGGAGTGCTTGGTGTTCAGTAGGGCATCCGTCATAATTAAAAACAATGTAAGAGGGGGCGTCGCGCACATTGTGCTGCGGCGTCCTTTTGCCGAAAGGTGGACAAGATGGAGTATCCGCAGCTTGCCGTCATGAATATCAGCCATCGTTATTTTGACCTTGAGGAATTCTTTTCCTCGGCAGCGGCCTCGGGCTACACGTGTTGCGAGCTTTGGACCGGGGCGATGCATCTGTATGTCGATTGCCATGGATACGATTCGATCGAGCAGGTGCGGGAGCTGTCACAGCGGTATGGGGTTCGGATTGTGGGGCTTTGTCCCGAACAGAACAACCCCAAGCCGTGGAATATCGCGGCGCGCGGGAATGAAGCGCGTACCCGCACGCTCGCGTACTTTAAGAACGTTGTGGATATCGCGGCGGAACTTGGAGCCGAGCAGGTCATGGTCTCGAGCGGCTGGGCATTTTTGAACGAGCCGATCGAGGACGCGTGGGGTCGCAGTGCCTCGATGCTGCGTGCGATTGCCGAGCATGCGGGAGAACGCGGCGTGCGACTGGTGCTCGAGGCTCTACAACCGGTTGAGTCGATAATCGTGAACTCGGCGGCCGACACGAAGCGCATGATTGAGGCAGTTGACCATCCGGCACTTAAGGCGTGTCTGGATATGGGCGCCATGGCGGTGGCGGGGGATACCATCGACGATTATTTCGATCTGCTTGGCGATGATGTCGCCCACGTGCATTTTGTCGATGTTGCGGCAGATGGCACGACGCATCTTGCCTGGGGTGACGGCGACCGCGATATGCGCGCCGACCTGGATAGCTGGTGGCGCGCGGCTATCGCGGAGTTGTTTCGGCCGAGACCTATGACGGGCGCTATTTTGCCGACCCCGCAGCTGCCGATGCGCAGGTAATGGCAGAGTGTCGTCGTGCGATTGGCGCCTAGGTGGGGTCGGGCTGCGGCAACCTACCCTATGTTTCCAGATGAATACGGTGTGAGCGGCTGCGACGGATTTTCCCCGCAAGCACTCTAGTATGCTAAAGTACCCAGAGACCGGCGGAGCTATGCCGGTTTTCTGTTCTATATGAAACGCAGTATGAGGAGGCTCACCAGATGACGGCCACACCGTGGGGATTCCGGGATATATTGCCCGAGGAGGCTCAGGCGCGCGAAGAGATCGCATGTACGGTGAAGGGCTGCTTTAGGGAGCATCATTACCTTCCGGTCGAGACGCCGCTGCTCGAGGACAAGGGTTCGCTCGAGGAGGGCGGCCGCATTGCGGACACGCCGTTTAAGCTCTTCGATGACGACGGCCGCCTGCTGGTGGTTCGTCCCGACAACACGCTGCCGATCGTGCGCCTGGTCTCGACCCGCATGCGCGCGGCCGACCTGCCACTGCGCCTGCGCTACGAGGCGCCGGTGGTTCGTGAGTGCCAACGCAATGCCGGCGGTTCGCGTCAGTTTACGCAGTTGGGCTTTGAGCTCATCGGCGCGGGCGATACCGCGGGCGACGTGGAGATTGTCTCGCTGGTAGCGGAGGCCGTGCGCAAACTCGCGCTGCCCGATGCGCGTATTATCGCAGGCAGCGTGCGTCCGTTTAAGGAGCTGCTCGCGGCGTGCGAAGACCGCGAACTGGCTGCCGAGGCGCTGCGTTGCGTGCACGCCAACGACTTTGTGGGCCTCGATGCCCGCGTGGCGGAAAGCGCCGAGCCCGAGGCCGTCAAGGCTGCCATTAGCGAGCTGCCGCGCCTGCATGGTGGCGCCGAGGTGCTCGACCGTGTCGATGCGCTGCTGGCGGCGGCCGGTATCGTTGCGCCGTTGACGCGCGAGCTGCGTGCCCTGGTTGAGGGCCTGGCTCCCGAGGATGCTCAGGTGCTGTCCTTCGACTTCTCCATCATGAATTCTTTCGATTACTACACCGGTCTGGTCTTTAAGGCCTATGCCGGTGGTCTGCCCGATCCGGTCGGCTCGGGCGGTCGCTACGACTCCATCTTTACCGGCGCGTTTGGCGACGGCATCGAGGTGCCGGCGGCGGGTTTTGCCTTTCGCTTGAGCGCCTGGAGGCCGCGCGCACCTCGGCCGAGGACGCCGCCTCCGATGGCGATCACGCCGTGGGCCGTGGCGCCGAGGGCCCGCTGCGCATCGCCGTGCCCAAGGGTTCGCTCAAGGCCGATACCCTCGACGTGCTCGAGGCCGCGGGTCTGGACGTCTCTGAGCTGCGCGATCCCGGCCGTCACCTGATCGTGCGCGGCCGCGATACGCGTGCCGGAGAGGGCGCGGTCGGCGATATTGAGTTTGTCATCGTGCGCCCCAGCGACGCGCCGGCCTTTGTGGGGTGCGGCGGCGCCGACTGCGGCATCTGCGGCTGGGACTCGCTCATCGAGGCCGACCTCAACTTGCTGCAGCTGGTCGATCTGGGCTATGGCCTGTGCACCTTTATTGAGGCGGAGCCGCATGGCGCGCCGGCCAGGCCGAGCGCAACTATGCCCGCCGCGGGTCGCTTCGTGTGGCCACCAAGTACCCGCGCATCGCGAGCGCCTGGTATGCCGAGCGTGGCGTGAATGCCGACATCGTTTCGCTGCACGGCAATATTGAGCTGGGCCCCATCGTCGGTATGACCGACCGCATCGTGGACATTACCGCCACGGGTGCGACCCTGCGCGACAACGACCTGGTCATCACCGGCCGCATTATGGACTGCACGGCGCGCTTCTTCGTCAACCCGGGTTCCGCACGCCTGGATCCGCGCGTGCGCAACCTGGCCGATCGCCTGGCAGCCGCCGTGAAGGACAAGCATTTTGAGCCCGTCGCGGCTGCGGCACAATAGCGCGAGCACGCACGGGCGCCCCCATATCCGGGCTGCGGGGCGATTGTCGCCGCCGCCTGGTCTCTCGTTTCTCAAACGCAACCTCGACCGATAGGGGATACCGATATGAAGACCATCAAACTTGCTCCCGGCGAGCGCCTTGTTACCAATCAGCTCAACCGCAAGGGCGTGCTGCCGCAAAACATCGTCGATGCCGCCCGTGATATCGTGGCCAACGTGCGCGCCAACGGCGATGCCGCGGTGCGCGATTACTGCCAGCGTTTTGACGGTGTTGAGCTGGAAAGCTTCCGCCTGCCGCAGGAGCAGATCGATGCTGCGCTCGAAGGCCTCGACCCGGCCTTTGTCGCCGCGCTCGAGAAGGCCGCGCGCCAGATTCGCGAATTCCACCAGCGCGAGGTCGAGCAGAGCTGGTTTACCACGCGCCCGGACGGCACGATGCTCGGCGTTAAGGTGACCCCGCTTGCCGCGGCCGGCATCTACGTGCCGGGCGGCCGCGCGCAGTATCCCTCTACCGTGCTTATGAATGCCATTCCCGCCAAGGTCGCCGGCGTCAAGCGCGTGGTCATGGTGACCCCGCCGCAAAAGGATGGCCTGATCAATCCCTACACGCTCGCGGCCGCCAAGCTCGGCGGCGTGGACGAGATCTATATGGTGGGTGGCGCCCAGGCCGTGGCCGCGCTGGCATACGGTACCGAGACCATTCCGCGCGTCGACAAAATCACTGGTCCGGGCAACGCCTTTGTCGCCGCGGCCAAGCAGATCGTCTCCGGCGACGTGGGAATCGATATGGTCGCTGGCCCCTCCGAGGTCTGTGTGCTGGCCGATGCCACGGCCAAGCCCATGGTGGTCGCGGCCGACCTGATGGCCCAGGCCGAGCACGATCCGCTGGCAGCCTGCTATCTGGTGACCTGCGACGAGCAGTTTGCGCGCGAGGTCGAGGTGGGTATCGACACCCTGGTGGCGCAGTCTCCGCGTGCCGAGATCACGCGCGCCTCGCTCGATAACGAGGGCACCATCGTGGTGGCCGCCGACATGGCTGCCGCCGTCGAGGCAGTGAACACCGTGGCGCCCGAGCACCTGGAGCTGCACTGCAAGGATGCGATGGGCCTGCTCGGCGGCATTCGCAACGCCGGCGCCATCTTTGTGGGCGCTTGGAGTTCCGAACCGCTTGGCGATTACGTTGCCGGCCCCAACCACACGCTGCCAACCGGCGGTACGGCCATGTTCTCCAATCCGCTTTCGGTCGAAGAGTTCGTTAAGCGCTCGAGCGTCATTTGCTATACACCCGAGGGCCTTCTCTCCGACGCTCCCGCGACGCAGCGCCTGGCCGAGGCCGAGGGACTGTGGGCGCACGCGCTATCCGCCGCGCTGCGTCGCCGCGTGCTGGAGCAGGGCGAGGATGCCGTGAGTGCCGAGTCGCTGGCCGCGGCCGATCTGACCAAGGTCGCCTGGCCGGGCGACGCCGTGGCGACGGTTGCCGAGGGCGTGGACCTGGCGGCTGCGCGCGGTGCCGCTGGCGCGGTCGCGAGGAGGCCTAAAATGGCCGAACTCACTCCCCGCATGAAGGAGCTCGTCCAGCCCTACTTGGCCGGCATTGAGCCCTATGATCCCAACTTTACGCCCACGCGCATCAACCTTTCGGCCAACGAGAACACCTATCCCGTGCCGGCTGGCGTGCGCGAGGCGGTCGACGCCGCCCTGGCCGCTACACCGCTTAACCGCTATCCCGATCCCATGTCCTGTGACCTGCGCGACGAGCTTGCCGCTTGGCATGGTGTGGCGCGCGAGAATGTCTGCGTGGGTAATGGCGGTGACGAGCTGCTCTATAACTACCTGCTGGCGTTTGGCGGCGCGGGACGGACCCTGCTCAACTGCCCGCCGTGCTTTAGCGAGTACGCGTTCTTTGCGTCGCTCTGCCAGACCGAGGTGCGCGACGTGTGGCGCGACCCCGCGACCTTTGAGCTTGACCAGGCAGCTGTGCTCGCAGCGGCGCCCGAGTGCAACCTGGCAATCGTGACCTCGCCCAATAACCCCACGGGCGACGTGGCGCCACTCGACTTTGTCGCGGCGCTGTGCGATGCGTGCCCCGGCATGGTAATGGTCGACGAGGCCTACGTTGAGTTTGCCGACGATTCGTTTGGCGCGGCCACCACGGCGCAGGGACTTATCGCTGAGCATCCCAACCTGGTGATTTTGCATACGCTGTCCAAGGCGTTTGGCGCCGCCGGAACGCGTCTGGGTTACGTGATCGCGGCATCGGAGGTCATCGACGTGTTTGCGGCGATTCGCCAGATCTATTCGGTTAACGTGCTGAGCCAGGCCGCGGCGCTTGCCTGTGTGCGTGCCCGCGACGCGTACGCGCCCGTGGTGGCACAGGTCACATCCGAGCGCGAGCGCGAGCTGTGCGCCCTGCGCGCAATGGCTGCCGAGGGCCTGCCAGTGGAGGCATGGCCGAGTGCGGCGAACTTTGTACTCGTACGTACGTCGCATGCCACGCGCGTGCGCGAGCGTCTGCGCGACGAGTACTCGATTTTGGTGCGCGACTTTAGCTACGCACTGGGGCTCGCGGACTGCCTGCGCATCACTGTTGGCACGCCGCAGGAAAACGATGAGGTGCTGGCTGCGTTTGCCGCGCTGGTGAAGGAGGAGATGTAGATGGGCCGTTATGCGAGGTGACCCGCAAGACGGGGGAGACCGACATTGTCGTCAAGCTCGACCTGGACGGGAGCGGCGTGTGCGATATCTCGACCGGCGTCGCGTTTTCGACCACATGCTCACGCCTTTGGCCGCCATGGCCTGTTCGATTTGACGGTGCATGCGGTGGGCGATGTTGAGGTCGATGCGCATCATACCGTCGAGGACACGGGTATTGTGCTGGGCGAGGCGTTCTGCCAGGCGCTGGGCGACAAGGCGGGCATTACACGCTTTGCCGACGCGGCGATTGCCATGGACGAGACGCTCGTGATGGCCGCCGTGGATATCTCGGGCCGCGGGCAGGCCTATTGCGAGCTGCCCGTGCCAACCGAGCGCGTGGGCACCTTCGATACCGAGCTGGCTGTCGAGTTCTTCTACGCTTTTGCGCGCGACGCCAAGCTCACACTGCATGTGCGCGAACTGGCGGGCGGCAACTCGCATCACATTATCGAGGCCGCCTTTAAGGCCGTGGGCCGCACAATGCGCCGCGCCTGCGAGCTCGATCCCCGCGTGCAGGGCATCCCCAGCACCAAGGGCTCGCTGTAACCGCCACAAAGGCAAATACCACCACAAAGGGGACAGGCACCTCGTGGTGGTTTTGGATGATGGGAAGAGGAGGGTCGCGTGGGCGAACCGAAGATCGTGGTGGTCGACTACCACAAGGGCAACTTGTCGAGCGTCGTGCGCGGGCTTGCGCGCGCCGGTGCCGCTGCCTGCACGTCGGACGATCCGGAGCAGATCTGCAACGCCGACGGCCTGGTCATCCCGGGCGTGGGCGCGTTCTATGACGCGATCGCCTTTATGCGCCAGAGCGGTGAGGAGGCGGCTGTGCTCGACGCCGTTGCCGCCGGAACTCCGCTGCTCGGCATCTGCCTGGGCCTTCAGCTATTTTTTGAGCGCGGCAACGAGGGCGTGCCTGCGGACGAGGGCGCGATTGCCGGCGGTAACGCCCCCGAGCAGGCTGGCAGTCCCTGGGTCGATGGGCTGGGCATTATGCGCGGCTCGTGCACGCGCTTGGAGTCGAGTCGCCTTAAGGTGCCGCACGTGGGCTGGGACCAGGTGCACATGACGCCCGCCGGTGCGGCCGATCCACTGCTTGCCGGTTTTGCCGAGGGTGCCAACATGTATTTCACCCACAGCTATGCGGTGGCCGACGATGCCGATGCCGCCGATGTGCTGGCGCGCACGCACTATACGCGGAGTTTCCCGTGCATCGTGCGCCACGGCAACGTGTGGGGCTGCCAGTTCCATCCCGAGAAATCCTCCGCGCTGGGTCAGCGCATCCTTAAGAATTTCGTCAGCATCGTCGAGGAGGTCGGCCGATGATTCTGTTTCCCGCAATCGATTTGATCGGCGGCAAGGTCGTGCGCTTGGAGCGCGGCGACCGGAGCCGCTGCAAGGTATATTCCGACGACCCCGTGGCCGTCGCCCGCTCCTTTGCCGAGCAGGGCGCAAGCTGGGTGCATGTCGTCGACCTGTCCGCTGCCTTTGGCGAGGACGAGGACGCGTGCGCTGCCAACTCGGCAGCGATCGAGGCCATCTGCGGCGTCGATGGTCTGTCCGTGGATGTGGGCGGCGGCGTTCGCTCGCTCGCGCGCATCGACGAGCTGGCCGGCTATGGCGCTCGCCGCATTGCACTGGGTACCGCGCTGGTGACCGAGCCGGGTTTTGCCGAGGTGGCAGCCCAAGGCTTTGGTGGGCTACTGGTGGCAGACATCGCCGCGCGCGACGGCCAGGTCAAGGTGAACGGCTGGCGCGACGGCGCGGGTATGGCGCTCGACGATGCCGTGGCGCAGCTTTCCGAGCTGGGCTTTAAGCACCTGGTCTATACCGATATCGCGCGCGACGGCATGCAGACGGGCATCGATGTGGCGGCGTATCGCCATGTTGCCAAGGTCGCGGGCTTTCCTGTCGTGGCTTCGGGCGGCATCTCTACGCTCGACGACATTCGCGCGCTGGCTGCGGTGGGTGAGGATGCTATTGAGGGCGCCATTACCGGCCGTGCGCTCTACGAAGGCAACTTTACGCTGGCCCAGGTGCTGGCCGCCGCCCGAGGGGAGGAGTAGCCCATGCTTACCAAACGCGTGATTCCCTGTCTGGATGTTAAGGACGGCCGCGTGGTCAAGGGCGTCAACTTTGTGAGCCTGCGCGATGCGGGCGACCCGGTGGAGCTGGCCCGCGCCTACGACCGCGAAGGTGCGGACGAGGTCGTATTTTTGGACATTACCGCGACGAGTGACAACCGTGCGACGACCATCGAGATGGCGGCGCACGCAGCCGAGGAGCTCGCTATTCCCTATACCGTGGGCGGCGGCTTTCGCGACTTGGCGGGCATGCGGACCATGGTTGCCGCCGGTGCCGACAAGGTGTCGCTCAACTCGGCGGCCGTGCGTGACCCGTCGCTGATTAGCCAGGCTGCCGCGGCTTTTGGCAGTCAGGCCGTGGTCGTGGCGATCGATGCCAAGCGCGTCGGTTTGCCCGGAGAGCCGGGTGCCGACAAGTGGGAGGTCTTCACGGCGGGCGGCCGCAACGCCACGGGTATCGACGCGGTGGCGTGGGCCGAGGAAGCGGCTCGTCGCGGCGCCGGCGAGATCTTGCTGACCAGTATGGATCGCGACGGCACCAAGGCCGGCTTTGACCTGGCACTCACCCGTGCCGCGGCGCGCGCGGTGCCGATTCCCGTTATTGCGAGCGGCGGCGTGGGCACGCTCGAGCATTTTGCCGAGGGCGTGATCGAGGGCGAAGCCGATGCCGTGCTGGCGGCCAGCGTCTTTCACTTTGGGACCTTCAGCATTCGCGAAGTCAAAGAGTATATGGCCAGCCAAGGCATTCCTGTGAGGCTGGACTTCTAATGCTGCGGCTTGCCCAGGCACCCGACCTTTCGGCTCCAACCCTCCTCGCGTACTTAAGTACGCGTCGTCGGGCTTGTCGCTCGTAATCTCGGGCACCTGGACAACCCTCGCCGACCTGCGAAGTTTGAATTTGGGAAGAGAAATGGAAGAGATAACCGATCCTTCAAAGCTTACATACGACGCCAAGGGGCTGATTCCTTGTGTTGTTCAGCAGTATGACACCGGCGAGGTGCTTATGGTTGCCTGGATGAACGAGGAGTCGGTGGGGTTGACGCTCAAGACCGGCACCACGTGGTTTTGGAGCCGTAGCCGCCAGGAGCTCTGGAACAAGGGAGCGACGAGCGGCAATATGCAGGAGGTCAAGGAACTCTGGGCCGACTGCGATAGCGATACGCTGCTGGTCAAGGTCGACTCGCCGGGTCCGGCCTGCCACACCGGCAACCGTACCTGCTTCTTTAAGAAACTCGCGTAGGGCGGGCGCTCGACTAAGCGCTTGGCCAACCAGAAAGGATTGAACCATGGGTGTGCGCACTGCGAATGTTCAGGATGGAAATATCGGTGAGACGCTGACGGGGTTGGCCGAGGTGATTCATGGTCGTCGCGACGCATCGCCGCAGGAGAGCTACACCGCTCGCCTGTTGACCGACGTCGAGGACGAGCTGCTCAAGAAGCTTGCCGAGGAGGCGAGCGAGGTCATCATGGCCTGTAAGGATAACGACCACGATCACATTCGCTACGAGGCCGGCGACCTGGTCTACCACCTGCTCGTGACGCTTGAGCGCTACGGCATCACCCTCGACGAACTGGCCGGCGAACTCAACGCCCGCCGCCACTAGTCATTGGGGACGTTCTTAAACGACTAGTCGTTTGGGACAGTCTTTGCCGGCGCTGCCAAATAGCATGCCCAATTACTACGATGAAACTGGATCTGCTGACCACACGTCGATTTTGAGCAAATCGTCAACGCTTCTACCTGCACTGATAATTGTCCTTGGGGGAAGCGGGCACTGCGGGGGCGCGTCAACAGCGCGCGATTTCCGCGTCGCAGCGCTACCCTCGATGCTGACGCCGGGACGATGACCCACCTGACCTGCTGACGCCTCTTCGGCCGTCCTCAAATCCGACCTGTCTCGCCCCGGCTTCCGCGACCCGGAGTCCTGCCATGACCTAATAGGAGCATGAGCGCGGACAATCGGATAAGGCAACTTGATT
>ENA-OQBU01000181-OQBU01000181.1-human-gut-metagenome-genome-assembly--contig:-NODE-181-length-16644-cov-4.326088_pt1 | contig 16644 bp, 13 predicted proteins | sample MGYA00242492_ERZ504566 | MGnify/ENA primary metagenome ERZ504566 (study PRJEB26092, sample SAMD00036261) | human gut metagenome | host: Homo sapiens | study: EMG produced TPA metagenomics assembly of...
CACCCACGCCCGCCACCGCGCCCACGGCGAAGGGAACCGCACCCGCCACGACCGTCTCGTTCACCGACGAAAACGGCAGCGTCGCGGCATACATAACCACGGGAGCGGCAAGGCCGATCCCGCACGAAGTCCGGCAAGGACTGCTCGTTGTGTTGCATCAAGAAGAAGCCATGAGCTCTCCCCATCTTCCAGCACCCAAATCGCATCATTCAGTTGGCTGCGCGAGAGAAGATGAAGCGGGGCTATGCCCCAAAGCAACGGTATATGGTTCGTTTCATCTGCGTTTTCCGTCGCGAAGCTTAAAAGCTATTATGCGAAACCGCCCCGTCGATTGCAAGCGACGATGTCGGATTGAAACGGGAAACCGTGCTGCTCGTCGGTCTTATGGTTAAAAATAAGTGCGAAGCGGCGATATAGAAAAGGGCCGAGGCTCAAAGCCCCGACCCTTTATTGCATTGATGACTATCGCCGCGTGTGGATGACAACCTAGAACGTCTGCTCGTAGTCGCTGTGCTTTTTGGCCGAACGCACCAGGAACTCCTGGTTGGTGTTGGTGCCCTTAAGACCCTTGATAAACGATGCGGCCGCGCGCTCGGTGTTGTTCATGCCGGCAAGAATGCGACGTAGACCAAAGACAAACGGACGCATCTGCTCGTCGACCAACAGGTCCTCGTTACGCGTACCGGAGGCAACGGGGTCGATAGCCGGGGAAGATGCGGCGGTCGGCTAGGTCGCGGTCGAGCTTGAGCTCCATGTTGCCGGTGCCCTTGAACTCCTCAAAGATGACCTCGTCCATCTTTGAACCGGTGTCGATGAGGCAGAGGCCAGGATGGTGAGCGAGCCACCGTTCTCGATATTACGGGCTGCGCCCAAGAAGCGCTTGGGAGGATACAGTGCCGCCGAATCGACGCCGCCCGAAAGGATGCGGCCTGAGACGGGCGCCGCCAAGTTGTAGGCGCGGGCAAGACGCGTGATGGAGTCGAGCACCACCACGACGTCGCCGCCCAGCTCCACGATGCGCTTGGCGCGCTCGATGACGAGCTCCGCCACGCGAGTGTGGTTGTCGGCGGGCATATCGAAGGTCGACGCCACAACCTCGCCCTTGATGGAACGCTGCATATCGGTGACCTCTTCGGGGCGCTCGTCGACGAGCAAGCAGATGAGGTGCACCTCGGGGTTGTTAATCGAGATAGACTGGCAGATCTTCTTGAGGATCGTGGTCTTGCCGGCCTTGGGCGGGGACACGATCAGGCCACGCTGACCCTTGCCAATCGGCGACACGATGTCGATGGCGCGACCGGTAATGGAGTCCTTGCCGTGCTCCATGCGCAGCGGCTCGTTGGGATAGACCGGGGTGAGGTCACCAAACTTGGGGCGGTTGCGAATCTGCTCGGGGTCTAGACCGTTGACGGTCGTGATTTTGGCGAGGCCGGCGCGCTTGTCGCCGCCGCGCGAAGGACGAAGCGAGCCCTCGATGACGTCGCCCGTGCGCAGACGCGCGGAGCGGATGAGGTAGGCGGGGACGAAGGCGTCGTCGTTGGACTTCATGTAACCGTGGGCATGGATGATACCGGAGCTGTCCGGACGAATCTGCAGGATGCCCTTGATGTCGCGGAAGCCCTCGGCCTTCGCGGCAGTGGTGTAGATCTCCTCGACGAGCTCGGCCTTCTTCTTGCCGGTCGTCTCGATCTCGAACTCCTTGGCCTTCTCGCGCAGCTCGGCGACCTTCATGGCCGCGAGTTCCTCGCGCGAAAGCGTGGGCTCGGTGGGGGCGGCATTACGCTCCTTGTTGCGCTGTTTGCGATCGCGCTGGCGGTTACGACGGTCGTTGTTGCGCTCGTCCTTGCGGTCGCTGCGGTCGTCATTGCGCTTGTGCTGGCGACGGTTGGGGCGAGCGCCGTCTTCGGCCTCGGCGGGCGCGGCGCCATCGGTTGCGGCGGCGTCGGCATTGGCCGCAGCGGCGTCATTGGCCTCGGCGCCGGAATCGACCTGCGCTTCGACATCAGCCTGCCGCTCGGACGCCTTGGACTTAGCGGACTTCTTACGACCGCGCTTGGGCTTCTCGGGCGCAGGCTGTTCGACGTCCTGGGACTCAGCGGCATCAATCGATGCATCGGCGGTCGTCTCGGCGGAATCTCGGACGCACCCTTCTTGGCAGCCTTGGCCTTGGACGTGCGCTTAGCAGCAGTACGACGGCTGCGACCGGGACGGACGTCGGCGGGCTCGGCATCGGCGGGAGCGGCCTCGGAAGTCGTAGCATCCTGAACGGGCGCGTCGCAGCGGTTGCAGACTCGGCGGTCGCCGCAGCATCCCGAGCGGCGGCGGCTGCGGCTGCGGCCTTCTCGGCCTCGACGAAGGCCTTGGGCTTGCGACCGCGACGGTGCGGGCGCAAAGCCGGATCGACAACGGGAACTTCGCTGGCCTCGACAGGCGCAGCGGGCTCAGCAGGCGATGCGTCCTCCCCCGCTGCGGAACGGACCGAAGCCTCAGTGAGCTCGGGGGTTACCTGTTCAGCAACCTGCTCGGCCTTAGCAGCCGTGCGACGGCGCGTGCGCGGTGCCGGCTTCTCGGTCGGCTGGTCGGCGGCAGACGTCTCGGGTAAAGACGGAGCTGCGAGCTCAGTCAGAGCCGCGGCCTCACGCTCGGCAGCACGACGGCGGGCGCGCACCACCTGAGCCTCGCTAATCTGCGCCAACGCACGTGCCTGCGCGACCTCATCGGAAATCGGCGCCGAGGAGTCAGCTGCAACGGTGCGCTTGCGCGCGTCGTGCGCGTGGTACGGCGCTTGGGTTTGGTGACCTCCTCGCCGTCAGCGACAGGCTTGGCCGCGCGGCGCGTCCGCTTGGGCTTTGCCGGAACAGCCTCCTCACCAGTTGCAGGCACGGCCTTCTCAGCCGTTGCAGGCGTAGGCGTCTTAGGAGCCGAGGCTTGCGCGGGCGCCGCGACCTGGTCCGACACAACCGGTGCAGCGGGAGCGGCCTGCGTCGTCGTTATTTCGTTTTCTTGCTGTTGATCAGACACAGTGTTTGCTCAACTTTCTTTTCAAGCCCTGTGATCACATGCTCCCTGCATAAACCTTCAGGGCGGCTAAACAGTCTAGCTCCGTCAAATACCGACGGACATCATTGATCTGTATCGAGATATTTGCGTCATATACGCAGCGTTAGTGTAACACAACCGCCGTCACCTGCAACTTAGTCATTGGGGACGTTCTTTAAACGACTATTCAAAAGGGACACTCTTTGGTTTACCGCCCACAAATCTGACTGCCTCCGCCAAAACTATGGCGGTTTACTACGATGAATCGCTCAACCGCGACCACTCCGAAACTTGTTGAACTAAAACCGCAGGTAGATGCCTTGCACTTTTTAGCGAAAAGCCGGCGTGGTTGGCATTTCTCAATTCATCGTAGTAAACCGGCATAGTTTCGTATTTCCAGCAGCCCCAAATTCGTCAATACGCCGGCGTTTATGCAAAAAGCCCGACCTCCGCATTGAGATCGGGCTTATAGGGCTCAGCAAAGCCGAACCTACACGGTCAAATGACCCGCAGATTACATCTGCTCGGGCGCGGAAACGCCAACGAGGGTAAGCACCAGGGCGAGCGTCACGCGGACAGCGTCGCAAGCTGCCAGACGGGCGCGCGAAAGCTCGGGGTCGACGGGACGGCCCTCGCTCGGCAGAACCTGGCAGGCAGCGTAGAAGCTGTGGAAGTCGCCGGCGAGCTCCTCGGCAAAGTGGGTCAGACGGAACGGAGCGCGATCGCGAGCACAGCTGGCGATCAGGTCGGTGAGCTCGTTGAGCTTGCGCGAAAGGGCGAGCTCGGTCGGGTCGGTCAGCAGCGAGTAATCGACGTTCTCACCGATGGCCTTGGCGGCAACGGCCTTCATGCCCATCTCGTCGGCCTGCTCGGCGGTAACGTCGGCGGCACGGCGCAGGATGGAGCACACGCGGGCGTGAGCATACTGCACGTAATAGACCGGGTTGGAGTTGTCGCGCTTCTTGACGGCCTCGATATCGAAGTCGACCATCTGGTTGGAGCTCTTGGAGATGAGCGTGTAGCGAGCGGCATCGGAGCCGACCTCGTCGACGAGCTCCTGCAGGGTCACCATGGTACCCTTGCGCTTGGACATACGGACGGGCTTGCCGTTACGCAGCAGGTTGACGAGCTGGCCCAGCAGAACCTCAAACTTGCCGGGGTAACCCAGAGCGTCGCAGACGCAGCGTACGCGCTCGATGTAACCGTGGTGGTCGGCGCCCCAGATGTCGATGACGTGATCGACGCGCTGGAACTTATCCCAGTGATAGGCGACGTCGGAGGCGAAGTAGGTGTACTCGCCGTCGGACTTGATCAGGACGCGGTCCTTGTCGTCGCCCAGATCGGTGGAGCGGAACCACAGGGCGCCGTCCTTGGTGTAGAGGTAGCCCATCTTGTCGAGCTTCTCAAAAGCGCGGTCGACGGCGGAGGTGCCGGCGGTCTCGCCCTCGGTGTCCTTCACATACAGCGAGCGCTCGGAGTACCAACGATCGAAGTCGCAGTTGACGGCGTGGCAGAGGTCGCGCATGTTATCGACCATCTTTACATAGCCGCGCTCGCGGAAGCTCTCCATGCGCTCCTGAGGATCGGCGTTGACCCACTTATCGCCGTCGGTGCGCCAGAACTCGGCGGCCTCGTCGATGATGTAGTCGCCGCCGTAAGAGTCCTTGCCCAAGGTCTCGGCAAAGTTGTCCTGATACGGATGGGTCTCGGGGTGCTCGTCGTTCTCGTCGGCAACAAAGGCGTCACGGTCGGCGATCAGCAGCTTGTGAGCCTCGTCGATATCAACGCCCTGCTTGGCGATGATGTCGGCAAGCTGCATATAGCGCGTGCTGATGGAGTTGCCGAAGGTGTTCATCTGAGAGCCGTGGTCATTGATGTAGAACTCACGCTGGATCTCATAGCCGGCGTGGTCCATAACGCGGCAGAGCGAATCGCCCAGCGCGGCCCAGCGGCCGTGGCCGATGTGCATGGGGCCGACGGGGTTGGCGGAAACGAACTCGACCTGGGTCTTCAGGCCACCACCGACGTTGGACTTAGCGAAGTCCATGCCCTTCTCGCGAGCCTCGCCAAAGATGGCATTCTTGACGGCAACGGAGAGGTAGAAGTTGATGAAACCGGGGCCTGCGATCTCAACCTTCTCGATCGCGGGATCCTCGGGCATATGGGCAACGATGGCCTCGGCGATCTTGCGCGGGGCGCAGTGGGCCAGCTTGGCGGACTTCAGGGCCATGGTAGAGGTCCACTCGCCATGAGAAGTGTCAGCCGGTCGCTCGATAGCGCAATCGTCAAGTTCAAATGCGGAAAGGTCGCCGGCCTCCTGGGCCGCAGCAAGCGCAGCGCGTACCAGCTCTTCAATCTTCTCGGGCATAGATCCTCCTTGTGTTAAAGCCCCCGAGCTCTTGGTCACTCGTAGGGCAAAAGCCAGAGTTTGTAGCACTCTATCACAAGCGAGGGGCACTGTCGCAGGGTAAAGCCAATCGAAATTGCATATGCACAAAATTGACTACAGCTTGTATGGAGTCACTCAAAGATGCCGGTCTGCCTGCAGATTATGCACGCGTTGAAAATGCATAAAGGTGTGAATGAGCTGTGTCTTTTATCGAATACTCTTACCTATCAGAGTTGTGTGCTTTTCCTGCATAAAGCGAGGATTTGCGCACGTCAGCGTGTTATTCTAGACATACGTAAATTCGTATAAGTTGGAGGTAGCATGTTCTCAATCGGTCAACACGTCATTCATCCGGGTCAGGGAGTCTGCACCGTCGTCGGTTTTAGGGACGACACGCCGCAGCCCATGTTGTTGCTCGAGGCCAAGCAGGGGCATGCGCAGACGATCCTTATGTACCCCGTGGCGCAGGCCGACCGTCTGCATGCCGCCATCTCTCAGCAAGATGCCGAGCATCTGCTGAGCCACTATGACGAGCTGGAGTGCGACACCTTTACCGAGCGCAACAGCTCGCTTGAAGAGACACATTTTAAGCAGCAGCTCAAGCTGGGCGCGCCGGAGACGGTCCGCGTGGCAAAGACCATGATGCACCGCATTCGCCAGGCCGAGGAAGCCGATAAAAAGCCCAGCTCTTACTATATGCGTGTACTCAAGGAAGCCAAGCGCCGCTCCATCGAGGAGTTCGCCGTGGCATTGGGCGTCACCGAGGAGGCCGCCGAAGCCCGCCTAGCCCAAGCCGCCCTCAACTAACCCATCCGCGCCAAAAACCACCACAAAGGGGACAGGCACCTTTGTGGTGGTTTTTTCGTTCTAGTCGTTCTAGTAGTATTCATTCTTAGCGATACCTGCGAGCACAAGGAGTCTTTTATGGCAGAGCCACTTTCCGCCGGAATCACCCGCGACCGTGCGTTCGAATTGCTCAACGAGCACAATAAGGACCCGTTCCACATCACCCACGGCGAAACGGTCGAGGGCACCATGCGCTACTTTGCGCGCGAGTTCGACCCCGAGAACGAGGAGTTTTGGGGCATCGTCGGTCTGCTTCACGACCTAGATTGGGAGGAGCATGAGGACGACCCCATGAACCACACCATCTATGCGGCCGAGATCCTTGAAGGCGAGGGCGCTCTCCCGATCTCATTCGCGCCATTCAGACGCACACGTCGGACTTCAACACCTCGCTGCCCAAGCCCGAGCTGCAGATGGAAAAGATCCTGTTTGCCTGCGACGAGCTCACCGGCTTGATCGGTGCTGCCGTCATCATGCGTCCGAGTAAGAGCGTCATGGACTTTACGACCAAGTCGCTCAAGAAAAAGTTCAAGGACAAGCGCTTTGCCGCCGGCTGCTCGCGCGACGTGATTACGCAGGGTGCCGAGATGCTGGGCTGGGAGCTCCCCGAACTCTTCGACCGTACCATCGCGGCCATGCAGTCCTTCGCCCCCGACCGCGACACCTTTCAGGCTTAATTCCAAAACCACCACAAAGGGGACAGGCACCTTTGTGGCGGGTTTTTCGTTTACGAGGGGGTTTAGGGACGGACCTGGCCGGTGCCGCGGAGCTTGTATTTGTAGGTGGTGAGGGCCTCGGCGGCAAAGGGGCCGCGGGCGTGGAGCTTTTGGGTCGATATGCCGATCTCGGCGCCCAGGCCAAACTCGCCGCCGTCGGTAAAGCGCGTGCTGGCGTTGGCGTACACGGCCGAGGCATCGACCGCGTCCAGGAAGCGCTCGCAAGCATCCTCGTCCTCGGCAACGATGGCCTCGGAGTGCATGGTACCGTAGCGGTTGATGTGCGCGATGGCCTCGTCCTCGTTCGCCACGACCTTCACGCTCATCTCGAGCGCCAGGTACTCGCGGCCCCAGTCCTCCTCAGTCGCGGCAACATAGTCGTCGCCCTCGACAAGCCCAGCGTCGGCGCATGCGGCGCACGTGGCCTCGTCGCCGTGAATCAGCACGCCGTGGTCGTGCAGCACGGCAACGACTGCAGGCAGGAAGCGATCTGCAACGGCACGGTCGACCAGCAGCGACTCGGCGGCATTGCACACGCCCACGCGCTGGGTCTTGGCATTGACAATAATGTTGAGTGCCTTGTCAAAGTCGGCGGATTCATGCACGTAGACATGGCAGTTGCCCGTGCCCGTCTCGATCACCGGCACAAGCGACTCGCGTACGCAGCGCTGGATCAGGCCCGCACCGCCACGCGGAATGAGCACGTCAACGACGCCGCGGAGCTTCATGAGCTCGCCGGTGGCCTCGCGGTCGGTGGACTCGATCATCGAGATAGCCTCGCGCGGGAAACCCTTGGACTCGAGTGCATCGGCCAGCAACTCGGAAATCATGGCGCACGAGTGATAGGCCAGCGAACCGCCACGCAGAATGCAGGCGTTGCCGGTGCGGATGCAGATGCCCGCGGCATCTGCCGTCACGTTAGGGCGCGCCTCGTAGACCATAGCGACCAGGCCCAGCGGCACGCTCACGCGGGTGAGGTCCACGCCGCTTGCAAGCACGCGGTGGTCGAGCACGCGACCGACAGGATCGGGCAGCTCAGCGAGCTTCTCCAGGCCGGCGGCCATGCCTTCGACGCGCTCGGGCGTCAGCAACAGGCGATCGAGGAGCCCCGCCGAGGTGCCCGCATCGCGCGCGGCGGACATATCGAGCTCGTTGGCGGCAACGATGGAGTCGACACCGTTGCGCAGTGCTGCGGCCATGGCGCGCACGGCCTCCTGGCGCTGCTCGTCGCTCGCCGTGGCAAGCGAGGCCGACGCTGCCTTGGCGGCAACGGCAAGATCGTGGACATACGTGGCTATATCGACCGACATGGGCGCCCCTTTCTCTTAGTAGTTGCCCACCATGGTAGCCGATTTGTGCATGCCCTCGCGCGCGGCGGTAGAATTGGTCAACCCGAAACACCGCAACGAACGGGAAGTACCGCATGGCCCTCATCACTTCGTACCACGTCCCCGGCCTCTATGTCGAGGACCACAGCATCGACGTCCCCTTGGATTGGCGCGGCCTGGAGCCGATGCTGTTGGCCGTCGGCAGCACTATGCGCCGCGGCGCCATGCCGGCGCCATCGCCGGCGCGCCCGAGAGCATCAAGCTCTTCTACCGCGTGGTTTGCGCGCCCGACCGTATCAACGACGATCTGCCGTTGCTCCTGTTTTTGCAGGGCGGCCCCGGTGGCGAGAGCCCGCGTCCGCTCTCGCCCACGAGCGACGGTTGGATTGAGGAGGCCGTCAAGCACTTCCGCGTGGTCCTTCCCGACCAGCGCGGCACCGGACGCAGTAGCTGCGTGGACGGACGCACGATCAAGGCACTGGGTGATCGCGCAACGGCCGCCGGCTCCGATGCGGCCCGCTCGCAGGCGGACTTCCTCAAGCGCCACCTCGCCAGCTCAATCGTGCGCGATTTTGAGTACCTGCGCCTCGTGGGCTTTGGCGGCAGGCCGTGGGTCACGCTCGGCCAAAGCTACGGCGGCTTTTTAACGCTGAGCTATCTGTCGCTCTTCCCCGAGGGCGTGTCGGCGAGCTTTACCTGCGGTGGCATTCCGCACGTGCCGGCGAACGCCAGCGAAGTCTACGCGCACACCTTTCCACGCATGGCAGCCAAGACACAGCAGTATTACGACCGCTATCCCGCCGACGTCGAGCGCGTGGCGGCTCTTGCCGATGCGCTTGAGGAACAGAAGCCCGTGCTGCCCGACGGCTCGCCAATGACGGTCGAGCGCCTACAGCTCATGGGCAGCGACTTTGGCATGAAGCCGAGCTTTGAGCGCATGCATTGGATTATCGATCACGCGTTTGTTACAGGCGACGGTACGCTGAGCTGCGGCTCCTCGGTATCCGACAGCTTTTTGATGCGCGCCTTCGAGCGCACCAACACGCGCACGAATCCGCTGTACTGGACGCTGCAGGAGTTTATCTATGCCGACGGCGATACCCTGCCGATTCGCTGGGCAGCAGCAGAGGAGAAGGCCCATCGTGCCGAGTTCGACACACTCGCGCGCCCGCTCATGTTTACCGGCGAGGCCATGTTCCCGTGGATGTTTGAGCAGATGCCTGAGCTTATGCCCTTTAAGCCCGCCATGGACCTGCTGATGGAAGACACCAGCTGGGACAAGATCTACGACCCGCAGCGACTGGCGTGCAACGAGGTGCCGCTCCAGGCCGCGGTGTATTTCGACGACATGTACGTCGATTCGGGCTTGCAGCTCGATACGCTCAGCCGCGTGGGCAACTCGCATGCCTGGGTGACCAACGAGTTCGAGCACGACGGTCTGCACGGCAGCGTGGTGTTCAAGCACCTCTTCGACGAAGCCCTCAACCGCGGAGACCTGCGCCGAATCTTCTAGCAAAGGAGTGTCCCCACCTGCCGGCACAATAGAAACGTCCCCAAGTGCCGGAAAAGGAGAGGCAGCACTGCTGGCAAAACGAGCCGCAGCGCTGCCTCTCTTTATGCAAACACTATCAAGTTGTCCCTATGGATTGCGGGCTTCTCGGCTAGGTCTGCCAGTAGACGGTTGCCGGCAATCTGGTCCTGGCGGCGGCCGGCGGCAAGCTCCAGCACGTCCGAATCGGCCTCAGCGATACCGCGGGCGACAACCATGCCGCTCGGGTCGCACACGTCGAGCACATCGCCCTCGGCAAACTGGCCATCGACCTCGCGAATACCCACCGCGAGCAGGGAAGAGCCACGGCTGACCAGCGCCTTCGCAGCACCATCATCGACCGTCACCGAGCCATGCGCCTTGTCGCCCAGTGCGATCCACAGCTTGCGGGGTGCGATGTCCAGGCGCTCCGCCGGCGGATCGAACAGCGTACCCACGCTCTCGCCGCGGGCCAGACGCACGAGCGCATCGGGCTCCTCGCCCGAGCAAATCACGCTTTGAATGCCCGCCGTCATGAGAATGCGGCTCGCGCGAATCTTGGTGATCATGCCGCCCGTACCCACCGATGTGGAAGAATCGCCCGCCGAGGCGATAATCTTGGCATCGATCTTATGCACGACCGGGATAAACTCGGCCGTCGGATCCTCATGCGGATTGGCGGTGTAGAGGCCATCGATGTCCGAGAGCGTCACGCACAGATCGGCAGAAACCAGGCAGCTCACAAGCGCCGCCAGCGTGTCGTTGTCGCCAAACTTGATCTCATCGACGGTGACGGTATCGTTCTCGTTGACGACCGGCACCACGCCGAGCTCCACCAGGCGAAGCAGGGCGTCGCGCGCGTGCAGGTAGGACGTGCGGCGCGCCGTGTCGTGACGCGTGAGCAGCACGAGCGAGGTGAGCAGGTCGCGCGCATGGAACTCCTCGTCGTAGGCCGACGAGATGATGCACTGACCGGCCGAGGCGCAGGCCTGCAGGCTCGGCAGGTCGCCGACCGGCTTACGGTCGAAGCCCAGCACGGGATAGCCGCAGGCAATGGCGCCCGAGCTCACCACGATCAGGCGCCAGCCAAGCTCGCGCAGCGCTGCGGCCTGGTCGGCAAGCCCGCCGATAAAGGCGCGGTTGACCTTGCCGTCGGCGCCCACCACCGTGGACGAACCGATCTTTACCACCATCGTTTTATAAGAAGTCGTCATACGTCAAACCAATCAACTGTTCAGCGAACGGCCGAGCCGGCGGCCAGGGAAGCGTGACTCGCCCCTACCGCCCAAGGAATTAGTGAGCCCAGGGAAAGGCAGAGGCCGCGGCCATGTTCTTACGCACGAGCTCGTCGCGCACCTGAGCCAGGCCCTGCTCCATACCCACCACATAGGTCTGCGGGTACAGGAAGCGCTTGAAAGCTGCGTCCAGATGGTCGAGCGCCCAAGCACAGCGCTCGCGCGCGTCCTGGATGCTCTCACGCGGAGCCACCGCACTGCCATCGCGCACGATCGGCACCAGCAGCTCGCGATACTCAAGTTCGGACACGTCGGTCACCAGGGCGGCATCGTTCACGGCCACAAGGGTATTGCCGCGCGCGGCGCCTCCCCTGCCAGATGGTCCTCGTCATAAATCATGTCGCAAACCGGGCCGCCAAAGCCGTCGTAATAGCGTCGTACGCGCTGCACGCCGGGGATCGTGCGCTTGTAGGGCTGCTCGGAAAGCTTCACCACCGGCGTCCACGGCTCCGCGTCGCTCGCACGACGGGCCGAAAGCTTGTACACGCCGCCCAGCGCAGGCTGATCGTAGCAGGTCGCGAGTTTGGTGCCCACGCCAAAGCTGTCGATGGGCGCGCTGGTCGAGCAGGGACTGAATCGTGTACTCATCCAAATCGTTAGAAACCGAGATCCCCACATAGGGCAGGCCCTCGGCATCAAAACGGCCGCGCACATACTTTGAGAGCTTGGCGAGGTCGCCGGAGTCGATGCGAATGGCCGACAGGCGCTCGCCCACCGCTTCCATCTCCTTGGCAACCGTAATGGCATGTTCACAGCCCTCGCGCACGTCATAGGTGTCGATGAGCAGCGTACAGTTCTTGGGGCTCGACTTGGCAAAGGCGCGGAAGGCCTCGAGCTCGGAATCGAAGCTCATCACCCAGCTGTGCGCATGCGTGCCAAAGACGGGAATACCGTAGCGGCGGCCGGCGAGCACATTGGACGTAGAGGAGCAGCCGGCAACGTAGCTCGCGCGCGCGACGGCCAAGCCGCCATCGGGACCCTGAGCGCGGCGCAGGCCAAACTCGGCAACGGGACGGCCGTCCGCCGCCAGCACCACGCGCGCCGTCTTAGTGGCGACAAGCGTCTGGAACCCAACGATGTTGAGCAGCGCCGTCTCGAGCAGCTGGCACTCCAGCGCGGGGCCGGTGACGCGAACCATGGGCTCGCGCGGAAAGACGAGCTCGCCCTCGGGCACGGCGTCGATGTTTACATGCGCACGAAAATCGCGCAGGTAGTCGAGGAATCCAGGCTTGAACATCGCGCCGCCGGCCGGGGCCTGGAGCGAGGCGAGGTAGTCGATGTCCTCGGGCGAAAGCGCAGATTCTCGACCAGCTCGGGCAGTTCGGCGGTGCCGCACATGACGGCATAGGCGCTGCCAAAAGGATGGTCGCGGTAAAACGCGGTAAAACAACCCTGCTCATTGGCCTTGCCGCTCTCCCACAGGCCCTGGGCCATAGTGAGCTCGTACAGATCGGTGAGCATTGCAATGTCGGTGGGATGCGAGATGTCGGTCAAAGCCATGGGGCGACCTTTCGGATGCGTTGTGCAGAGGTTGAGGGTTGGAAAGGGCAGAGTGTTCGGGCATGGCACCCAACGCGAATGGGCTAGAGCAGGCCCATGCTGGTCAGGATCGTGTAGCCCATAAAGATGACAAAACGCGATGAGGGCAAGGACAATGATGATTTTTTGAGCCGGCGCCATGCCAGGGATCTCGTTCTCGCCCGTAGGCTCCTTGGAGGTAACCATGCGCTGGGCAAAGGTCATCTCGTCACGGCTCGGCTTGGGCTCGACGGACTTGGAACGAGCGACCTTTTTAGGCTGAGGTTTAGGTGCGGTGGGCGCGGGCTTCGCGGCGGCGGGCTTGGGCGCGGGGGCGACGTTCGCGGCGGCCTCCTCGGCCTTCGTACGCTCGGCACGCAGGGCGGCCAGCTCCTCACGCTCGCGGCGTGCCTCTTCCTGGGCCTCGCGACGAGCTTTCTCGGCGCGGAGCTCTTCCAACTCGGCGCGTTCCTCGGCAGACAGTGGTTGGGACTCAAGCTCGGCCATGGTACAGCCCTTTCTTTTAAAAAAAGCCGCCGACACAATGTCAGCGGCTTATCAAATCCAAGGGTGGAGACGAAGGGAGTCGAACCCTCGGCCTCTGCCATGCGACGGCAGCGCTCTCCCAACTGAGCTACGTCCCCAGGACAAGTCGATATTTTACCTACGGCTCGCCAACTGTCAACGCCCAATAATCAGTCTTTTTGGGGCGCGGCTATTTTGACAACTTTTCGAGCAGGCGATCCTCTCGATGATTTTTCTGGGAGCGGGGGATTAAAAAACATTGTGTACCGAATGATTTTTTAATCCCCGTCCCCAGAAAAATCATCGGCGAATGCGTTACTTTGTGCTGGTAAGGACGCCGGTGGTATCGAAGGCTGGGGTGAAGCTCTCGTCTACCGCGCCGCCCTCTTGCCAGAACATCGTCGTAAAGCCCAGGTCGTCGGCATGGTCGAGCACCTGCTCATACTCCTCGCGCGTCACGGCGCGCGCCAGGTCGCCGCCTTGTTCGCGCATGAGCGCATTGGGCGTGTACTGGTTCATGACCGAGATCGGCACGTCGCCCACCGTCTGCCACACAAGGTCTAGCACGCGGCACGAGTCATCCGCATGCCCCGGCAGCACCAGGTGGCGCACGATCATGCCGCGCTTCATGAGCCCATTCTCGTCCACTAGCTCTCCCCCGCGGCGCTCGATCTCGCGCGCCATCTGGGCCAGACCCGACACGGCCACGCGCGGGTAGTCCTTAATATGAGAAAGCGACTGCGCAAGCCCGGCATCGGCATATTTAAAGTCCGTAAGCCACACGTCGACCAGGTCGCCCAGCGCTGCCACGGCACTCGCGCGCTCGTAACCACTCGTGTTGTAGACAATTGGGATGACCAGTCCGCGCTCCCGAGCTGCGGCAATCGCGGCCGGCAGCAGGTGAGCATAATGCGTCGCCGTCACCAGATTGATGTTATTGGCACCTTGGTCCTGCAGCTCCAGCATAATCTCGACCAGGCGCTCGGGCGAAATCTCAAGCCCAAAATTGCCCGTCGAGATCTCGTGGTTCTGGCAATAGATACATTTGAGCGAGCAGCCGCTAAAGAAGATCGTGCCCGAACCGGCCTCGCCCGAGATAGGCGGCTCCTCCCACATATGAAGCGCCGCGCGGGCCACCTTGAGCGTGTCATCGGCACCGCATACGCCGTGCACACCCTCGTCGCGCACCGCACCGCAACGGCGCGGACACAAATGGCAGGCGGGCGAAAAAAGTTCGGTCAACGGCGTCGGCATAAAAACATGCTCCAAAACAACGATTCAGCAGCTCAAACGTAAAGGGACCAACCGCACAGACGGCTCGAGCCCAAGCGCCGTAATCGTCCGACACGATTTTTGTAATGTCAAGACTGGAATCGATAAAAGTGCCGCTTTATGATGTAGGTATTCCGCCCCCCGCGGAGCAACTGGGTGAACCGTCGCGTTTATTTAGGGAGCCCACACAGTCGTACCTAGTACAGGTATCCTTCGTTGTTAAGGACGCTGGAACAGTCGATGAGGGCACCCACCTGTTTTAGGTGGGTTCATTTTCGTAAACGTGGGGGGTGGTTTTTATTTGCCGAAAACCACCATTACAGCCCATATGGATCCCCGCCGGTATCCCGACAATCCATCGACAACATCCCAATATCTGGTAAGCGCGTGATTATCGCTGTGTGCAATTCCATGCACCCCCCTTGGTCGAGTATCATGGTTCGGCTATGCCCTTTGCGCTTAGCAACCTTTGACCTTTTCCTTCGACGCTTGGCGGTTTTTAGATTCATGGCTTCATCCCCGAGCTACATACCGTATCTATGCGTGGCAGCGGCGGCCTTTATCACGACCTTCCTCACGGTGCCCCTGGTCAAGCGCTTGGCAATTAAGCTCGACGCCGTCGACTATCCTTCTAAGCGCCGCATCAACACCAAGCCCATCCCGCGTTTGGGCGGAACGGCGGTGTTTTTGGGCCTGGTCGTTGCCTGTATTGTGCAAATCCTAGGCACCTGGTACCTGGGTTGGCCGCCCGTTTTGGTGCCCCACCCCCGTCTGCACATCAGCTACCCCATACTTGCGCTTTCTTTTACCGTCATCTTTGCGACCGGCGCTATCGACGACGTCTTCCAGCTCAAGCCCAAGCAAAAGCTAGCCGGACAGGTCCTCGCCGCGCTTATCGCCTGTATCGGCGGCCTGCGGATCGGCGTCATCGTCAACCCGTTTGCCCCCGGCGAGATCATGCTCGGATGGCTCGCCTACCCCATCACCGTGATCTATCTGGTGGCATTCACCAACATCATTAACCTCATCGACGGCCTCGACGGCTTGGCCACGGGCATCTGCGGCATCGCGTCGTTCACCATGTTTTCGATGGCCGTTCTCTCGGGCCGCATCGACGCCGCCGCGCTCTCCATTGCGCTCTTTGGCGCTTGCCTGGCCTTTTTGCGCTACAACTTCAATCCCGCAAGCATCTTCTTGGGCGACTCGGGGTCGTTGCTTCTGGGCTTTGCACTGGGCTCCATCTCGCTGCTCAACGTGAGCCGCACCGCCGCGCTCACCTCGCTTATCATCCCGCTCATCGTTGCCGGCGTGCCCATCATCGACACGTTTAGCGCCATCGTGCGCCGCAAGCGCGCCCACATTAGCATCGGGCAGGCCGACAAGGGCCACATCCACCACCGCCTGATCCAAGAGGGCTACAACCAAAAGCAGGCAGTGCTCCTCATCTACGCCTGGTGCATCATGCTTTCGGCCGGCGCCGCCGCGATTAACCAGGTCGAGGTGCCCATGCGCGTGCTCATCTTTACCGTACTCGCCATTGGCTCGGCGGCCTTTGCCAAGCACCTGCACCTGTTTGAGCCCGTGCTGCGCCACCATTACAACAAGCGCACGCACGAGGACGAGCTCGTCACCCCCGACGATCCCGCCTTTAAGCAGGAGGAGCAGGCGGCAGAAGAACGCAGGGAGGAGCGCCACCACAGGCGCTAGGGTAAGCTGCCGAGGCTGCGCCCAGCGCCGCCGGCCAAACGCGCAGCCACGCCGCGCCCATCGCACATGCCGCCGCTCTCCCGCCCCTCGCGTACTTACGCCCCGACCCTCCAATAAACGCGTTATCATCTTGACCCATGAACATACGTTAGGAGCAATCATGCCAAACGAGAACAGCTACGAAGTCGCGCTGCAAAAGAGCAACGCCATTCGCGAGGGCCTGGCCAAAACGCCCGAGAAGTTCACCATGCTCACCGGCGACCGCCCCACCGGCCGTCTGCACCTGGGTCACTACTTCGGCACCCTCAAGGGCCGTGTTGAGCTGCAGAACATGGGCGCCAAGACCAACGTGCTCATCGCCGACTACCAAGTCATCACTGACCGCGATACGACCGAGCCACGTCCAGGACAACGTGTACAACATGGTCATGGACTACCTTGCCTGCGGCATCGACCCCGACAAGACCATGATCTACGCGCA
>ENA-OQBU01000182-OQBU01000182.1-human-gut-metagenome-genome-assembly--contig:-NODE-182-length-16613-cov-5.616705_pt1 | contig 16613 bp, 18 predicted proteins | sample MGYA00242492_ERZ504566 | MGnify/ENA primary metagenome ERZ504566 (study PRJEB26092, sample SAMD00036261) | human gut metagenome | host: Homo sapiens | study: EMG produced TPA metagenomics assembly of...
ACATCGTGGCGCAGGATGTCGCCGATCGACTGGTCGAAATACTGTTCCTCGTGATACCCGCCGCGCGCACGCATGCCGCGCATCACAATACGCTTGATGGGGCTGTCCTTTTAAAGCCCGCCTGGTGCATCTCGAACGACCCACTCGAGAACATGCCATCGGGCGTGGAGCAATCAAAGCAAATGTCCGGGAACGCTTGAGCAGCTCCTCGGTGACCTGTGGGTCGATGGTCCAGGTCTTGAGCACCTCGCCATGGCTGTCGCGCACGATGGACCCATTGGAGCAGCAGGCGTCAAGCGCCAGGCCCGTAAAACCATGCTCGCCAATCGGCAGCGTCGAGCGTCCGGTCGCGGGAACCACATGCAAGCCAGCCTCGGTCAGCTCGCGGATGGCACGGCGGATGGTCCCATCCGCCTCATGCAGTGCGTTCAGCAGCGTTCCGTCTAAATCACTCGCGAACATCTTGATCATGAGCGTGCCTCTCCTTCGTCTGCACGATATTGTAGACGAGAACGGGCGTGCCCCAAGAGAGGCACGCCCGTCAGGCGAAAGATTGTCCTACACCGCGGCGGGGCCGTGCTCGCCGGTGCGGATGCGGATGACTTCTTCGACCGGCTCGACCCAGATCGTGCCATCTCCAACGGTGCCGTAATCTTGGAAACGGAGCGGCAACGGACGCGAAACCAACGGGAAATACGCAAGCAAGGGAGCCGTGAGCGCGCCCGTCCCAGCTAGCGCCGGAACAGCTCGCGGGCTCGGTCGCGGAGGTCGGTAGCTCGAATGACACCCTCGTAACGATTGATGCGCAGACGCGGGAAGGCGTTAAAGAAGCGTAGGTCGCGGCGGCTGAGTGACACGCTCGGTACCGGGCGGCTCATGCGCTTGCCGGCAAGGCGACGACCGAGCGACGGACGCGGCATACTCGGCGCGGCATCGGCCACGCGGCGGGCAGCGAGCGCCAGGCCGCGAGCACCATCCGAGATAAACGTCGGCATCGAAGTCTTCTCGCGCAGGGCATCGAGCGCCGCGTCGCCCAGCTCGGCCAGCCAAGCGTTAACGGCGCGACCGCGGATATGCGTCTGCGCCACCGAGTCAATCGCCGAATCGGGAATACGTTCGAGCATAGAGTCGGAGGCGTCGGCAAGCGACTCATTGATGCGGTCGGCAAGGTCGGCACGCACACGCTCAAGCTGATCGGACAGACGCCACCAGCTCGCCAACGAGCACACCGCATCGACCATCATCGCGACCGCGACGATAAAGGCGGCCAAGCGCACGATTAGCACCGGCAGATGGCCAAGCAGCCCCAGCAATGCCGGCTCCACTAAACGGCAAATACACAACGCACCCAAGCCAAACGCGCAGGCCCAGTACAGGCAGATGCATCCGTGCAGGTTAAACGGCAGATGCGAGTAATCCCAAAACCGGGCACCCGTCGTTTTCCAACAGCACGCCCACGCTATATTCGATCACGCTGCATACGAGCGCGGCAGCGACAAACTGGCTCGAGGCGTCTGGGATTCCACGCAGCAGCAACCAGCACGCAATGCCGCCCGCACCGTAGATGGGACAACACGGCCCTAGCAAAAAGCCGCTGTTGGCAAAGCGTCCGTGGTTGAGCATGGCGCAGACTGTCGACTCCCATACCCAGCCGCAAAAACCGTAGAAGGCAAACGAGAGTACCAGCGCCGAGAGCGGACAGGCGGCAAGCGTCGCGCCGTCAAATGCCATGTCGATCGCGGTTCCCACCGTCTACCCACTCCTCTTTTCGTTCGATTCTTTGCTCGAGCCGTCACTCGGGCCCTCGTTCAAATCGTTCGCGCCGCCTTTGCGCGGCAGACGGCCGGCAATCGTCTCGCGCAGTGCGCACCATTTATCCGCCAGGCACACAATCCATGCCTCACGACACGTCGGCGGCACCGGCACCAGCGGAAACATATGGCGCGCGATGATATTCCGCTCGCGCGACGTCAGCTCAAAATCTTCCTCCGCACGCGCCAGGGCAAAAAACGGGTGACGAAAGCCATGCAGTCGATGGCTTGGGTCGGGATCGTGCCAGTCATAGAGAAAGTAATCGTGCAGCAGGGCCCCGCGCAGCAGCGATAAGCGGTCGACGGAGATACCGACGCGGCCCAGGCGCTCAGCAAAGGACAGACTTGCCCGCGCTACCGAGGTCACATGCGTATAGACCGTCACATCGCCATGTTGGATAAACTCATGCATCAGGTCTAAGCGGCCCGCCTGGGCAAGCTGACGGGCGGCATCGTCGACCTCGCGCGCGATTTTCTCGGCACGAACGGTATCGGACATGCGGCCTCCTTCCGGCGGCGCTCGGCGGCAAGCCGCGGCCTGCGCGCAATGAATAAAATCATCATCGAATTTACCAGTATGGCATCGGACAAAACGTTTTTTTTTTTTGCCCCACCAGTTGGCGAATTACCGCGCCGCCGTCACATATCAAACGCCAAAATGTGCGAGACTGTCTTGTGCAATTGTGCCGGCCGAGGGAGTGCCGGCGCACGATTCGCATGGAGTAACCCACAACGATGCTGCTTACGCAAACGACAACGCCCGAGGACGTCAAGGCTCTCGATCGCGCCGAGCTTCCGCTGCTCTGCGGCGAGATCCGCCACGCCATCCTCGAAAGCTCCGCCGCCGTCGGCGGGCACGTTGCCCCCAACCTGGGCGTCGTTGAGCTTACGGTTGCGCTCCATCGCGTGTTTAACTCCCCCATCGACAAGATTGTCTTTGATGTTTCGCACCAGACCTACGCCCACAAGGCGCTGACTGGGCGCGCGTACACTTATATCGACCCGGCACGCTACGGCGAGGCCTCTGGTTTTGCCAATCCTGACGAGTCCGAGCACGACCTGTTCGCCATGGGCCACACCTCCACGTCGGTGAGCCTGGGCTGCGGCTTGGCGCACGCTCGTGACCTGGCGGGCGATGCGTACAACGTCATCACCATCATTGGCGACGGTTCGCTTTCGGGCGGTCTGGCGTTTGAGGGCTTTAACAATGCCGCCGAGCTCGACAGCAACCTGATCATCATCGTCAACGATAACGACCAGTCCATCGCCGAAAACCACGGTGGCCTGTATCGCAATCTGGCCGAGCTACGCGCCAGCAACGGCACCTGTGAGCGCAACGTTTTCCGCGCGATGGGGCTCGACTACTGCTATCTGGACACCGGCAACGATGTGTTGGCCCTGGTCGACACGCTGCAGGAGCTGCGCGATATCGATCATCCCATCGTGCTGCACGTCTCCACCGCAAAGGGCAAGGGCTTTGAGCCAGCCCAGAGCGACCCCGAGCGCTGGCATCATGTGGGTCCGTTTGACATGGCGACTGGGCGCAAGCTCTGCCCGGGCCATCCGAGCGAGCCTGCGCCGCGCACCTATGCCGACATTACGGGCGAGGCGCTCAGCGCCGCCATCGAGCACGATCCGCAGGTCGTGGGCATCACGGCCGCCACGCCCTACATCATGGGCTTTACACCCGAGCTTCGCGCCGCCGCCGGCAAACAGTTCGTCGATGTGGGCATTGCCGAGGAGCACGCCGTGACCTTTGCCACCGCGCTTGCGCGCTCGGGTGCCAAGCCAGTCTTTGGTGTGTACGGCACGTTTTTGCAGCGCGCCTACGACGAGCTGTGGCACGACCTGTGCCTCAACGATGTCCCCGCAACCATCCTGGTGTTTGGCGCATCGATCTTTGGCACCACATCCGAGACGCATCTTTCGTTCTTTGATATTTCTATGCTGGGCGCTCTCCCCAATATGCGTTACCTGGCGCCTTCCTGCATGGAGGAATACCTATCCATGCTGAGCTGGTCGCTCGACCACCGCGAGCATCCCGTGGCGATTCGCGTGCCGGGCATTGGCTTGGTAAGCCGCCCCGATCTTGCGCCTGCCGAGGACGCCGATTACGGCGCCGTTCGTTACAACGTGGTGTGCCAGGGTCGCGACGTGGCCGTGCTCGCGCTTGGCGATTTCTTTGAGCTGGGCGAGCGCGTGGCAAACCGTCTGACTGCCGAGTACGGCATCGAGGCCACGCTCGTCAACCCGCGCTATGCAACCGAGCTCGACCGCGAGTTCCTCGACAGCCTTGCCGCCAAGCATCGCGTTGTCGTCACCCTCGAAGACGGCATCTTGGACGGCGGCTGGGGCGAGCGCGTCGCGTGCTACTTGGCCTGCACGCCCGTGCGCACGCGCACCTTTGGCATCGCCAAGGGCTTCCCCGACCGCTACGACCCCAACGAGTTGCTCGCTCAGAACGGCATGACGGCCGAGAACATGGCCGCCGAAGCCGTTAGGCTACTTAACGAGTAAAAAACCTCCGCAAGGGAAGCACCCCTGCGGAGGTTTTTATTTTCGCGGCGCGATTATCTCAATCTGTAACATCTAGGGCCCGAATTCCCGTCTAACTGTTACAGATCTAGACAAACCGTCTTTGCCCCTGACCTTTGTCTCAATCTGTAACAGAAAGGAGCTTTGTCCGCCTAACTGTTACAGATCGAGACATTCGAATCCCCCTAAGGAGATGATCTCGATCTGTAACAGTTACTCGGCAAAAATGGCTGCAGATGTTACAGATCGAGACAAAACAGCAAGGCATGCCGCTGCATCGGCCAGAACCACCACAAAGGTGCCTGTCCCTTTTTGGTAGGTTGAATAACCCATAAGGTAAGTATGTTTCTGAGTTATTTCGTGTTGACCCATTTGAGCGCGATAGGGTATAACTCTACTCAACCGCTAGGGATTTTATTGAGAAAGGTGTTCTACCATGAGCAAGAACCTCTCCCAGCAGGTCGTTCTCGACCGCCGCGGCTTCGTCGCCGCCACCTTCGCAACCGTCGCCGGCCTTGGTCTTGCCGGCTGCTCCGACACCAGCGCCGAGGCCGACAAGGGTTCCGCCGCCGGCTCTTCCAAGAGCTCCGAAGATGCCGAGGCTTCCACCACGCTCGACGCTAAGGCATTCGACAAGCTCGTCGACAACGGCCCCAAGGCCGATGACGATGCCATCGCCGCCAGCACCTGGGCCACGGCCGTCAAGGACGCCGGTGTCTTTAAGATCGGTGGCGTTCAGACCTCCACGCTCTTCTCCCTCCTCAACGAGAAAGACGGTCAGACCCGCGGCTTCGACGCCGGTATCGCACAGCTTCTGTCCAACTACATTCTGGGCGAGAACAAGGTCGAGATCACCCAGGTGACCTCGGACACGCGCGAGTCCGTCCTGCAGAACGGCCAGGTCGACGCCGTCTTTGCCACCTACACCATCACTGACGAGCGCAAGAAGCTCGTCTCCTTTGCCGGCCCCTACTACTACACCCAGCAGGCCATCCTGGTGCTCGCCGACAACGACGACATCGAGAGCGTCGACGACCTGGCCGACAAGAACGTCGCCGTCCAGTCCGGCTCCAACGGCCCCGCCATCCTGGAGGAGTTCGCTCCCAAGGCCAGCCAGCAGGAGTTCAAGACCGACGAGGAGGCCCGCCAGGCACTCCAGCAGGGTCGCGTTGACGCCTACGTCATCGACAACAACATGCAGCAGAGCGCCCTGGTCCGCGAGCCCGGTAAGTATAAGATCGCCGGGAAGCCCTTCGGCAGCAAGGAGCCCTATGGTATCGGCCTGCCGCTCGATTCCGACGGCGTCGCCTTTGTCAACGACTTCCTTAAGAAGATCGAGGACGACGGCACCTGGACCGAGCTGTGGCAGATCTGCATCGGTGACCGCACGGGCGACACCAATGTTCCCGAGCTGCCCGAGATCGGCGCCTAGGCAACACGCCTAGTAACGGCCGCAACGAAACCATACGGAAACGCACGGTGCGCTTTATTGCGCTAAACTGTTTCTTCACTGAGTTGTCGGGGCTTCCGTACACACGGGAGCCCCTTTCCTTATCGGCGGGAGGTCCGCATGAGTCTCTCCGAGCTCTGGTCGCTCTATGGCCAGAACTACATTGACGCGCTGCTAGCAACCTGGGGCATGACGCTTGAGTCGTTTGCCATCGCCATGGTGTTGGCCGTCGCCGTCACCGTGATGCGCGTGTCGCCGCTCAAGCCGCTGCGCGTCTTTGGCGACCTGTATGTCCAGGTCTTCCGTAACATCCCCGGCATCGCGCTGCTCATTATCGTCGTCTACGCGCTGCCGCCGCTCAAGGTCGTCCTGCCCTACCGCACCTGCGTCATCGTCGCCACAGTGCTCTTGGGTTCTGCCTTTGGCTCCGAGAACTTTATGAGCGGCATCAACACCGTCGGTGTCGGCCAGGTGGAAGCCGCCCGCTCGCTGGGCATGAGCTTCAGCCGTATCCTCGCCAAGATCGTGATTCCGCAGGCGCTGCGCTCGAGCGTGCTGCCCATGACCAACCTCTTTATCGCCGTCATGCTCACCACCGCGCTCGGCAGTCAGGTGCCGCTGAAACCGCAGGAGCTCACCGGCGTGGTGAGCTACATCAACACGCGCTCGCTCGGCGGCGTCGCCGCGTTCTTTATCTCGGCGCTCGGCTACCTGGGCACAGCCTTTGTGGTGAGCCACATTGGCAACTATATCGATAAGAAGGTGAGGATCCTCCGATGAGCAAGCACTCCACCTCCGCGCTCACCATGCGCGATGCGCTCTACGAGGCTCCCGGCCCCAAGATGCGCGCCAAGATTCGCGTCGGCACCGCCATCTCACTTGTTGCCGTGGTCGCGCTCATCGCTCTGGTACTGCAGCGCTTTTATGTGACCGGCCAGCTTTCGGTTCACTATTGGTATTTCTTTACGCACCTCACCACCTGGAAGTTCTTGCTTGCCGGCTTTGAAGGCACCGTTAAAGTCGCACTTACCGCCGGCGCCATCGCGCTGGTACTGGGTCTGGCCCTCATGCTCGGCCGCACCAGCGACATCAAGCCGCTGCAGCTGGTCTGCCGCGTGCTCACCGATTTCTTCCGTGGCGTGCCGAGCCTACTGTTCATCTACTTCTTCTTTTTGGTGCTGCCCCAGTACAAGATCGCGCTGCCGTCGTTTTGGATGCTCACGCTTCCCGTCGCGCTCGCTGCAGCCGGTGTGCTTGCCGAGATCTTCCGCGCCGGCGTCAATGCCGTGCCGCGCGGCCAGGTCGAGCGCCCAGGCGCTCGGTCTCGCCAAAGCTAAAATCACCTTTAAAATCGTGCTGCCGCAGGCGATTCGCTTTATCATTCCGTCGTTGATTTCGCAGCTCGTGGTCGTCGTCAAAGACACCACCGTCGCCTACGTGGTGAGCTACCCCGACCTCATGCAAAACGCCCGCGTACTCATTACCAACTACGACGCCCTCGTGTCGGTCTATCTGGTGATCGCGGTCATCTACATCCTCATCAACGTTGCAATCAACAAGGCCGCCGTCTACGTTTCGCACAAGACCGGCGCGACCATCATCCGCTAACGATTTATCACTTCGAGTCATAAGGAGCCGAGCACCATGGCACAGAGCACTTCTTCCACCGGCAATCAGCCGCTGATCGAGCTCAGGCACGTCGATAAGCACTATGGCGACCTGCACGTCCTCAACGACATCAATCTCTCGGTCGACCGCGGCGAGGTCGTCGTGGTGATTGGTCCCTCGGGCTCGGGCAAGTCGACCATGTGCCGAACCATCAACCGTCTGGAAACCATCGACTCGGGCGAGATCCTCATCGAGGGCGAGCCTCTGCCGCAGGAAGGCAAGGACCTTGCCCGCATGCGCGCCGAGCTGGGCATGGTGTTTCAGCAGTTCAACCTGTTCGCACATATGACCGTACTGCAAAACGTCATGCTGGGACCGGTCGATGTGCTGGGCGTCTCCAAGGACGAGGCCCGCGAGCGCGCCATGGACCTGCTGGGCCGCGTGGGTGTTGCCGAGCAGGCCGATAAGGTGCCTGCACAGCTCTCGGGCGGCCAGCAGCAGCGCGTCGCCATCGCCCGCTCGCTCGCCATGCAGCCCAAGGCCATGCTCTTCGACGAGCCCACGAGCGCCCTTGACCCCGAGATGATCAATGAGGTGCTCGAGGTCATGGTTCGCCTGGCCCAGCAGGGTATGACGATGATCGTCATCACCCACGAGATGAACTTTGCCCGCCGCGTAGCCGACCGCGTCGTGTTTATGGCCGACGGCCAAATCGTGGAAACCGGCACGCCCGACGAGTTCTTCGACCATCCCCAGACCAAGCGCGCCCAGGACTTCCTCAACTCCATCAAGGGCCACTAGCCCCATTGCCACGCGGGCAAATTCATCTGGAGCACCTGTCCCGCGCCGCCCCTGTGCCATGTCCACCCGGATTCGAAAGCCACACCCATGATCGGAACACACACCTCATCGTCCTACACTCCGCACGTCGACGTCGATCCCGCCGACCGCCCGCTCATCCTGGTCGCACCACGCTGGGAAGAGGCAAAGCCGTTTTTAAGCGAGACGCTCTCCCCCAACGAGGAAATCGCAAGCGTCTTTGTCGATGCCATCCTTGCCGCCGGCGGCCTGCCGCTGCAGATGTCCATCACCGAGGACATTGAGGTCATCCGTCATTACGTCGATATCGCCGACGGCATCGCCATTCCCGGCGGCCCCGATGTCAATCCCAAACGTTGGGGCGATGATCGACTCTACGACCCCACCCTCTGTTGCGAGATCCGCGATAGCTTTGAGTTTAAGCTGGTCGGCGAGGTGCTCCGCGCCAAAAAGCCGCTCTTTACCACCTGCCGCGGCACGCAGTTGCTCAATGTCGCCACTGGCGGCACCCTGTGCATGGACGTGCCGAGCCTGGGCGCTCGCGAGGGCCGCACGCAGTGGCGCCATACCCACGTGCTCAACGACCCCGTGCATCCCGTCGAGGTCGTGCCGGGCTCGCTGCTGGAGCGCGCGCTTGGCGGGCACAGGCTGATCCAGACCAACTCGGCACATCACTGTTGCGTCGACCGTCTGGGTAAGAGCACGCGCTTGGTCGCCAAGGCAACTGACGGCGTTCCCGAGTGCATCGAGGTCGAAGGCCAGCCATTCTGCTTGGGCGTGCAATGGCACCCCGAATACACCTGGCAGACGCTCGAGACCGACTTTAACCTGTGGAAGTCGTTTGTCGAAGCAGCGGCCAAGGTAAAGCAGGCCCGTTAGTTCACGGACGGCACAACAGATGAGGGCGCCCCGCCGGCCACATGGTCCGACGGGGCGCCCTTTTGCCTGTACGTGGCCGGCACACACCAAAGCTCGGAAGCTCTTATTCAGCCGCCTCGCGTAAGGCCGACATCGTGGCCGCATATTGCTTCTGCAGCGCATGCATTCCCGCGCGAGCGCCGTCAACGGCATCGGCGCCGCGCAGTGCCTCGGTCACCACGACCGCTGGCTCGTACAGATTATCGAATCCCAGGTTCTGGCTCACGCCTTTGAGCGTATGCGCTGCCATAAACGCTGCCCTGGCGTCTCCTGCCGCCATGGCAGCCTCCAGCTTGTCCATGCTCTCGTCATCCAAAAACTTGAGGGCAAAGCGGGCAAGCATCTCCTCGCCCATCAGCCGAGCGCACGCGTCATCATAATTGGCGCCAATCTTCTCATACGCCTCACGCATGGAAATCATGGGTTAAAACTCCTTTGGTCAAACTAAATCGTAGGAAGCGCAACGACCTCAGCAGGGCGCACCAATGTTTCGGCAATACGGTCTTGCACCTCGAGCAGGCAGTCGAGCAGCAGCGGGTTAAAGGTACCGCACTTACCGTCCAAGATCATCTGGATCGCTTCCTCGTGCGGGATAGCATCCTTGTACACGCGCACGCTCGTCAGCGCATCGTACACGTCGGCCACCGAAACCACCTGCGCGGCGATGGGGATATCGTCGCCCTTAAGGCCGTCGGGATAACCCTTGCCGTCCCAACGCTCGTGGTGCCAGCGCGCAATCTGGTACGCATATTCCATAAGCGCATTGCCGGCGTGATGGCTACCCAGCTCAAGCAGCATATCGGCGCCGATCGTGGTATGCGTCTTCATGATCTCGAACTCCTCGGGCGTAAGGCGTCCGGGCTTGTTGAGAATCGCATCGTCAATCGACATCTTGCCGATATCGTGCAGCGCCGAAGCCAGGGCGATCGTGGAGCGTTCCTCATTGTCGAGGAAGATCGTGCCGCTACGCTGGACCAGACAGCCAAGCAGCAGCTCGGTCAGCTTCTCGATGTTCGTAACGTGCCTGCCGCTCTCGCCGTTGCGAAGCTCCATGACGCCAGCCATGATGTCGATGAGCATGCGACTGTTCTTGACGCGCTCGTTGTACTGCTGGGACAGCAGGCTCGTCAGGCGGCGCTGTTTGGCGTACAGGCGGATGGTGTTGTTTACGCGGCGGCGCACGATACGGGAGTCAAACGGGCGGTTGATATAGTCTGAGGCGCCCAGCTCGTACGCGCGCAGAACCATATCATCGGAATCTTCACTCGAAATCATCATGACAGGCAGATTGTCGATGCCCGATCGGCGCGACAGATCGGCCAGCACCTCAAAGCCGCTTATGCCCGGCATGACAATATCCAGCAGCACGAGCGACAACTCATCGCCATAGCGGTCGACCATGTCGAGTGCCGTACGACCGTTGTCGGCCTCGAGGATGCAATACTCGTCCTTGAGCATCTCGTTGAGAATGACTCGGTTCATCTCGGAGTCATCGACAATAAGCACCAAAGGCTTTTCGCTTTGGAAAGCCTCGATGGAATCGGCGTCGGTCACGACCGTACCGGCTTTTGCCTTAGCGCGGCTCAATAAACTGGACAGCGCGGCCACGCCTCATCGACCGTCTCGCCATGAATGCGAACACCACCAACACATGCCGTCAAGCTCACGTACTCATGGCCCGGAATAATCGTGGAACGAACGGCATCGGACACCTGATGCAGGCGACGGGTGAAGTCATCGGAGGGAATATTGGGCATGACAACCACAAACTTGTCGCAGCCATAGCGCACAAGCTCGTCAGTCGAACGGATTCCGCTGCGCATGGCTGTCGCCACAGCACCGAGCGCAAGGTCGCCGGCATGACGGCCACATGTATCGTTGAAGACCCTAAAATCATCAAGGTCGATCATCGCAACGCCGGCATTCATGCGGACGCTTCGGAGCTTTTCCTCGTAATATCGGCGATTGCGCACACTCGTCAGCACGTCGGTGTAGACAAGGTCCTCTTCTGCGGCCTCTTGCTCATCGATCGGACGCACCATCAGCAGGACATGAGGCTCGCCCTCGACCTTCAGAGGGCGCAGGCGAGCGCGGTACTCAGTACCATCATTGAGCAGCTGCTCCGACACCTCATCGGAGTCTGCCAAGGCCTCAAGACTCGACTGACGCAGACAAGGGCAGCGATCGCCGGCGAGCAAGCAGTTAGGCTCCCTCTTAATCTGATCGGCCGACAGCAAACGCACCACGGGGTAGTCTTCGCGACACGGGCGACCTCAGCGGCAGCCTCCTCGTCGGTTAGATTGACCTCGTGATTATTGAGCATATGGGGCCCTTTCGATAGTTTCGCATGGTAGCGGTGGGTTCCAAATGCTACAAGGGTAACACCTTGTCGATGCAGGTAAGTACGTGAATGCTGTTACATTTTTATGAGTTGGCAGGCGGCGCGATTGAAGTCGCAGACGTGAGGTTTTGAGCACATTTGTTAACACGGCCGAAACGTTTGCGGGTGAAGCCTGCTTTGGCCATTGCGAGTGTTAGAGCCCCAGGATGCCACGGACAGCCCGGGCAGCCGCTGCCGGGCGATCGCGCAGACCGTTATGCGCACCCGGGATCGTCACGAGAGGGCAATCGAGATATTCGGCAGCCGCTCGCGTGCCAGCCTCGCGGGGCGTGCCAATCGAGAGCTCGCCCAGGAGCACGGCGGCCACCGTTTTTGACGCGCGAACGCTATTCCAATCGGGAACGCGGGTCATAGTAATCCCGTATTCGTTCGCCATGAAACTGCGGCCGTTGCGCAGGGCATACTTGGCTTCTGCCTCGGTTAACTTGGGGGCCTCAGGGTCCGAATCGCCGATGGCGCCCAGGAAGGCCCGTAATGCCCTGGAGACCTTTCCCGCGGCGATCATCTCGAGCAAAACTGGGGCCGCGCCCAGGCCGGCACCATCATCCGTCACGGCGGGTTCATGCAGAATCGCACGCGAGATTATGGCGGGGTTTGCACGGAGAAGCTCCAGGGTCACCAGCGTACCGGCACTGTGCGCGAGCACGTTTGCCGGAGCGCCGATATGCTCAATAACGGCCTGCAGATCGGCGGCTTGGGCGGCGAGGTCGTAGCGTCCGTCTGCAGCGTCGCCGCTCTCGCCGCAACCGCGGCGATCGTAGGCAATGACGCGGTAGTCACAGGCGAGCTCGCGGGCGATGGCGTCAAAGAAGACGCCGTCGACGCAGGCGCCGTGCACGCACACCAAGGCGGGCGTATCGGACGATACAACCGGACCGGCATACTCGCGACAGGCGATCGTGGTGCCCGCATTCTCAACCGTAAAATCCATACTGTGTTCCCATCGTCAATGCCCATCCAGTTGCCCGTCAGTACGGTTGGATAGACCCGCATTGCTTTACGCTTTGTTAACAGATTAACTGTACCCGACCTGAGGCTTTTCATGGCACGGCATAATGAGCGACGTGAAAAAACGAAACTTTTAAAGCAAGAGCCCGCACCTTGCTTCGGAGCCGATGCTATGCTTAGGCACAATTGTCTTGAGGAGCATATGTCTATGTCTACGTTTTTGAATGCCAGCCCCATCTTTGGGCCCGTTCGCAGCCGTCGCCTTGGTCTCTCGCTCGGCGTCAACATGATGCCGGCCAGCGGCAAAATCTGCACGTTCGACTGCATTTACTGCGAAAACGGCCTCAATGCCGAGCGCCCCTGCCACGAGCCGTATAACACGGCTGCCGTGGTGCTCGACGCGCTCGAGGCAAAGCTGCGCGAGATGGCAGCCGAGGGCGAGCTCCCCGATGTGATCACCTTCGCAGGCAACGGCGAGCCCACCGCCGCGCCGGAGTTTCCGCAGGCCATCGCCGGCGCCGTCGCGCTGCGCGACGAGCTTGCCCCAAACTCCAAGATCGCCGTGCTCTCCAACGGCACACGCGCCGACCGTCCCCAGGTACACGATGCGCTCATGATGGTCGACGACAACATTCTTAAGCTCGATACCGTCGACCCGGCGTTTATCCAGCTGCTCGACCAGCCTGTTGGCCCCTACGACGTCGAGCACCAGATTGAGACGTTCGAAAGCTTTGACGGTCACGTTATTATCCAGACGATCTTTTTGACCGGTGAGTATCAGGGCAAGCCCATCGACAACACCGGCGAGGAGTACGTTGCCCCCTGGCTCGTGGCGCTTGAGCGCATTCGCCCGCAAGAAGCGACCATCTACACGGTGGCGCGCGAGACACCGGTCGCCGGCCTTGCTAAAGCGGCGCCCGAGGTGCTCGACGCCATTGCCGCGCGCGTCCAAGCCCTCGGCATTCCCTGCCAGGTGAGCTACTAGCGCGCAGCTGCCCTGTGAGTGGGCTATACTAGCTGCGAATGAAAGGAAGTTAGCCATGTTTGACAATGGACCCGTGCCCGGCCGCAACGACGCTTGCTGGTGCGGCAGCGGCAAGAAATACAAGAAATGCCATAGCGCCTTTGATGAGCGCCTCGAGCGCTTGTGGGAAGAGGGCTGGGAGGTTCTGCCCCGCACGCTCTACAAGACACCCGCCGACATCGAGGGCATCAAGCGCTCGGCCGCCATCAACGTGGGCGTGCTCGACTACGTAGGCGAGCACATCGCCGCGGGCATGACCACCAACCAGATCGACCAGATGATCTACGACTACACCATCGAACACGGTGGCACGCCGGCTGACCTCAACTATGAGGGCTACCCCAAGAGCGTGTGCACCTCGATCAACGACGTGGTCTGTCACGGCATCCCCTGCGATACGGACGTGCTGCACGAGGGCGACATCATCAACGTCGATTGTTCCACGATCTTGGACGGCTACTTTAGCGATTCGAGCCGCATGTTCTGCATCGGCAAGGTCTCTGCCGAGCGCCAGCGTCTGGTCGACGTCACTCGCGCCAGCGTGGAAGCGGGTCTAGCCGCCGTCAAGCCATGGCTACCGCTGTCCGTGATGGCCGAGGCCGTGCAAAAGACGGTCGAGGACGCCGGTTTTAGCGCGGTGCGCGAGTACGGCGGACACGGCATTGGCAAGGAGTTCCACGAGGACCCGTTTGTAGGCTTTACCACCGAGGCGCCCGATGTGGACACCATCATGGCTCCGGGCATGGTCTTTACCATCGAGCCCATGGTCAATGCCGGAGCGCCCGACATCAAGATTAGCAAGGGCGACGGCTGGTGTGTGCGCACCAAGGACGGCAGCGATTCGGCCCAGTGCGAGGTACAGCTCGTAGTGACCGAGGACGGCTACGAGCTGCTGAGCTGGTAGCCGTGGATGCGCCGGATGCTGACGGGCACGCTCGTCTAGCATCCGGCGTTTTTTGTTTGACGTTTTGCCTGATAAAACCCGCCAAAATAAACCTGTCCCTTTTTTGGCGGGTCAAGCGGAAAGGACTACTTGTGACGTCTTGGTTTTGCTGCCCGTCAACGACCACCATCGCGCAATTCTTGAGTCGAGCGCTCCGGGCGAGGACTTTATCTACACGAGCGCCGACGCTATCACGCGCGAACAAGTCGCCAACGCCGACGTGATCTTGGGCAACATAGACCCTGCCCTACTTACCGCATGCGAGCACCTCCAGCTGCTGCAACTACAGACCGCGGGCTATGACGATTACTTGGCCGCCGGCACCGTGCCAGCCGACGCCAAACTGTCTTGCTCGGTGGGCGCCTACGGCCAGGCCGTGAGCGAGCACATGTTTGCCATGGTCCTTTCCATGATGAAGCGCCTGCCCGGCTATCACGACTTGCAGCGCGAACATCGCTGGGAGGATTTGGGGCCAGTTACCTCGCTCAAAAACGCCAACGTGCTGGTGCTGGGCGCGGGCGATATCGGCGGTCACTTTGCCACGCTCTGCCGCGGCATGGGCGCGCACGTCCGCGGCATCAAGCGCCATCCACTCGTCTACCCCATTGTGTTTGAGGACATGGACGGCATGGACGCCTACCTGAGCGCCTGGCAGAGGCCGACATCGTCGCATCCTTTATGCCGAGCACGCCCGAGACCCGCGGTCTGGCGAACGCCGAGTTCTTTGCCGCGATGAAACCAGGTGCCTTCTTTGCCAACGGCGGCCGCGGCGACCTTGTGGTCACCGATGACTTGGTTGCCGTTCTGGAGTCGGGACATCTCGCCGGCGCCGCGGTCGACGTCACCGACCCCGAACCGCTGCCCGCGACAAGCCCCCTGTGGGATGCGCCCAACATGCTCATCACGCCGCACGTCTCCGGCTGGTTCCACCTGGCAGCCACGCTCAACAACGTCGTCGACATCGCCGCGGAGAATCTGCGTCACCTGCAGGCCGGCGAGACCCTGCGCTGCTGGATCGAACATTAGGGTTCCGCCGTTCTAACGAACGGCGGACCACTCGACGCTGCGAGCCCGTCTGGACGGCAATCTGCCTTTCAATCGTCGGGCATGGCCAGAAGGCCAATGCCCTCCTCTTTCAAGGCACCTTGCTCGACCAGACGGGCTCTCGCTGACTTTTGTTCAACCTGCGGGGTCTGGCTGGCGTTGGCTCTATCTGTGGGCCCTCGCTGACTTTTGTTCGGCCAGTGAGGTCTAGAGCTATTTGAGCGTTGCCAAGTACTTTCTTGCGTTTTCGACGTTCATTGCTGCGACGGGTGCGTGTGAACAGAGTTTGACATCGTTGGTGACCAGTAGATCCGCCTGAGCGCGTATCGCTGCCGCAATGATTAAATCGTCTTCGTAATCGCTATGGAGCTCACGCTGTCTGCTCGCCATCCAGATGTCGCTCAGGTCACAGGGCACTGGCGTGGCAAGCTGCGACAGCACGCTAAGACAATCCCATGCAAGCGAAGTCGCTACCGTAGCGGCATACTGGGAAAGCGAACCGTGCTCTCGCCGATACCATGCCTTATGTTCGCTTGAAATCAAATAAAACAGGTCTTTGGACGATGTCGCCGCATACAGCAAATCAACCTGCGCCGTGCATGCATCGCGTAAAAACTCAATCGCCACCGAACGACCACGTCGTGAGGGAATGAAGTAATCGAGCCACACGTTGGTGTCAACCAAGATGCGCTTTGGAGTCTCACTCATAGAGCCAGCTCATCTCCTCGCCATAGCGATCCGCATAGGCATTCCGTTTGAGCTCTTCGTCGTCCGATGGCTGAGCCTTGACCATATCGATTCCCGACTCACAGCAAGCGGCAGCGAACAGCTTCGACCCCTGATCCATAAGCTCGAGCTTACGTTTGGCGGCCTTTTCGCGCTCGCGCTGTTCCGCCCGGGCACGACTGGGCAGCAGGATATCCTCGAGCGCACCGGGGCGATCGGCCAGCGATGCTGCAAGCTGCCAGAGCGCTCGCACCGCTTGGCTCGGCGTCATACCGGCCTTGGAGAGAGCGGCGTCCCCACTCCTTTTAAGATCGGCATCGACGACGTACGTTGATCTGAGCGGCTGTTGTGGTCATGACCCCTCCTTAATACTTCAAAATATCACA
>ENA-OQBU01000183-OQBU01000183.1-human-gut-metagenome-genome-assembly--contig:-NODE-183-length-16571-cov-2.531805_pt1 | contig 16571 bp, 27 predicted proteins | sample MGYA00242492_ERZ504566 | MGnify/ENA primary metagenome ERZ504566 (study PRJEB26092, sample SAMD00036261) | human gut metagenome | host: Homo sapiens | study: EMG produced TPA metagenomics assembly of...
CGGTACGGATTACACCGTCAGCTACCCCCAAGGGCATGAAGAATGTGGGCAAATACACCGTAAAAGTGACCCTCAAGGGCAATTACAGCGGCAGTAAGTCCATGATCTATAATATTAACCCCAAGGGTACCAGCGTGTCTAAAGTCACCGCTGCCAAGAAAGGCTTTAAGGTGACCTGGAAAAAGCAGGCTACCCAAACCACCGGGTATCAGGTGCAGTATAGTACCAGCAGCAAGTTTTAAGAAAGCCAAGACGGTGACGGTGAGCAAAAATAAAGACGACTTCTAAGTCTGTGAGCAAGCTGTCCGCCAAGAAGAAGTATTATGTGCGGGTACGCACCTATAAAACCGTAAAATCGGTGGCAAGAGTGTAAAACTCTACTCCGGGTGGAGTAAGGCCAAGAGCGTGACCACCAAGAAGTAATATATTCTCGTAATTGCCGCCCGCCAATCCCTCCGTCAACGCCTTGCGGCGTTGCCACCACCTAACCGGTGCCCGTCCCCTCTGTCGCATTTTTGCGACTGAGGGGATAAAAGCGGGCAGATACGATCCGCCCCTACCGGTTTAATCGCATTTTCATAAAATAAATAAGCACCCGCATTCGTAAAGAATGTGGGTGCTGTTTTTGATGTATTATTTGGTCTGGCCATAGCGGTGGGCGTAATCCTCAATGCGGGCGAAAAGCTCGTGGGCAAAGGCCTCCTGATTTTCTACGGAAACACAGATTTGCTTGCCGTTTAGCAGGCGGATCTCCGTATAATACTGATAATCGCCAAAGTCCACCAGCATACTCCACTTTTGCCGCATACCCTGGCTGCGCAGGTTCAGGCGGCTGTTGTACACGCTGGCAATGTCCTTATACATAATGGACACGGTGGGACGAAATTTCTTGGTCAGCAGTGCGTGCATGGTGATCTCTAAATGATCTTTATACAGCGTAACGCCCTTAAAGCCGGTGGCGTATTTGATGGATAACACAAGGCCGATAATACCGCAGACAAACAAAACCCATAGCAGTGGCTCAAAGGATATGTATTTATCCAAATCCGCCATAAACATAATGCTGATTATGATGTGGAGAAACAAAAAAGGCGTGATAAAATTAGCCATCACATAAGAGCAATGCTGATACCCGGCAGCGGCTTTGTTGGCGTACCGAAAGGCATAGAACGAGGGGATCGGGAATTGACTTTCTTCCATTTCTTTTCCTCAAAGGTTAAATCTCGATGAATTCGTTAAACACGGCGGTCATTTTTTTGCTGACCTCCAGATCGGTATGCAGGCTGCCAAAGTACCAGTGCATATACTCCACCTGCTTCATCAGCTCTTGCAAGTAGGTGTTCAGCGGGGTAATGTGCACGCCTTTGTTGGTGTGCAGCTTTAAGAAGTCCTTTGCAATGGCCGGCGCCTCGTAGGTGAGCACATAGTTGACGGCGTACTTATACTCTCGCAGATTATCCTGGCCGTTTTTCAGGTCCTCGGCGGTGGGCAGCTCCGCTTTCCACCAGCTGACCCCGTCCTCTCGCATATCCTTGTCCTCGCTTTCGCCGCCGCCCATCACAAAGAAGGTCTTGTTCTCAAACATAAACATCTCGCCCCGCATTAAGTGGTAAATGTTGTCGGCGATCTTGTGGGTGTTGCCGCCTTTCCAGCGGTAGGGGGTATAGCTGTCCAGCATATCAAAATTCTCATGAGCGCCGTCTAAAAAGCAGATGGTGTACTTGCGCTTTTCAGCCATTCCAGGTTGCGCTTTTCCTTGGGGTCGTTGGGGTCCCAAAAGAAAGCCAAAAGTCACCGCAGACGATGACAATATCTTTCTCCCCCAGGCGCTTGAGTTTAGGGTCTTTGAAGTGGGACAGATCCCCGTGGGTGTCCCCGGTAATGTAAATCATAATTCGCTCCGAAAAATTCAAAAAGTATTTACGCATTTGGGCTTTTCAATTGGGCACCAAGATGATAGACTTAAGTATTATAATTATCTTTAATTGGTTCAAGGTGTCAAGTTCCAATGAAAAAAACTGTCTTCTTTTCTTTTTTATCTTTTCGTTTTGCTGCTGTCCGCCGTGTTCTGCGTGCCGGGCTTTTCTGCCTCTGCCGCGGTATATAAGCCGGACCGCAAGCTGTATTCCCAGGCCTATATGCTCCTTAGCCTGGATGATCCGTCCTTCCCTGTGGTGGCGGAGAAAAATCAGGACAAGCGGATGTACCCGGCTTCTCTGACCAAGATCGTCACCACCATGGTGGTGCTGAATAAAGTGAGGACCTGAGCCAAAAGACCAAGGTGAGCCAAAGTGCCTACGACGCTGTGCTGGGCACCGGCGCACAGACGGCCGGGCTGAAAGTGGGGGAGAGCCTGACCATTGAACAGCTGCTATATCTTACTATGGTCCATTCTGCCTGTGACGCCTGCCATGTGCTGGCGGAGTTTGTTTCCGGTTCTACGGACGCTTTGTGGCGGAGATGAATAGCTGGGTTCAGTCCCTGGGGTGCAAGAATACCCATTTTGTGAACCCGGACGGCCTCCACGACCCAACCACTATTCCACCGCTGCCGATCTGGCGAAGATTACCTTAAAGGCGCTGCAAAACGACACCTTTGAGAAAATCAGCACCACCGTGCAGTACAAGTACAAGAATACCACCTTTACCCACACCAACTTAATGCTGCAAAGCGGCTATGTGTCTTACTATTACGAGTACGCCAGCGGCATTAAGACCGGCTCCACCGAGGAGGCGGGCTACTGCGTGATCACTAAGGCATCCAAGGACGGCTACAACTATTTGGCTGTGGTGCTTGGCGCACCGGTGATCGACTATAACAACGACGGCTATGTGGAGAAATGCTCGTTTATTGACGCCGCGTCCTTGTTTGACTGGGCCTTTGACTCGCTGAAATATACCACCCTGGTCAGCGCAATGATGTGATCGACGAAGTGCCGGTAGAAAACGGCAAGGACGCAGACGCGGTGCAGCTGATGGCAGAGAAAGATGTAAACACCATCGTGCCCGCCGGGCTGGACAAATCCGCCGTGATCATTCGGGCGGTGGATAAGCCGGAGAGCGTGCAGGCCCCGGTGGAAAAGGACAGAAGATCTGCAAGGCGGAGATCGTCTACGCAGACCAGGTGGTGGCAACGGTGCAGCTGGTGGCTGCCAATCGGGTGGAGCTGTCCACTTTCTTAAAAATTCTCAACGCCGTTAAAGCGTTTTTCTCCTTGACGGTGGTACGGATTGTACTGGGCGCTGCTGTGCTGTTTGTGCTGGTGTATCTGTACCTGTTTATCCGTACGCCCGGCTGAAGAAAAAGCGCCGGGCAGAGAAAATGCGCCAGTATGAGGAAATGCAGACCTCCGGCAATCGGGATCAGGACGGCCCGCCGGACCTGCCGCCCCCGGTGCATAGATAAAGAAAAATACGGCGTAGCATACGCAACATACCCGGCGCAGTTCCTCACTTGTGCCGGGTTTTTTAGAAAGGGTAAGCATGAAAATCATCGTTTATACGCCCAAATACCGGGATGATCTGATCTTATGGTGTTGGCAGCCAAGGACGCTTTAGGCCGGGTACCTACGCTCAATGGGGACCTTTTGGATCTGGACGGGGCTTATTTAGCAAGGGTGACTGCTTTTGGATCATGCTGGACGAGCGGGACCGGGTGGTCGGTTCCGTGGGGTGCAATTTGCTGCCTGACGGCGAGGCGGTGATCCACCGCTTGTATGTGAAAGCCGATTTGAAGCGTCGGGGCTTGGCTCCCAGCTTTTGCAGGTGGCAGAGGACTTTGCCAAAGCCCACGGAAGAACGGTGATGAAACTGCATTTGGGCGAGAAAAAACAGCTATTTCGAGTCCCGCTATTTTTATCCCAAGCATGGTTATGTGGAATACCGACCGGACTATATGCGCAAGACCCTTTAAGCCCGGCGGCGTGATTTGGAGTGGTCTTTCATTTGGAACGATTGTATCTGTACGCAACAAGAATGTGCTTTCTAAAACAAAAAAAAGAGTTCCCCAATCAAAGGGAACTCTTTTTTATATTTGCTATTTGGCGTTAGCCCTCGTATTCGTCCTCGTTCTCCCAGTTGTGCCAAATGTTTTGTACATCGTCGTTGTCCTCGAACATCTCGATCATCCGGGCCATCTTCATCATATCGTCCTGGCTTTCCAGGCGGGTGTAGGTGGTAGGGATATACGCCGGCTCAGAGGAAAGGATCTTGTAGCCCTTGCCCTCCAGCTCGTCCCGCACGGCACCCACATCGTTGGGCTCGGTGCGAATTTCAAAAATATCCGTATCATCGGTCAAGAAGTCGGCAGCACCTGCCTCCAGTGCGTCCTCCATCAGCTGATCCTCGTCCACATCCTCGCGCTCAATGACGATGACTCCCTGGCGGTTGAACATAAAGGTCACGGAACCCTGGGTGCCCATATTGCCGCCGGCCTTATCAAAGTAATGGCGAACCTCACCGGCGGTGCGGTTGCGGTTGTCGGTCAGGGCCTCTACACCACGGCCACGCCGCTGGGACCGTAGCCCTCATACACGATTTCTTCATAGTTGGCGGTGTCCGTTTCGCCGGCCGCCTTCTTAAGCATACGATCAATATTGTCGCCGGGCACATTATTCTGCTTGGCCTTGGCGATAATGTCCTTTAACTTGGTGTTTACACTGGGGTCCGGGCCGCCTGCTTTACGGCAACGGCCAGTTCACGCCCGATCTTGGTAAAGACCTTGGCTCTGGCGGCGTCGTTGGCGCCCTTTTTGCGCTTAATGGTGCTCCATTTGGAATGTCCGCTCATCCAATCACTCCTTCAGTCTTAGTCTAAAATACCCGTCAATTTTACCACAAAGCCCCGCCAATATCAAGTGCAAAATCCGCATTCAGCCGCCGAGCGGCTCACTTCCCGGTCGAAATCGCAACTTTCTGTTGTATATGCTGCTAAAATATGGTATGATAATGCGTATAAGTTCTAAGCAAAAACAAAGAACGGAGGACGATTATATGTATTCGGATTACTATGATTCCATTGCCCAGGTGGCAGGTGCGGACCCGGAAGTTGCTGCGGCAATGAATCAGGAGCTGCAACGCCAGCGGGATAATATTGAGCTGATCGCATCGGAGAACCTGGTGTCTCCTGCTGTGATGGCGGCTATGGGCTCTGTGCTCACCAACAAATATGCCGAAGGTCTGCCCGGCAAGCGCTACTACGGCGGCTGCCAGTATGTGGATGTGGTGGAGAAGATTGCCATTGAGCGCGCCTGCAAACTGTTTGGTGCCAAGTATGCCAATGTGCAGCCCCACTCCGGTGCCCAGGCCAATACGGCTGTTTATTTTGCTTTGCTGAAGCCGGGCGACACGGTGATGGGTATGGCGCTGGATAACGGCGGCCACCTGACACACGGCTCTCCCGTGAACATCAGCGGCAAGTACTTTAACTTTGTGCCCTACGGCGTCAATGACGAGGGCTTTATTGACTATGCGGCATTTGCCAAGCAGGTGAATAAAGTGAAGCCCAAGTTGATTGTGGCCGGTGCCTCCGCCTATCCTCGGGAGATTGACTTCCAGACTATGGCGGATATTGCCCATGCCAACGGCGCTATGTTCATGGTGGATATGGCCCACATTGCCGGCTTGGTGGCAGCGGGCCTGCACCAAAGCCCGGTGCCTTGCGCCGATGTGGTGACCACCACTACCCATAAGACCCTGCGCGGTCCTCGGGGCGGCCTGATCCTGTGCAACATCCCTATTTGATCAAAAGCTGAATTCCGCCGTATTCCCCCGGTACCCAGGGCGGCCCGCTGATGCACATTATTGCCGCCAAGGCGTGTGCTTTGGCGAGGCGCTGAAGCCGGAATTCAAAGCCTACCAGCAGCGGGTGATCGACAACGCCAAAGCACTGGCGAAGGGACTTACCGACCGTGGGCTGAACCTGGTGTCCGGCGGCACGGATAACCACCTGTGTCTGCTGAGCCTGATCGGCACCGATGTGACCGGCAAGGAGCTGGAGCACCGGCTGGACGAGGTGCATATCACCCTGAACAAGAACACCGTGCCCAACGAGCCCCTGTCTCCCTTTATCACCTCCGGTGTGCGGATCGGTACACCGGCAGCCACCACTCGTGGACTGAATACGGAGGATATGGACAAGATCGCCGAGTATATTTACCTGGCCATCACGGACTTTGACAATCAAAAAGAGAACATTGCAGCGGGCGTGGCAGAAATCTGCAAAAATACCCGCTCTATGCGTAAAATTTTATGAAAATTCTGTTTGTTTATCTGTTTCAGGCGCTGCTGCAGCTGATTTATCTGCCGCTGAAAGCTTTTGCAAGGTGCAGGATCAGGTGGTCTATCTCTCTCGCCAAAGCAACGAGAAGAGTCTGGATATGCAGCTGCTGGAACAGGCCATAGAGGAGAAAGCCCCCGGCACCCGCCAGGTGTTTCGGCTGCAAATGATGGAGGACGGCTTTGCCGGCAGCTTCGCTATTTCGGCCATTTGGTAGGGGATATGAAAGCTCTGGCTTCCTCCAAAGTGGTGATCGTAGACACTTACTCCATCGCCGTGTCCTGCCTGCGGCATAAAGCCGGCGTGCAGGTGGTGCAGATGTGGCACGCACTGGGGGCCGTTAAGAAATTCGGCTTGCAATCCCTGGGCACCAAGGAGGGGCGGGACGCCCGCTTGAGCCACGCCATGCACATGCACCGAGGTTACGACTATGTGTTGTGCCCCTCGGCAGCCACCGCTCGGTTTTATATGGAAGCCTTTGGCTGCCCGGCGGAGAAGATCAAAATTTGCTCCCTGCCTCGGGTGGATGATATTGTGACTCCCAAAGAGGGGCTGGCGCAGCGCTTTTTATGCAGAGAACCCGGGTCTCAGTGAACGGCGGCTGGTGCTGTATCTGCCCACTTTCCGAGATCGAGAGGCCTATGTGGCCCAGGAGCTGAAATTGGCCTTTGCGGAGCAGGAGACCTACCGGTTGGTGGTGCGTACTCACCCGTTGAGCAAGGTAAAGCCGGATCCGGAATTCAGTATCCACGGCAACTACTCCACCTATGAATTGATGCAGTTGGCAGACGCCATTGTAACGGACTATTCCGCCTGCGCCTTTGAGGCATCCCTCTTAATGAAACCCCTGTATTTCTTTGTGCCGGATTATGATCTGTATATGCGGGATCGGGGGCTGAATGTGGACTTGCGGCAGGAGATGCCTGCTGCCACCTTTACGGACGCGGATGCGCTGGCAGACAGCCTGCGCGCGGCGGCTTATGATTATGACGCGCTTTATGCGTTTCAGTCCAAATATGTGGAGAATACCAAGAATAATAACGCAGCCATCTTAGCCAACTTTGTGCTGACTTTGCTGCAAAAGAAGGACAGCGATTCTTAATGGAATACACATTTTCAAACAAGATCTCCGCACTGCAACCCAGCGCCATTCGAGAGATCTTAAAGGCTACCGCTGACCCGGCCATTATTCCGCTGGCAGCGGGCAACCCGGCGCGGACGCTTTCCGGTGGACGAGGTACGGGCCAGTTACCGCTGATATTCTGCAAAAAACGCCCATTGACGCCTTGCAGTACGGCGTGTCCGAGGGGTATCAGCCCCTGCGGGACACAGTGCGGGACTGGCTTGCCCGGCGGGAAAAGATCGGTACCGACGGGGACGATCTGCTGATCGTCAGCGGCGCGACCCAAATTATGGACCTGGTTACCAAGGTGCTGTGCAACGAGGGCGACACGGTGATCTGCGAGGAACCGTCTTTTATCGGCTCGCTGAACTGCTTCCGCTCCTACGGTTGTAAGCTGGCCGGTGTGCCTATGGAGGCAGACGGTATGGACACCGCCGCTTTGGAGCGGGTGCTGCAGGAGAACCCGGGCGCGATTTATCTATACCATTCCCAATTTCCAAAACCCCTCCGGCGCCACCATGAGCCTGGAGAAACGGCAGCAGGTGTACGCCCTTGCCAAGCAGTATGGTGTGCTGATCCTGGAGGACAACCCTTATGGCGACCTGCGGGTGGCCGGTGAGCCGCTGCCCACTATTAAGAGTATGGATACGGACGGCATTGTGATCTATGCCGGTTCCTTCTCCAAGATTTTGTCCCCGGGTCTGCGGGTAGCCTACTGCGTGGGCCCCAAGCCGGTGCTGGCCAAGATGACCGTGGGCAAGCAGGCGGAGGATGTGCATACCGCTATGCTGAATCAAATGATCGTGTACCAGTGGTTCCGGCAGTATGATGTGGACGCCCATATTGAGAAGATCCGCGGCATTTATCGCAAGAAGCTGGAGCTGATGTGCAACTGCATTGACAGCGATCTGGGCGATTTTGTGGAGTATGTGCGGCCCCAGGGCGGTCTGTTCATTTGGTGCAAGCTGCCCGGCGATGTGGATATGTTGGACTTTTGTAAGCGTGCCATTGCCAAACAGGTGGCTGTGGTTCCCGGCAACGCCTTTATGATGGACGACAAGGCAGTCAGCCACCATATTCGGCTGAATTTTTCCACCCCGTCCGACCAGGCCATTGTGGCCGGTGTGCACCGATTGGGTGAAGTGGCTGCCGATCTGCGCAGCAAATAAAGGAGCAAAGATTATGTCTGAAGAAGTAAAAGTAGAACGGAAAAAGCGCAGCCTGTCGCTGATTCAGCCCACCTCCATTCCCACCTTGGGCAATTACCTGGGGGCTATGAAGGGCTGGAGCGCCTTTCAAGAAGAATATGACACCATTTACGGCGTGGCAGACCTGCATTCCATTACCGTGCGCCAGGACCCGCAAAAGCTGCGGCGACAGACCACGGAGCTGTACGCTATGTTGCTGGCTTTGGGTCTGGATCCGGACAAGGGTATTGTGTTTATTCAGTCCCATGTGCCCACCCATTCCCAGTTGGGCTGGCTGCTGAACTGCTACACCCAGTTTGGCGAGCTGTCCCGTATGACCCAGTTTAAGGATAAGTCCAAGCAGCACGCAGACAATGTGAATGCCGGGCTGTTTACCTATCCTTGCCTGATGGCGGCGGATATTCTGCTGTATCAGTCGGATATTGTGCCGGTAGGTGCGGACCAAAAGCAGCACCTGGAATCGCCCGGGATATTGCCGAGCGATTCAACGGCATTTACGGCAAGGTGTTTACCGTGCCGGAAGCCTACATTCCCAAGAGCGCGCCCGGGTGATGAGCCTGCAAGATCCCACCCGCAAGATGAGTAAGTCCGACCCCAACCCTAAGGGCACAGTATACCTGACGGACGAGCCCGGCGTTATTATGAAAAAAAGTTCCGTTCTGCGGTGACAGACAGCGAGATGAGTGTACACTACGGTGAGGGTAAGGATGGCATCAACAACCTGATGACCATTTACGCCGCCGTGACCGGCAAGACGATGGATGCCATCGAACAGGAATTTGCCGGTAAGGGCTACGGCGACTTTAAGACCGCTGTGGGCGAGGCGGTGATCGCTGAGCTGGAGCCGGTGCAGCAGCGCTTTAATCAGTTTATGCAGGATAAGTCCTATTTGCAGGCATGTTGGACCAAAGGCGCGGACCTGGCCCAGCGGGTCAGCCAGCGCACACTGGATAAGGCTATGAAGAAGATCGGCTTTTGCTGAAATAAAAATGTGCAAGGGCGCACACCGGGCAGCACCGGCGCGCGCTCTTTTATTTTTCATTTGGAAATATGGTCAATTTCACCAATTTGTAAACATATTTTTGGGTGGTTTGCCGTTGACCTGCCTATAAAATGTGTGTTATAATAAACTTGCATTGTATATATGTATGTAATAAGTGCGTATATACCGGATTGCCGATACGCCCTGAGAGGGCGGGCGGCGTGTCATTTTTTGTACAAATGATCTCTGTCACCCGGCGGGTGCCTGTGCAACCCCTGCAAGAACTCTGCCTATCGCAGGCAAAACACGAGGAGGAATTATTTTGAAAGAAGCAAAAGCAATGGCTTATGTGAACATGTACGGCGTGCTCGCTACGCTGGAGAACTTGTGCCAGATCGACGACGAGGCCAAGGCCGTGCTCCGTGAGCTGAAAAAGCCGGTGTCCATCTGCTTTGATGTGACGGACGGCCCCTGCTGCACATTCAACTTCACCCAGGACGGCTGCAAAATGAGCGAGGGTACTTACGGCTGCACTTGCAAAATGAATTTTGCCAGCCCGGAGAAGTTTAATGCACTGATCGACGACTCTAAGCCCGGCGTGCCGGTAAAGGGTGCCGTACAGGTGCTCTCTTTCCTGCTGGGTCCGTTTACCAAGCTCACCAATCGGCTGACTCAGCTGCTGATGCCCAGTGAGGCGGACTTAAAGGACAGAGCGTTTTTTGAGGAGTCCACCGTTTTGACTTTCTACACCATTGCCGGAGCCATCTCTGCTCTTGCCAATACGGACAGCGTGTCCAAGCAGTCCGCGCTTTATACGGTAGACGGTGATGTGTCTATGGGCATTAAGGATGTGTGCTACGCCACCATTCGGGTCAATAACCACACGTTCCGCACCATCAAAGAAAAGGCCCAGTCTCCCCGGGCGGTGATGGAGTTTGCCACCATTGATTTGGCAAACGGTCTGTTTAACGGCACCGCCTCCACCATGGCAGAGCTGTGCGCCGGTCATATTTATATGGCGGGTATGATTTCTATGGTGGATAATATCAACCGCGTTTTGGACAGAGTTGCGGTATATCTGGGTTAAGGAGGTCTTTTAGAATGAGTAAATTTCCTGAATATAAGCATGAAAAAAGCCAGGAGTGGTTTAATCGGGCGCTGAACGCCATTCCCTCCGGTGTGTACGGGCACTTGGGCCCCAGCGAGGGTCTGTTCCTGCCCATTACCAAGTGGCCGCTGATGTCCCAAAAGGCCAAGGCACCTATTTTTGGGATGTAGACGGCAACAAAGTATTTTGGACTTTATGTGCGCTTACGGCCCCAATGTGCTGGGCTATTGCGATGACGATGTGGACGCCGCTGCCATGGAGCAGTTAAAGACCGGCAACTGCACCACTTCTCCCTCTTACAAATGGTAGAGTGCGCCGAGTTGCTGATCGACACCGTGAACACCGCTGATTGGGCGTTCTTTATGAAGAACGGCTCCGACGCCACCACTTTCTCCGTGATGTGCGCCCGTGCGCACACCGGCAAAAAGAAGATGATGTTCTTTAAGGGCTATTACCACGGCGATTTCCAGTGGGCCCAAAAGGTGGACTACCCGGGCATTTTGCCGGAGGAAGTAGAGAACAATGTGGTGGTGCCCTGGTTTGACCTGGACGCTATGCAGAAGGCCTATGACGAGGCAGGCGGCGACTTTGCCGGCTTGATTGCCCAGCCCTATGACCACGGCAACTTTAAGGACAATGTGTGCGCCACGCCGGAGCAGTGGAAAGCGGTTCGCAAGTTCTGCGACGATCACGGTATGGTGCTGATTTTTGACGATGTGCGTACCGGCTTCCGTTTGGATCTGGCCGGTTCCGACCATTACTACGGCATTAAGGCAGACTTGATCTGCTTCTGTAAAGCCCTGGCCAACGGCTACAATATGTCTGCTGTTTGTGGTCAGGAGCATATGAAGAATACCGCTTCTTCCGTGGTGTATACCGGCTCTTACTGGATGAGCGCCGAACCGTTCGCCGCCTGCCTGGCTTGTATTCCGAAGATGAAGAAGCTCAACACGCCTAAGATGTTCCGGGAAATGGGCATCCAGCTGACGGACGGCCTTGTGGCTGCCGGTAAGCAGCACGGCTTTGACCTGGTGGTGTCCGGCGAGCCGGCGCTGTTCTATCTGCGCGTTGCCAACGATGAAAGCCTGATGCTCCACCAGGAGTGGATCGCCGAGTGCGTCAGCCGCGGGCTGTTCCTGGCGTCTCACCACAATCACTTTATGAATGCCGCGGTTACCCAGGATGATATTAAGCTGGCCATCGACATTGCCGAGGACGCCTTCGGCGTGGTGGCTGCCAATCATCCGGAGATCCCGGGATTAGTGAAATAAACCAATCATTTTGCCGGGTCTGTGCAAGGGGGCACGGCCCCGGCAACAACAGAAAGGGAGGACTTTGAATGCCTGCTGATTTCAAGCCATTTGACAAAGCCGAGTGGCTCCGCCTGGAGAAAAAGGCGGACGAGTTAAGACGACTGACCGTGCAGACCACCGTTTGGGGCGGCTCCGGCCACATCGGCGGCGCCATGAGTGCCATGGACGCCATGACCATTCTCTATCACCGCTTTATGAAGCTGGATGTAAACAACCCGGACATGGAGGACAGAGATCGCTTTGTGCTCTCCAAGGGGCATGCGGCTGTGGGCTACGGCCCGGTGATCTGCGACTACGGCTTTATGCCGGTGGAGGGGCTGCACAACTTTAACCTGACCGGTTCCAAGTTTGGTATGCACCTGGATAAGAACAAGATCAAGGGCATCGATTGCTCTTCCGGCTCTTTGGGTCACGGCCTTTCCCTGGCAGATGGCTTTGCCCTGGCCGGCCGCGTAAAGGGTCAGGACTATATGGTCTATTGCCTTACCGGCGACGGCGAGCTGAATGAGGGCTCCAACTGGGAGGCTGCCATGACCGCTGCTCAGTTTAAGCTGTCCAATGTGGTGGTGCTTGTGGATAACAACAAGTGCATGATCGACGGCCGCGTGGACGATGAGATGAAAGTGGAGCCGCTGGATAAGAAGTTCGAGGCTTTGGCTTCAAGGTAAAGCGCGTAGACGGCCAGAATATGAAGGAGCTTAACGATGCCATTGAGGACGCCATCGCCAATCACAAAAACGGCGGCGACCAGCCCTATTGTATCGTGATGGATACCTTTAAGGGCGCCGGTATCGACTTTATGGAAGATGATTACCACTGGCATTACGGTGCACTGGACGAGGCAAAAGAGAAGGCTTGCTACGAGAGCCTGGATAAGTATTACAAGAAACGCTGCGAGCGTGCGGAAAAGGAGGGCTAAGCCATGGCAAGCGGAATGACTTATACAATGACGGAGACCACCGCCCTCTCTACGGCGGAATATTACGGCAAGGCGCTGTGCGAGCTGGGTGCGGAGCACCCGGAAGTGGTGGCGCTGACCGCTGACCTGGGCAAATCCACCAAGATCGGTATGTTTGGCGAGAAGTTCCCGGATCGTTTCTTCAATGTGGGTATTGCAGAGCAGAATATGTTTGGCGTGGCAGCCGGGCTGGCGCAGAACGGGCTGATCCCCTTTGCTTCTACCTTTGCTATTTTTGCTTCTGCCCGCTCCTTGGACCAGGTACATACGGATATTTGCTATCAGAATGTACCGGTTAAGATTATTGCTACCCATGCGGGTACTTCATTCGGTCAGGCGGGTTCTACCCACCATGCTTTGATCGATATGGCGTGCATGCGCTCTCTGCCCCACATGACCGTGATCTGCCCTTGCGACGGCGCAGAGACTTATCACGCGGTTAAGGCAGCGTACAGCTATCCCGGCCCGGTTTATATTCGTATCAACCGCGGATTTGACCAGATCGTTTATCCCAAGCTGGAGGAGTGCACCTTTGAGGTGGGCAAGGCCAAGGTAATGAACGAGGGCACAGATATTACCGTGATTGCCTGCGGTTCCTGCGTGTATCAGGCCATGCAGGCTGCCCAGATGGCAGCGGCTGACGCCGGACTGAAGGTGCGTGTGCTGAATATGCATACCATTAAGCCTCTGGATGAGGAAGCTGTAATGTCCGCCATTATGGACACGCGCCGGATTATCACCGTAGAGGATCACACCGTGATGGGCGGTTTGGGCACCGCTGTTGCTGAGGTGGTTGCCAAGAGCGGCAAGGCCTGCGTCATGCGGATGCTGGGCCATCAGGATGAATTCTCCACCATCGGTCTGCACGAGGACCTGATGTCTCTTGCAAAGATCGACGCCAACGGCATTGCCGACACCATTGCCGAAGTGATGCACGCCGATTTTGAAGCGGACGACGCTTGGGACGACGAATTCTAATTCGCGCACAGATGTTAAAACTTCAAAATCAAGAAAGGATGTGCCAGTATGGCAAGTGATACCACACGCTACACCAACAAGGTGTTTATGACCGGCGCCTTGCCGCTGCTGAAGACCATCGCCAACGATGTGCCGGAGCTGAAGAAGAAATTTGAGGGCGTCAACGCCGTGTACCAGGTTTCTGCTATGGCTAACGCACAGGACAAAGAGGCGATCCACTTTATCATCGAGGATGGAGAGTGGACGGTCAAACTGGGTGAGTACTTGGGGCAGCAGAAGATTGACGCCGAATTGCAGTTCGCTTCTATGGAGAAGATGAATGCGTTTTTTAAGGGCAATATGAGCGCCCTGCCCAAGATGAAGATCAAGAGCTTTGGCAAGTTTATCAAATTTATGATGGTACTGCTGAAGATGAGTTCTCTGGCTGGGTATTAAGAACCGCCGGAAGATGAGCAGCTATGTCTGCTGCTGACCAAGCTGTATTTTTTATTTGCTGTCCTCCGGTATCAGCCAGTTGAACAAAATGGGTCACCCGGCTATTCGGGAATGGACTTCCAAGAGCCCGGACCGGGTGTACCAGTGGGCTGTGGAGGGTCATCCGGAGTGCACCGCTTACCTGCGCATTAAGGCAGGCAAGTCCCGTGCCGGCCGTGGGGAGTATAAGCGCTCCAAGCCGTTCTTCTGCATGAAGTTCGACACCGCCCAGCACGCGCTGATGATCCTGCTTGGCACCGGCGATATGCTCCAGATGACCAAGGATAAGCAGCTCATCATGGAGGGTGCGCCGGAGTTCGGCGCCATGATCGGCGAATACATGATGATCGTGGGCGACCTGGCCTCTTAATTTTCTAAACGCCTTGCGGCACCTCTTTACGGGGTGCCGCTTTTTTGTTTTGATTGCGCTTCATAAGGTATGAAAAGGCGGATAAAACAAAACCGCCCCTATGCTGCATGGTAGCAACAGGGGCGGCTCTTGACATTCTTAATTTTTCTTTTCGTTTTCCAGTTCCTGCTGTTCTTTATAGAACATGTTGGCCTTAACATACACTTGAATATAGCCGTTGATCACCTGGGCCAGTTCGCCGGCAGAGTAGGGGTTGGGCAAAATGTGCTCGTCGTCGTCGATCACCACCGGCCCCCGCTCAAAGTCGTTAAAGGTGGGCATTAGACTATAATTCTCTGCGGTCTTTACAATAGAGATCAGGGTGTAGTCCGCTGTGGCGTTAACAAGCCTTTTTCTTGGTATATTTCTCAATGGTGGACAGGTCGCTCTGGTCATTGTGCTTCTTGGAGTAGCAGGAGTCGATCACTTCCTCAATAAACTGCTCCAGCTGTTCCTCGCTGTACGGCGCTTTCAGCAGATGCACCTTATCAATATCCGCTATGCCGTACTTGTCGCTCTCGCCGCAGGGAATGCCGATCAGGTTCTCGTCCTCGTCCACATAAAGGGAGATGGTATAAAATGCTTTTTCCATATACAAAATCACCTTTCCGTTGGTTCTCCCCCTTATTATATCGGATTGCGTTGAAAAATACAACCGTTTGTGCTAAAACTGGGGACGGTGATTGTATGAAACAAGTTTTTAATAACCCGGCGGCGCTACCGGCATTGGTGCGGCTACGGCGCAGGTGTTTTTGGAACGGGGCTACCGCGTGTTTGTGACGGTGCACCAAACGGCGGCGGAGCTGCCGGGAGTGACGGCGATCCCTTGCGATATTACGGATCCGGCGGCGGTGGAACGGTTGTTTGCCGCGGTGGGCACAGTGGATGTGCTGGTGAATAACGCCGGGATCAGTCTGATCCGCCAAATTCAGGACACCACGCCGGAGGATTATGACGCCCTAATGGGGGTCAACTGCAAGGGCGTGTTCCTGTGTAGCCGGGCGGCAGCGGTGGATATGCTGCGCCGCCACAGCGGCGCCATTGTAAATGTGTCCTCCATGTGGGGGCAGGTGGGCGCCTCTTGTGAAACGGTGTATTCCATGAGCAAGGCCGGGGTTATCGGCTTTACCCGGGCGCTGGCCCAGGAGCTGGCGCCGGAGGGCATTGCCGTCAACTGTGTGGCGCCGGGAATTATTGATACCCGCATGAATGCCTGCTTTGACCGAGCAGAGCTGGAGGCCGAGGTGCCTATGGGGCGACTGGGCACACCCCGGGAGGTGGCAGAGGCTGTGCTGTACCTGGCAGAGAGTCCGTATGTACCGGCCAGGTGTTGGGGGTCAACGGCGGTATTGTATAATATAATAAAATGAGCGTAGGGGCGCAGAGGCGCCGCGTAGGGAATGTGCGCGGCTTTTCTGCGCCCTTTGTCACACCTTTTGCCGTCTTTCATAGTATGGTTTAGAAAGGCGAAAGGAGGTACTACGGTTATGGGTTGTGGTTGCAATAACGGTTGTGGCTGCGGATCTTCCTGGATCGTGATTTTGATTATCATCCTGTTGCTCTGCGGCGGTTTCGGTAACTGCGGCTGCGGTAATGACTGTGGCTGCGGCTGCTGATTATCCGGTCGGCGCAAGGTGTGCACGGCATGCCCTTGCCGTACATAATAAGATCAAAAAATAGGGGAGTACCCATAGCGCCGATGGTCAAAGATCGGCGCTCTTTTGCACGCATTTTTTGCCAAAGA
>ENA-OQBU01000184-OQBU01000184.1-human-gut-metagenome-genome-assembly--contig:-NODE-184-length-16382-cov-5.455245_pt1 | contig 16382 bp, 14 predicted proteins | sample MGYA00242492_ERZ504566 | MGnify/ENA primary metagenome ERZ504566 (study PRJEB26092, sample SAMD00036261) | human gut metagenome | host: Homo sapiens | study: EMG produced TPA metagenomics assembly of...
GAGCAGCGACCGCGGAAGGAGCGGCAATGGCATCGAACGTCCCGGCCACCACGATAAGAATCGATCCCGAGGTCAAAAGGGAGGCCGCAGCCGTGCTCGGCGGGCTCGGGCTCTCCATGTCGGGCGCCATGAACATATTCCTCAGGGCGGTGATCCGCGAGGGCGGCCTGCCCTTCGACGTCAGGCTGGGATCTGCGGGGAAGGCTGACGGGGAGGGCGGGGACCGCGATGGGCGGGAATAGCCCGATTATTTTCCGGTTCGGCGAACAGCCCGATCGTGTCAAATTTGGTCTAACAGAGCCATTTTTTACCCCAACAACACCGTTGGCGGGGATGTTGATAGCTTTTTCAAGTTCGATGCTTCCCGAGTACCGGGCGTCTCCACCACCAAGCATCTCACCAGTCACAACTGCGATCGGCGTTTTGTGATCATGCGCTGCGAGGAAGAAATCGGCATGACCATTGTCACGAAAAACATCTTTCAAATAGGCGGCTTTGTCTTGATCCTTACCGTCGTTGCCGGCAGAAAGATGGGGCGCTTTGTCATTGCCGGAATTGCCCTCTTGCTTGTAAGCAGGATTAGGATGATCTTCGCCAGGATTCTCATTACCGGCAGACGAATTGCCAAAGATTGCCGTGCCTTCAGTGTTCGTTACCAAGGTCTTACCCGATGGGCAGACCGCAACGCCGCCACCATAGCCGCCAGCGGTATTGCTGCTTATATACGAGTTATATACAAACAGCCTGCCTGCGTTATCCGCGTTATTCGAATCACCCTGAACAAAGATGCCGCCGCCACCCCAGTCAAAGCGAGACATGCAGTGATTGTTTGTGATGTAGACTGTACTTTGTTTAGTGCCGCTACTATCTTTAGGGCCGTTAATCATCGCGTCAACCCTCTGGCCCACTCGGATGCCGGCACCTTCAGATCGGAAGCTCACGTTAGAGGCAATATTTCCTCCTTTAATGTCGAGCCATGCCCTACTATCTTGTTGAAAAATATTGGTAACGTAACGCCGCCGCCAGCTTCCTCGGAATAGTTGCCAGTAATCTGGCACCGAAAATGGTGACAAGGGCGCCCTTAGTGGCAGCAAGTCCGCCGCCGCCACAACAACCATCGCCATCTTTATAGCAGAAGTTAGCATAGCGATTGTTCGTAATGTAACCGCCGGAAACAGTAACGCTGCCGCCATTTTCGGCCATGATGCCGCCGCCAAATCCTTTATTGTTATTAAGCGTGCTGTTACCGGAGATTACGCCACCGGCCACTTTGACTATAGACTTATCGGCATATACACCGCCGCCACTAGGAGCGCAGTTGCCGGCAATTACGCCGTTAGAAATGCTAAGAGTCGATTCTTTGACAGATATTCCTGCGCCGGCACCACTCCACCGACAATAACCTCCACAAACGTAACCACCGTTCATATTGACGGTCGACTCATTCTCCGCGTACACCAGGTTTCGGACATAGCAGTCTTTCTCTTGTGTGAGCACACCGTTCTCAAGACTGAAATGACCACCATTGATGTTGATAAGCTTCAGGTTTTCATTGCCACCGCATGCCACGATGGCGCCTTTAATATCGACGCTATGTACGTAAAGCGTCTCGGTTGTCTTGGTTGTGTCTGTTGCACTCGGGGACGATTGGGTCACATAGTAGGTAAGGTTAGACGGAATGCCATTGTCGTAAGACAACACTGCTTTTTTACCATAATTGTCGGGATTTAAATCCTGACCCTGATCATCTAGCTTATTGACTTCGCTGACACTTTCACTCGCTTTCTCAGGATCAGTATCCTCAATTGTAAGTGTCGTGCCACCGGTGATATTGAACAAAGACTGATCTTGACTCGCATGCTTAATCTTGCAGCCGTTTAGATCCAGCGTGATATTGCTGCCGTTGTTGAGCGTGATCGTCTCGCTGGTCACGACATCATTCATAAGCTTGAAGCTAGCAACACCGCTTGCATTCGCCAGTTTTTTCAACTCGTCAGCTGTTCGTATTTCAGTGGATGCCGTTTTAGTCTGCCCGCCTTCCGCAGCCAGCATTACGGCATTGCCATCCGACAACTCGCCATCTTCGGCCTGCAGCTTACCTTCAAGCTGACCTTGCTCAACACCATTTGAAGGGTCGGCTTCGCCACCCTCGATCTCGTCACTATTCTGGTTTTCGGTATCCACGTTGTTGGTGTTTTCTACATCAGTAGACTCAGTTGAGGAATCAGCCGCCGCCACAGTTTCCTCGGCTGCACCCGCCTCGGCATCGTTGGCAATGGCCTGCGAGATCGGAGGCATGACGAGCGACAGTACCAGGCTCAACACGGAGACTCCGCACAAAACGCCTGCCAGTACACGGCGCGTCGCTTTTTTACTCTGCTTAGTTTTTTCTGAATTCGCTTTCATCGATGTCTCCTCCCCAAGAGACCGCGATCTTGCTCTTTCACTATCAAACGTATCTGCGCAATCTGTAATTGCGCTCGCTTAGTAATACTATTGTAACTATTGTTTAAACATCCGGGCAACAAAACCGACATTTTTTGTAGCCAGTTCTCAATTCTCTTGACATTTGCTCGGATTTACCTCCCGTTTATTCGCTATGAAATATCTATTTCTACTGGTAATTAAGCTAGTTATCATTTTTTTATTAGCATTTTTATTTATTTGCACAACATTTTGCTCAAGAGCATGCGTCCTGTGAACGGTCGAAAATCGACCGTGAAGGTAAATCATTAACCGTGAGGAATAGACTACCAAATTGATGGGAATATCTTTAATTCATCGGTGGTTAGAAGCATGATGTTCAGCCAACGTTATTTGAATTTTCGCGCAGATTTTAGGTATCAATTCACCCAAATCGCCAGAGGCCACCGCAAAGGAGCCTGCCCCCTTTGCGGTGGTTCTCCCCCCGGCGTTATAGCAGATGTTCCTCGATAAAGATCGCGATGCCGTCCTCGTCGTTGCTCGCGGTTACAAAGTCCGCGGCGGTACGGGTGGCGTCGCTGCCGTTTGCCATAGCCACGCCCACGCCGGCGTCGGCCACCATGCAGGTGTCGTTGTCCGCATCGCCAAACACGCAGATGTCCTGGAGCTCCATATCGTTGAGCTCCGCCACGCGCACAAGGCCGCGCGCTGGACACGCGCGGATCCATGAACTCGTAGAGCCGCTGCGTGGTTTGCAGGGCAGCCGCCTTAACGGTGTCGTCGGCAAACGTCGACGCCCGCTCAATCACCCGCGGCATTACCTCGGGCGCCATGGTAAACATCACCTTGGGCTGTGGCTCGCGCAAAAACTCAGCAAAATCGACCACCTGGTAGGGCACGCCGTCGACGCGCGACAGGTGCTCGACGCACGCGTTGCTCTCGGGCACGTAGAACACGCCGTCTCGGGGGCAGACGGGCGTTACCGGAAGGTCCGCCATGTGCTTGCAGATGCGCGCGATGGTCTCGCCCGGCAGCGGATAGCTCAGCTCGTTGATGTCGTGCGCGCGGTCGATGACCTCGGCGCCGCCGCAGCCCACAAGCACGTCCACCAGGCCTTCGATGCCCCAGAGCTCGTACATGGCCTCGGTCGCGTGGGCGTCGCGCCCGGTGCACAGGCCAAAGAGCACGCCACGCTCGCGCAGGGCGCGGATCGCCGCCACGGTGCGCGGGGACACCGTGTGCTGGCTCGTGAGCAGCGTGCCGTCGATATCGCAGAACACGGCTTTGATGTGGCTGAAGTTGGCGTCCATGGGGGCCTTTCTGGGTCGTGCGGCGGTGTGGGGTGTATTCGTGAACGGCGTACATGGTATACCAAGGCGCGCACGGGGCGCTTTGGTGCAAAACCACCACAAAGGTGCCTGGCCCCTTGTGGTGGCCGGACCCGCAGGATGGCCTGGCTCGGGACGCAAACCATCACAACATTCGACGTTTTTTCGGCAAATCGCGATTTCAACGAATGTTGTGATGGTTTTTACTGCCTTGCGGCACGATCCAAGTGTCGGCGGCCAAACAACAGCAACGCCGCGGGAACTGCCGTCACGACCATGCCCGCACCAACGAGCGTCTGCTGCACGCCAAACGTCGCCGCCAGCCACGGGGCAATCGCCAGCGGAGCCACGCCGCAAACATGTTGCCAAAACCCATGACCGAGTTGATGCGACCGAGCTGCTCGAGCGGGGCCGTCGTTTGCACGATGGTGTTGTGGAGCGGATTGACGACGCCCCAAGCTATGCCCAGTGCAACCTGGCCGACAAGAGCCACGCCCACGTACGGTGTCCCCACATAGAGCAGGCTTCCCAGACCAACGGACATGAGCGCCACAAGCAGCGTCTTAAGGTTAGCCAGGTGCGGCGGCAAGCGGAGCGCGAGAACGGCGCCCAGCACCGCGCCCACGCCGCAGGCCGACGAAAGCCAGCCCATCCACTCAACGCCGACGTGCAGGACATCGCGATAGAAAAACGACTCGAGCGGATCGAAGGCTCCATAGCCAAAGTTCGAAAGAAAAATGATGCAGAAAAGTAGCGCGAGGACGCTGTTGGTGAAGACTGTCTTGATACTGGCTGCGAAGGTGGCGCGGGCGGACGTGCTGGGGCTGGAGCTTTGTCCCGCACGCTCCCCTTCCTCTGCCGAATCGGCATCCGCATGCCCGGCGACATGGCTGGTCTGCGGCCTAAAGCCCCAACCGGCGACGAGCGCCAGCACGGTAAAGAGCATCATGAGCACGAACACCGCGCGCGACGACGCAGCCGCCGCGACAAAGCCGCCCAGCGTGGGTCCGACGATAATGCTCACATTTGAGAACATGGCGATGGCGGAATTGATGTCTTTGAGTTCGGCGGGGTCGTCGGTGAGGTAGGCCGGATAAGATGTGGCGATGGGTTGGGCAAATCCCATCGTAAAGCCTAAGAGCACCGCGCCGAGCAGGACAATGCCGGTCGCACCACCAAAGGCAATGATTGCCGTGCCGGTTGCAAGCGCGCCGACGATGCTCAGCAAGAAATGGCGGCGCGGACCCCAGGCGCGAGCCCCGCGCCACCCCACAAAGGATCCCAGGATCACGAAAACGTTCATGAACAGGACAGCCAGCGATGTCGCGATGACCGAAGCGCCGTCCGCATAGGTGAGTGTTCCGATAACGCCGATAAAGTAGCTGGTCTGAAAACCGGTGTAGATGAGAAAGCGCATCGCCACCAGGCGCTTGGCCTGCACGGAAAGCGATGATTGAGGCTTTGAGAAAAGAGAGACGAGCATGGAGACTCCTTGTTTCATACGAATGCGGACGGCGGGCATTCGCCACCGTCTATCGAATCAATCAATCCGCATGAAACATTAAGGACGCATCGAGCCCCTTCTCTCCGTTTTCCGTCCGTCATGAACTACTTGGTAGATTGTAAGGCATGTCCCACACATCTACCAAAGCAAAAACCACCACAAAGGTGCCTGACCCCTTTGTGGTGGAAATGACGTTTGCCCAGATAAAACCTGCCAAAATAAACCTGTCCATTTTTGGCATGTTATGGCAGCGCAGCGAGCCGGTTCCAAGTGCCCCAGGTCGCCCCGAAAGAGGAGCGACGCGTACTTTGGTACGCGAGCGACGGCTTGAGGGGCGAGATGGGGTGCTTGGGGCCGGCGCAGCGTCGACCCCTAAAGATGATCTTGGATCAGGTCGCAGATGGCTCGGGCGTCGTTGATGTTGATGGCTCGGGTCGCGAAGCCGGCATCGAAGGCCTGGCGTGCAAGGGCCTCATTGCAGGCAAGGGCCAGCGTGTGGCCATCGACCAGGTCGAGTGAGCTCTTGCCGCGCAGACGGTCGACACCGGAGCGCGCGACCACGATGTTGTCGAAGCCCTCGGTCTTGTAGCCCTCAATGATCACCACGTCGACATCGTTGTAGCGCGACAGCAGCTCGCGCGCGGGCATCTCGTCCTCCTCGCGCGTGTCGGCGTACTCCGCCCAGCGCGTGGCACAGATGAGGCCCACGTGCTTGGATCCGGCCTGGTGATGGCGCCACGTATCCTTAGCGGGCACGTCGATATCAAAGCCGTGATGCCCGTGATGCTTGAGCGAGCCCACGCGCAGGCCGCGGCGGGTGAGCTCGGCGATAACCTTCTCGACGAGCGTGGTCTTGCCCGAGTTTTGGTAGCCGATAAACGCGATCGCGGGGACGGCCGGGGCCGGGAGCTGCGGACGCGACGGCGACAGGCGCGCTTGCGGGTGCGGCACCGTCAGCGGCCACAGCCTCAACAGCAGCGGCCTGACGCTCTGCACGATCCCACACACCCGAGCGGCCACCTTCCTTGTGCAGCAGGCGCACGTCGACGATCTCCATGCCGCGGTCGACCGCCTTGCACATGTCGTAGATCGTGAGGCACGCGGCACTCGCGCCGGTCAGGGCCTCCATCTCGATGCCGGTCTTGCCCGTCACACCAGCTGTAACCAGTACGTGAAGCCAACCTGCCCGTCCACGCGCGCCGGCGCCCAGCCCTCGGGCACGTCCTCGGCTGGCGTCCCCACCGGAGCGATGGGCGCAATGTCGCACTTGCTCTTGGTAATGAGCAGCGGATGGCACATGGGGATGATGTCGCTCGTGCGCTTGATGGCCATGATGCCCGCCACGCGCGCACAAGCAAGCACATCGCCCTTTTTTAGCGCGGTCCTGCAGCACCATGGCCTGCGTCTCGGGGTGCATGAGGATGGTGCCCTCGGCGATGGCAATGCGATGGGTCTCGGCCTTGTCGGACACGTCCACCATACGCACCTCGCCCTTGGCGTCCACGTGCGTGAGCTCGTCGCGACGGGCGTCACGGGCGGGCTCGGTGGCAGCACCGGCAGTCGGCTGCGCGGACGCGTCGGCGTTGCCAGCATTCGCCGCAGCCGTGACTTTGTGGGCAGACATCGCGGCCCTGCGAGCGGCCTTGGTGGCATCGGCGTACCTGCTCTTGGCCATATAATCATCCTCCGATTTGGGACATAAATCGTTGCGTGCCCTCAATTATCGCGTGTTCCTGCGGTTTGTGGGCCACAGCATCGCGCCAAATCGAAAGTACCTGCATATCATCACCACGGCGCAGCGCCTCACGCACCGAATACTCGGCATCGCTGAACAGGCACGGACGCACGTTGCCATCGGCCGTCAGGCGCAGACGGTTGCAGTTCGCACAAAAATGATTGGACATGGCGCTGATGAAGCCGACCGTTCCCGCCGCACCCGGAAAGCGCCAGTAGCGCGCAGGGCCCGCGCCGGCAGGAGCGTCGTTGATGCCGAGCGGCTCGAGGTCGCCCAGTCCCACCGCGGCGGCCCCGGCATTGATGCGCGCCCGCAGCTCGTCGCTCGGCACGGTGTCGCTCGCATCCCACAGCGCCGGATTGAGCGCGGGCGCATGCGGGTCCACAGCGCAATGCGAGCTCGTATGCTCATCGCCGATGGGCATGTATTCGATAAAGCGCAGGTGAATGGGGCGGTCGACCGTCAGGCGCGCGAGGGCTGCCACATCCTGGTTGAGCCGGCGCACAACAACGCAGTTGACCTTAACGGGCTCAAAGCCCCAAGCCAGCGCCGCGTCGATGCCAGACATGGTCTGCTCGAGCCGACCCAGGCGCGTGACCTTTCCAAAGAGCGTAGGGTCGAGTGTGTCGAGCGAGATGTTGACGCGGTTAAGCCCGGCATCTTTGAGCTGCGGTGCCAACTTGGGCAGCAGGGCGCCATTGGTGGTAAGCGAGATGTCCTCGATCTGCGGGATCGCGCGAATGTCACGAACGAGCGGGATGATACGACGGCTGACCAGCGGCTCGCCACCCGTCAGGCGCACGCGGCGAATGCCCTCTCCCGCTACCAAGCGCACAAAGCGGGCGATTTCCTCGGCACTGAGTAGCTCGTCGTGCGCGCGGGGCGCCACGCCATCGGCCGGCATGCAGTAAATGCAGCGGAAATTGCACTTGTCGGTAACGGCAATGCGCAGGTAGTTGATATCGCGACCAAAGCCGTCATGTTGCACGTGCCCGTCCACGCAGCCCTCCCCTCGCGCGGCGTTTTATTCTTCGGAAAACATAATACCCCACGAGAGAATCATGCCGACACCCGTACGACAGGACAGGCCGCTTCGAGCAAGATCGGCTTCCCAAGCCCATCCTCGGCATACAATCCATCACATCATTCGATGCTTTTCCCGATTTTGGCAAAAAACGTCGAATGTTGTGATGGTCTACCTGCCCGCAGCGCCCCGTAGAAGGACCAAAAGCGCCCCTAAAGACCGCCGTCCCAGTGCCGAATCACGAATTCTCGCAGGTCGTTCTGACGTTTCTGGAACGCTTCGCTTCGGTCGCACTTAAGGCCCATAGCGAGCGCGATGGCGTTCATCGCCCGGTGCAATTGCAGCTGATGGGCAAACTGAGTCCCGGTGAGGACGATCATCCTAAAGCCCAGCGCGCTCAGCACGGTCATACGCTCCGCATCCGACGCGCTGCGCTGTTTATCAAGATGGTCCGAGCCGTTGTATTCAATTCCAGTACCGCTCGCAGGCGCATATACGTCGATCTCGAAATACCCGGCCTTTGCGAGATACTTGAACTCGTTGGGAACATCGACCCTATGGTTGAGCTCGATCTTGGCGTATCCCAGCCCGCCCTGGGAACGTTTTGCTACGACCATGATTGCGGTGGCCGTCTCCATGGGCGACCGCGCGCCATCGTGCACGCGCTTGATCACGGCGGCCGCGCGTATGGCCCCCTGACGAGATCGGTTCTCATTGCAATAGGCAATCAAATCGGCAACGGTATACCTCTGCCCCATCTCGACATAATCGTCCGTCGACAGATGATTCAAATGGTATCGGGCGCAGATTTCGTAGCCATATTCCAGCTGCTCGGGCTCGCTCATCCACGAACCCGCTTGGACAAAGCACATGACCTCATCAACCACTAGAAGGCCCTCTGCCACCTCAAGAAGATGGTCTGGAGGTACCGGCGCCCCAAACACGTGGCACCTAAATCCAGCCGGCGTCGAGCGCTCAAAATCGAAGTTGACGAGCGTGTCGATATGACCGAGCTCTTCTCGTGGAATACCAAGCGAAACCAGATAGTCGGTAACGATCCCGACTGCCGTCGAAGCCCTCAGCCCCTTGGCATCGAGCCCCAATTTGGGCAGGTCCGCAGTTGGCTCCGCCTCGCTAGCAAGCGAGTCCTCATCGTATAGGCTGCTTGCTCGCGAGAGCGGCTCGGACGGGCGCGCCACGTTGTGGTACAGCCAGGCAGTCTTATGGGACAGGACGATCGGCAGGTCCATGAGCCCTCCAATGGAGTCGGATAACCAACCTTATTCCCCTGCCCACGGGTCCGCACACCTTCGTGCACAAGAAAGCGATTCCACCCGATCGAGTGGCAGAAAAACCATCACAACATTCGATGCTCTTCTCGATTTTGGCGAAAAACGTCGAATGTTGTGATGGTTTGAGGCTAGGTGAGGGGGCACGGAGGGCTCAAAGCATCGTGCTCGAACGGGTTAATCCAGCTCTTTTAAGCCATGCGCGAGCTGCCAGTATTCGCCGTGCTGGGCGAGCAGCTCTTCGTGCGTGCCACGCTCGATGATACGGCCGTGCTCGAGGACCATGATCGCGTCGGCATCGCGCACGGTGGACAGGCGGTGCGCGATCATAAACGTGGTGCGTCCGCGCATGATGCGGTCCATACCGCGCTCGATAAGCTTTTCGGTACGCGTGTCGATGGAGCTCGTGGCCTCGTCCAAGATGAGCACCGGCGGATCGGCCACGGCAACGCGCGCGATAGCGAGCAGCTGGCGTTGGCCCTGCGACAGGTTGGCGCCGTCGGCCGTGACCGGCGTGTCGTACCCTCTAGGCAGGCGGCGGATAAACGAGTCAGCGCAGGCTGCCTCGGCAGCGGCGCGCACTTCCTCGTCGGTCGCGTCGAGCTTGCCAAAGCGGATGTTCTGCGCAATGGTGCCGCTAAACAGGTGTGTGTCCTGCAGCACAATGCCGAGCGACCCGCGCAGGCTGGCCTTGGCAATGTGCTTGACGTCGATGCCGTCGTACGTGATCTCGCCGTCATCGACCTCGTAGAAGCGGTTGATGAGGTTGGTGATGGTCGTCTTTCCGGCGCCCGTCGAGCCCACAAACGCGATCTTTTGCCCCGGCTTGGCAAACAGGTTGAGGTCCGTGAGCACACGGGTGCCCGGCACGTAGGAAAAGTTCACGGCATGGAAGCGCACGTCGCCGGCAAGCGGGACCAAGCCGCACGTGAGCTCGGTACCGTCGGCAGCCACCGCACGGCCCGACTCATTAACGGCAGCCACATCATGCAGATGCCCGTACGCGCCCACGCCCTGGCCCTCGGGAATCTTCCATGCCCACGCAGCGTCGCCCGTCTGCACCAGCTGCACGCAACCCTCGTCCACCTCGGGCTCAAGATCCATGGCCGCAAACAGGCGCTCAGCGCCGGCCAACGCGTTGAGCAAGAAGTTGCCAAGCTGCGTAAACTGGTTGATGGGCATGGCCGCCTGGCGTACAAAGACCAGATAGCTCGCGAGCGCACCTACATCGGCGAGTCCCTTGATGCAGAGCATGCCGCCCGCCACGGCGACGATGGCATAGTTGACGTAGCCAATCACGACGGTCATGGGCACCATGGAGTTGGCATAGCTCACGGCGGCGGTGCCGGTACGGCGAAGCTCGTCGTTGCGGCAGGCGAAGCCGGCAACATTCGCTGCCTCGCGGTTAAAGACCTTGATGACCTTTTGGCCCGAGACCATCTCTTCGATATATCCGTCCAAGTCGCCAAGCGATGCCTGCTGGGCGGCAAAGAAGCGCTTAGAGCGCGCGCCCGAGTAGCGCGCATACAGCACAATGGCCGCATCGCACACGAGCGTGATAATCGTGAGCTGCCAGTTGAGGATGATGAGCATGGCCGTGGTGCCCACAACCTGAATGGCGGCCTGAATCACGTTGGCAAAGCTGTTGTTGAGCGCCTCGGAGACGGTGTCGACGTCGTTGGTGAAAAAGCTCATGATGTCGCCCGAGCGCGTGCTGTCAAAATAACCGAGCGGCAGCGTCTGGATGTGCGCGAACAGGTCGCGACGAATATCGGAGACCACGCGCTGGGCCGCGCGCACCATAATCTGCGAGTAGCCCAGAGCCGAGAGCACGCCCGCGGCGTAGATGATCGCCGTCAGGATGACCTGCTTGGCGAGCAGTTCCTCCCCGCCCGTGGCCAAACCGTTAACGATGGGGCGCACCATGTAGGTGCCGGCGAGGCTCGCGATGGCGGCGACGGAGGCGAGCACGCCCACCGCGAGCAACGAGAACTTGGCATGCCCCATGTAGGAGAGCAGGCGGCGAAGCGTCTGCGTCAGATTGGTGGGACGGGCCTGAACGGATGTCTTAGGCATGGCGCTCACCCCCTTCCAAGGTCGATCCGCTGGGGACGGAAGAAAACGGATCGTTCGCGCAGCCATCGTCGCTGCCGTCACCGGCGTCCGCATCCCCCGCAAACTCCATCTGCGAGGCGTAAATCTCCTGGTAGATGTTGTCGCCCGCCAGCAGTTCCTCGTGCGTGCCCACGCCATGGACACGACCGTCGTCCAACACCACAATGCGATCGGCATCCATGACGCTCGCAATGCGCTGTGCGATGACAATCACCGTCGTATTGGGAATCTGAGCAATATGCTCGCGAATCTTAGCGTCGGTCGCCATATCGACCGCGCTGGTGGAGTCATCAAAAATGAGCACGCGCGGATGCTTGAGCAGCGTTCGCGCGATGCACAGGCGCTGCTTCTGCCCGCCCGAGACACCGGCACCGCCCTGGCCCAACTCGCCGTCCAGCCCGCCGATGCGATCAAGGAACTCGTCCACGCATGCCGCCCGGCAGGCACGCAGCAGCTCCTCGTCGGTGGCATCGGGCGCGCCCCACTGCAGGTTCTCGCGCACGGTACCCGTAAACAGCACGTTCTTTTGTAGCACGATGCCCACGGCGTCGCGCAAGGCGGCCAGGTCGTAATCGCGCACATCGCGCCCGCCCACGAGCACGGCGCCTTCGGTGGCGTCGTACAGGCGCGCGATCAGCTGCACAAGCGAGCTCTTGCCCGAGCCCGTGCCGCCGAGGATGCCCACCGTCGAGCCGCTCTCGATGCGAAGGTCGATATGTTCGAGCACATCCTCGGCTGCATCCTCGCGGTACTTAAACGACACGTCGCGAAACTCGATGCTTCCGTCGGCCACCCCATGCACGGCAGTGGCAGCGTCGGGCGCCTGGATAAGCGAACGCTCGTCGAGCACCCGCGAGATGCGCTCCACGCTGGCAAGTGCGCGCGTGAGCAGCAAAAACACGTTGGAAATCATCATGAGCGAGTTCATGATCAGCAGCACATAGCTCATGAAGCCCGTGAGCGAGCCCACGCCGAGCTCGCCGGCAAGAATCATGCGACCGCCGATCCACAGAATGGAAAGCGCCGCCACGTACATCGACAGCTGAAACACCGGCAAGTTGAGCACAGCGTTGCCAAAGGTCTTCGTCGCGGTGCGCGCAAGCTCGGTATTGACGGCATCGAACTTGGCCTCCTCGTGCTCGGCGCGCACGTACGCCTTGACGGCGCGCACGGCGGTGAGGTCCTCCTGCACCACGCCGTTGAGATGGTCCATCGAGGTCTGCAACTGGCGGTAGAGCGGACTGACGCGATAGGTGATAACGCCCAGTACGATCGCCAACACCGGCAGGATGATCGCGAAAACGGTGGCGAGCGGACGCGACAGCACCAGCGCATAGACCAAGCCGACGATGAGCGTCACGGGGCCGCGCACCATGGGGCGAAAACCGTTGCCGATGGCGTTTTGGATGACGGTGATGTCGGTGGTCATGCGAGTGACCAGCGAGCTGGCGTCGTAGTTGTCCAGATTGCCAAAAGCGAGCGTCTGGATCTTGCGATACTCGGCCTCGCGCAGGTTAGCGCCCAGCCCCGAGGCAACGCGGGCGGACGTGCGCGCATAGCCCAAGCCAAGTACCAGCGAACATGCGGCGCACACCAACATATACGTGCCCTGCAACAGCATGTAGTTGATGTCGCCCGCGGGCACGCCCACATCGATGATATTTGCCATGATGACCGGGATAAACAGCTCGAGCGCCGTCTCGGCCGTCACAAAGAGCACGCCGAGTATGGCATCGCGGCGGTATGCCCCCAGATAGGAAAACAGAATCTTGAGATTGCGCACGCAGGTTCATCCCCCATCAAACGTTGTTCGCAAACCCACGTATTATGGCGCGCGTGCGGCGGTGTCAAGTGTTCCGAAATCGATTTCTGCAAGGTTGGCGCAGGCACCAAGCTCGCAGGACGCGCCCCTGTATTCAATTGGAAATGAACGCGAGCGTGACTTTTTCGCCCCGCTGCCAACACAAATCTTGACTCTACAATCGTTGTAGGGTTTTCACTACACTGGTACGTAAACGATCTAAGCCAGAAAGTGCCCCGCCCATGGAACACGACCTCACACGCGGCAATGTCCTTAAGACCATCGCGGTCTTTGCCCTGCCTTATATGCTCTCCTACTTTTTGCAGATGCTCTACGGCATGGCCGACCTGTACATGATGGGGCAGTTTAGCGGCGCTGCCGGCATCACCGCTGTGGGCAACGGCGCGCAGACGCTCTATATCATTACCGTGACGCTCGTGGGTCTGGCCATGGGAACGACGGTCATCGTCGGCCACGCCGTGGGCTCGCGCCGGTTTGACCGCGCCGAGACCGCCATCGGCAACACCATCACGCTCTTTATGGGTGTCTCGGTGGTGCTGGCCGCTATCTTGCTCGCACTGTGCCCGCAGATCGTGGCGCTCATTGGCACGCCGGCCGAGGCGGTCGAAGGCACCGCCGCCTACCTGCGCATTTGCTTTATGGGCATTCCGTTTATCGCCGCATACAACATTCTTTCGGCCATCTTTCGCGGGCTGGGCGATTCGCGCTCGCCCATGTACGTGATTGGCGTGGCATGTATCATCAACATCGCGCTTGATTTTCTGTTTATCGGCCACATGGGGCTCGGCCCCGTGGGCGCGGCGCTCGGCACGGTGACCGCGCAGACGGCGAGCGTGGCCCTCGCGCTCGTGTGGCTCAAGAGCCGTCGCACAAACATCCACGTTAAGCGCAGCGACCTGCGCCCCCAGCCCGAGGTGCTCGGCAGCATTCTTAAGATCGGCGTGCCCGTGGCCGTGCAGGACGGCTGCATCCAGGTGGCGTTTATGTTCATCACCGTCATCGCCAACCACCGCGGCCTGGTCGACGCCGCCGCCGTGGGCCTGATCGAAAAGATGATCAGCTTTTTGTTTATCGTGCCGAGTTCTATGGGCGCTACCGTCAGCGCGCTCACGGCGCAAAACGCCGGCGCGGGCAAGGGCGACCGCGCGCGTCAGGTGCTCAAGGATGCCATGACCATCTCGGTGGTGTACGGCTGCCTGATCACGGTGCTGATGTGGCTGGTGGCGCCGGCGTTATCGGCTTTTTTGCCAAGGACGCTGCAGTAGTCGCCGCCGGTACCGGCTATATGCGCAGCTACATTTTCGACGCGATCTTTGCCGGCATCCACATTTGCTTTAGCGGCTTTTTCGCTGCGTATGGCAAGAGCTACATCGGCTTTGCGCACAACGTGCTGGCTGTGGTACTCATTCGCGTACCCGGTGCATGGCTGCTGTCGAACGCTATTCCGACACGTTGTTTCCCATGGGCATCGCCTCGCCGTGCGGATCGATTTTGTCGGCGGTCATTTGCGTTGTCGCGTTTACCGTGCTCAACCGCCGCGGAACTTTTGACAAGCTGGTGGCGTAGCGGGCAACGCGAGCCTGGCGCTCCTCCCCTGTTTTTACCGAAAGGAGCGGTCCTGTGACCGACATGCCAAGCGAACACACCGAGGGCCTGCTCCGCATTGGCGAGGTGGCGCGCCTGCTCAATTTGAGCGTGGGCACACTGCGCCATTACGAACAGATGGGGCTATTGGAGCCGGCGTATGTCGATCCGGCGAGTGGGTACCGCTACTACGGATCGCGGCAGCTCTCCACCCTCAACACCATCGGCAACCTGCGCGTTCTCGACCTGCCGCTGACCCAGATTCGCGAGTTTGTCACTACGCGCGATATGGATTTGATGCAACGGCAACTGACCAAGCAACAGGAGTTAATTGAGCACAGGCGGCGTGAGTTGGAGCGCATGTCGCGCAAGATTGACCAGCGACTTGCCTTGCTTCATGGCGCTTTGAATGCTGATCTCGACACCATTAGCGAAATCGAGGAACCCGAACTTCGCTGCGCCACGCTACACGAGCGCGTCAATCCCACCGACGCCTATTCGCTGGGATGGCATATCCGCCAGCTTCAGCAGGGGCAGCACGAAACCTTTGCCTATCTGGGCAATCTGGGTGTGGGTATCGCGCCCGAACGCCTCGCCGCCGGCGATTTTGATGGCTACGACGAGGTCTTTCTGCTGCTCGATGACACCGATGATTACTTGGGCGACGTTGAGACGCGACCCGCCGCGCGCTGCCTGACCATAAGTTTCCGCGGCACGCACGGGCAGGCGGGCTCGCGCTACGAGCAGATACTCGGCTATATGCACGAACACGGGCTGGCACCCGCCGGCCCGTCGCGCGAGATCGCCCTCATCGATGACATCATCAGCGACGACCCGGCAACCTACGTGACGCAGATCACCGTGCCCGTTGCCCCAGCAAAGTAAGAACCGCCCGGAAGGCATCATGCTTTTCGGGCGGTTCTTACTAATCGTCATCCAGCAACTCAAATCGATTTCTAGATATCACCAAGCGGCATAATCTTGGCTTTGGTGAAAAACATGGGCAATCACAACGTCCTCGTTATCGTAGTAATAAAGCATTACATAAGAATTAATGAGGCAAGCATGGTAACCAAGCACTGCGAGCTCGGGTAACTTCGATAAGCCGTAGTCAACTACACCACTTTGAAGAAGCTGGAGCTGACTACGGTATTTATCAAGAAAGTGCCGGGCAGTAAAAATACCATGCCCCAATAGATAATCAACGATATCGTCAACTTCTTGTTCAGCTGTAGGCAGAATCTTAACGTTATAGGCCATATTTTGCCTCAAGGTCATCGAGAGCCTCAAAGGCATCACGTGCCGCGCCAGCAGCACGTTCCCCGTTCGGCCACAGCTATACGAGCCATCAGACGAGCCTTAGCCTGTTCCTGAACCATGAGGTCGTAGTCCTCGGATCGAAGTACAACAAATTTTGCTATAGCCGTTTTTTTGTAACAGTCACTGGACCAGTAGTAGTTTCAACGAGTTCCGAGAATTTCGCGGTGTCCCGCATATCTTTAATTGGAACGCAAACAGGCATGGCACACTCCTAACATAATTGTGTACACAATTATG
>ENA-OQBU01000185-OQBU01000185.1-human-gut-metagenome-genome-assembly--contig:-NODE-185-length-16363-cov-3.234910_pt1 | contig 16363 bp, 17 predicted proteins | sample MGYA00242492_ERZ504566 | MGnify/ENA primary metagenome ERZ504566 (study PRJEB26092, sample SAMD00036261) | human gut metagenome | host: Homo sapiens | study: EMG produced TPA metagenomics assembly of...
CCTCTTCCTTACCAGGAAGTGCTCTACCACGTGAGCGTATCGGGGCGTGGCGGATAGTGGATTCGAACCACTGAAGCACGAAGCGGCTGATTTACAGTCAGCTCCCTTTGACCGCTTGGGAAATCCGCCAGTCTGTTCCCGCCGCGGTGTTTGACCTCAACAGGCAACTTGGCTATATAACCACAGATTTTCCAGGTATGCAAATCAGCCCCTACGCGAACCTTGTTTTACCGCGGAATTCTGCGGTTTTATCGGCGTGTCTCACAGCGTGTTTTCAGGGCCCGCTTCGGCCCTGCAAACAGCCCCGACCAAGGCTGCACCCTGCACTTCACCCAATCATTTTTTCTTATATGGTGCTCTAGAACCTTGCAATGGCGCGGTTTTCGAGCGATGTCGCCTGTTTGCGCGGCACGGCGCATGCTGGCATGCTGGGCGCATGGCTTCTGATCTTGTACATCACGGACAATCATTCGACGACCAGCCGCTCGGATTCGGCACGCTGGCCATTCACCTCGGTAACGGGGTCGACGCCGAAACCGGCGCGATCCGTCGCCCCATCACGCTGGCGAACACCTACGCGCTGCCCTACGACGCCTCGGCCTTGGCGATTGCCAAGCATCTCGAATCGCTGGATGTGGTGCGTTTCGTGGCGTACCCCGGTCTGGAATCGCACCTGCACCACGAGGTGGCGGCCAGCCAGCTGGCCCGCCCGGACTCCGGGTTCGGCGGCGTGCTGTCGTTCGGCCTCGACACCGACCACGACGGGCACAACCGATTCGTTTCCAAGCTCAATGTGATTACGTCTGCCGTCTCGCTCGGCCATGACCAATCGCTGATCGTGTTCCTCGGTGAGGATGACGAGCGCCAGTACCTGTACCCGCCTGAGTTCCACCGCGGCTTCTTCCGTCTGGCCGTGGGTCTGGAGGATACGGACGATTTGATTCGCGATATCGATCACGCGCTGGCGGAGGCCGGATTCGAGGTGTGAGACCGCACCGCGCGCATGATTTCGGCCTCTTCCGCCCTGCTGCCGCCGTCAGTGAGTCACAAGATGGCTCGGTGACGACGATGGCAGGGCTTTTACGTCGGCACGGGGGACAATACCTGGCGGTCTGCCGACGATGACGGCACTTATCGTCGGCAGACCGCCAGTTGACCGTCGCCGACACAAAACGCCGATTTGCCGTCGGCAATGGTCCAAAAACTGGCCCTATAACGACGCCAACGCGGCTCAGCATCAGCGCATCGCCATTTCGTGGCCCACTGCCGACGCTGGCCTCATGCCACGGCACTCAGCGTCGGTAGAGAGACAACCATTGGCACAGCGACGACACCACGAACCTGCGACACGGAAAAACAACATACCGTCGATCTACTGCCGTCTTGTGCAAAATGTCTTAAGCCGCTCGGCCAAGTCGCCAACTGAGCCTCTTCCATAGGGACCCCAATCCGTTACCCAGTGTAGATGCGGTGCAACGCCGAACTCAACTACGTTGCGCGCATGCACCTTTATGCATAGCAGGCATGGCTGGGCGTTTGGTGGGAGCAGCTTTCGGCTCCCCTCTCTGAGGGGGAGCCCCTTTCCGCCTAGCAAGAGAAAACCCCGACTATCCGCGGGAACAGTCGGGGTTGTTGAAGTTCGCTAGGCGACTAATCAGCCGAGGATGGCGAGAATGTCGCGGGCGCCGACGATGAGGTAGTCCTCACCCTCGTAGTGGACTTCGGTGCCGCCGTACTTGGAGTACAGCACCTTGTCGCCGACCTTGACATCCATCGGGATGCGCTCGCCCTTGTCGTCACGACGGCCCGGGCCAACGGCCAGGACTTCACCCTGCTGAGGCTTCTCCTTGGCATTGTCCGGAATGTACAGACCGGAAGCGGTCTGGGTCTGGGCCTCGGCCTGCTTGACGATGATCTTGTCTTCCAACGGTGTGAGCTTAATCGACACTGTGGGTCACCTCGTATCTACTTGTAGTTCGATAATGCCGCGCCAGAACGCCTCAAGAGGCTGACGATCACTTGCGTTGTCCCTTTGCGCTAGGACACATCGTAGCGCGATTATTAGCACTCTGCCAACTCGAGTGCTAACGCTGTGAGAGAAAATCGTCGAATCGCAACGCTCAGTTGCCGCGGCGGGCAAGAATGGAGTCCAGGCCTGCGCCCAACGAATCGGTGGTCGCCGCTGGCGCTTCGACGTCGGCACGCTCCTCGGATTCGTGGAATGCGGCTCGCTGGGCGGCGTTTGCAGCCTCGTCATCGGCGTCCGTATCGGCATCATCGCGCTGCTCCGGCTCAGTGTCTACAGCGTTTCCGGCGCTGACAGCCTTGGCATCGTCCGCGGCCTTGACGGCTCGGGCCTCGTCAATCAACTTTTCCGCCACTGCGGGTTCGACAGGTTCCGCCTTGGACACCTGACGGGTCGACTTGATCTCCAAGCTTTCCGGAGCGTTGTCGGCGTTATGTTCCCCACCCAAAGTGAAGGAGATGAGATCCTGCGAGGTGGACATATCGAAGACGTCCAGTGCTCGGGCAGGGCGTACGCTGACCAGTTCCGACGTGGCATCGGCAGCGGCAGCGGCATCGTCGCGCTCATCGCGCTCGTCACGCACCGTAAGCGATGGTTCAACTCGAGGGGCGACGGACTTGTCCGACTCAATCGACTTGTCTGTGCGAACGGAGGCATCAGGTGTGGCGGAAGATTCGCTGGTTTCGGCAGCGGACTTACGGTCGGCGGATTCATCGACCATAGCAGACGGCTCGGCGGCAGGCTTATCGGCGGCGGACTGTGCAATATCAGACTTCTCAGACTGTTTGGCGTGCTCTTCCGCGGCCTGATATGCGGCGGCGGACTGACGCAACGCCTTGGCCTTGGCCTGCTCAATCTCGGCATCGCGTAACGCGCGGCGAATCTGCCGCTGTTCCATGACCTCGGTGGCAGCATCCTCAATCTGCTCAGCAGGCTTCTCGGCAGGCGCAGTTACGGCCGCAACCGGTTCGGCCTTGTTCACACGCTTGCTGTCCTTGGACTCGGCAGACGGTTTCTTGGACCAGCCCGTACCGCTATGAGCCCGCTCGTAGCGGACCACCTTGCGCTCCCATTGCCGGGCCTGGCGTGAGGCATTGGCTCCCAGCACCAGCACCAGCAGCAACAGCACGAACGGAATAAGAGCAAGCAGCGGACTGAAATGCAGGGGGAACGATACGGCAAACACCAACACGGTTATGGCAAGCAGGCATACGGCGAGAATCTGCCGGCGGCGGATGGCCGCGCGGCGCAGTTCCCGCACATGGGCGATGTGCTCAGATGTCAGCCTCGCTGACGGTGTTGATGCTGGCATTGCTGCCCCTTTCGCCTTATGCGGCTTGATGTCTCCGAATCGTCTGCCGTTCTCTGCATCAACGATATGCAGGGAAGGCGAATAACGATCCTGCCGGTGCTCGTCCACACGTTTCATGCCGTTGGCCGTACGTACGGGCAGCCATACAACGATAATAATCGCCACAATCACCAGCACGACGACAGTGCTCAGTGACTCATAACCCATAGAGTCAAGGATAGGAGACGTGCCGACGAACTGGGGCTTTCCGTCCGGGCGTGTCGGAGCGGAATTCTTCCGGTCGACGCTTATCTGGAACCGGCGGCGGCGAGTCTAGCGGCGAACCCTTGCCCCATATCTTCAGCCAACAGCGCAAACGTTACGTGGTCACGCCACTGGCCATTGACATACATATACCGCTCGCGCAGTCCCTCATGATGGGCTCCGACCTTACGCACCACAGCCAAAGAACGCGCATTATCCGGCAGAATGGCGATTTCCAGCCGATGCAACGCGGGCCCGAATGGGTCTCCGAGCGCCCAATCGGCAAGCATGGCCAGTGCCATTGGCGCGAATCCGCGGCCGGCGCACCGTTGATCGACCCAATAACCAACCACGCCGGTACGCATGGCACCATACACGATGGCTCCCAACGAAATCTGGCCGACGATACGCATCTGGTATTCGATGGCGAAGATCACGCCGACGCCATGCTGCTCGTTACGGCGCTGCCGCTGCACCCATTGATTGAATGTGATGGAGCCGCCATGCATCGGGTCACCGGATTCCCAAGGTGCCAGCCAGTCGTTGTTGCGCCAGCGCACTTCGTTCCAGCCGTCCTCATCGTCCATGGTCAGGGGGCGCAGGATTATCGGGAAACCGGGATGGGTGAGGCGCGGCGGACGGATCTGGTGGTCCAGCTTGAACGCCTCTTTAATCGACTGGAAAACTGACACGGCCTTTATTGTAGCCATATGAAGGTCTTGCGCCGCTACCGTGGCCACTTTCGTTTTACGATGGAAACACTAGATTGTGCGGTATGAGCGAAGTGGGCAGTGGCATGAATATCGGCAGCGACTACAGCGGCACAGAGAAAACAGAGAAGACGGATAAAGCGACGCTGCGCCACCATATACTGTCTCGGCGCAAGCGCGTTCCAGCGGAAGAACGCGGAGCAGCCGGTGAATTGCTGGTGCGACGGTTCCCAGCACACATGATTCAGGATGGTCCCACAGTGGCGGCATATGTGTCGATGGGTTCGGAAATCGAAACCCGGCCACTGTTGCGATGGCTGTTGGCTCATGGCTGCCACGTGTTGGTGCCACGATTGGGATCTGGGTTGGAAATTGGCTGGAGTGTGCTGGATTCATTGGAATCCTTGCGCTCGATGGATGCAGTGGGTGGCGCGAACAATGCCGGTAGCTGCAGCTCTCCCAGCACCGTCCATCACAGACCCGATGAGCCAACTGGCGCAGTTCTACCGCCCGAAGCGTTGGAGAAGGCCGATCTGGTCATCGCTCCGGCTTTGGCAGTGGACCCGCAGGGCAATCGTCTGGGGCGTGGAGCCGGCTGGTATGACCGGGCCTTGGCTCGCCGCAAGCCCGCATGTCCCCTGATTGCGGTGTGCTGGCCGTGGGAGGTGTTGGACATTGATTTGCCGGCCGAACCACATGATGTGCCGGCCGACGGAGTGCTGACGCCGGAGGGATACCGGCGGCTTAGCTCATCGGGCCTGTTGAGCTGGCCGGCCGGCCAAGATACTCGGCGCAAGCCAGACTGACCAACCAGCCACGCACACTGGCCGATGGAACCAGAGTGGCAACAGCAAGCTGGCTAGTAAGACCGTAACGCCAATGTGTCAGGGCGGCGACTAGGATATGAACGGTTGCGTGGCATGGCGTTTGGGCCATCCGCGAGAAATATGACTTTGTTGGAGGAATCCGTTGCCTACCTATCATTACCGTTGCAAGAACTGCGGCTATGACTTCACCGAACAGCAGTCGTTCAATGACGACCCGATTACCGTGTGCCCCAAGTGCTCGCAGGAGCAGGTGCGCAAGGTGTATTCCGCCGTGCCGATTGAGTTCAAGGGTCACGGCTTCTACCGCACCGACAAATCCGGCAAGTAAGGTCTGTACACCCGCTTTTCCTCTGTAAACGACGGTGTCGACGGCGGTATGCCGCGGATATTGGCACTACGGGCACTGTCTGTTGCACGGGTTTGAAGCGTTGTGGATAACTTGGCAAGCTAGAACCACATAGGTCGATTTGGCTTGCGCTTACGAAAACTTCAGGTCACCATGGTTGCATGGTGACCTTTTCGTTTATTAAGCCGCCTGCGCGCGGCTCATTGCGGCGACGGCGCATGGCGGATGCCTTGCGCCGACTCACTGCTGCGTTGTGCGTGGGACTCGCAGTGCTGTTTGGGCTTGAAGCCGTATTGGCCGTGGTGGAGACCGAGCCGATGGTGGTGGCCGCCCGCTCGATTCGACGGGGTGACATTATTCTGGCCGCCGACGTTCAGTTGGCTGATATGCCGGTATCTGCGGCAGGCCCGTCTTGGACAGGCAATATTGAGGATGTGGTGGGCAAGGTAGCGCAAATCGATATCGAAGCAGCCGATCCCATTTCCACGCATATGGCCAGAGATGCGCCCGTAGCACCGACCGGCACTACGGTGATTGAAGTCCGCTTGGCCAGTAGCGTCGACGATGTATTGGCCGGCGATCAGGTGAGACTGGTTTCCGCCGTCGATTGCGAAGGTGCTGATTGCACGCTGGCCGAGAACGCCACGGTGATGAATGTCGGCAAACCGGGATGCGACTGGCGCATTGGGAGGCAACGACCGACTGGTGTCGTTCGCAATGCCGCCGGAGGCCGCGGCCAAGGTTATGGAGCTGCAACAGGCCGGAGCGATTATGGCCGTTGTGCGGTAGGAAGCGGAATCGACCTTCGGCCGATACTGTGTTTTCCGCAGCTGTCGGCTGCGGAAAACACAGTGTTGGGGCGGCACAGAGTGCGCCCCAACTCCTACTCGCGCTCGTTAAAAACGGCCCAATGCGGCGGCAGTTCGCCGAGGATGCGTTTGTCGTCGTCGGATTGCCGTTGTTGGTCGGTCTGCATGTCTCCGGGCTCGAGTTTGACACCGTCAGCGTCAAACTGCTCAGTGCCCTTCATCACCACGCGCTTGTGCTTGCGCGGTGTGCGCCGTGTAGCCGAGTATTCCGCCATGGTTATTCAACCTCGCGATAGATCTCACCGATACGGCTGACGATACGGTCGACTTCCTTATCGGGGTTCACGAAGGCGGCGACACTCCAGACGGTCATCACATTCCAGCCCAAGGAAATGAGATCCTGTGCCGACAAACGATGACGCCTACGCGTGGATTGCACGGACATAAAGTTCGCGTCATCGGTCTGCACGGCCAAGGCAAACGGCTTGTCCTTCAATCCCACCACGAGCGGAATCTTCACGCCCTTGTCGAATCCATAATCAACAGCAGCGTTCAGTCCTCGCGCGCGCAACCTGTCGGCGATATCGTCGAACAGCACGTTGCCGCCTGCCGCATCACGCAACGGAAGCACCGGACGGTCGTCAAGCTGTTCGGCCCACGTCAACATGGTCTTCAGGAACCGAGGACCGGACTGGTGCAGTCGTTCTTCGTCCAAATCTTCGGAACCAAAGGCCGACACAATATCCAAGCTGTGGTCCGCCAATGCCAGGGCATCCAGCAACAGTCCGCGACCGCCTGTGCTTTCGAGCGGGCCGAACTGCTGAAGCAGACGTCCGTGCGTGGTTTTCGCATAGCACATCGACAGAATCACGTCAGTGGCACGACCTCCGGCCACGTCACGCAAGGAAACCAACCGCACATGGCGCAGGAATCGGCCCATCGCCTTGGATTTGCCTGCCAACGACTTCAATTCGGCACCCAAGCGTGTGCGGAATGCGTCGGTCAACATCACGACCACAAGTCGATAGCTGGAAGGAACCACGGCAAAACCGGCGGCACGTTGCGTAATCAGACGCACCACTTCATCAATCTCCGGCTGGCTGGATTCCACCAGACCAGAAGACATAACCGGCACACCGCTCGCTTCCACACGGTGGAATCGCACCTCACCGGCAGCCGGCTCGGTGGCCACATCATAGCGAACAGGACCATATCCCTCGGATTCAAGGAATGCGGACAGGCGCGGCGCACGGCGAGATGGGGCAGCATCCACCTCGATATGAGGCAACGTGTCGATCAGCTGCTTGACGCTTTCGCTGGTTACCGTCGCGCAGTGGGCGATCACCACCACCTGCTGCACGCGGCCGATGATGGACAGCAACTCGATAGCGGGAATGTGCGCGCACGCATCGAGAATCGCCACATCAGCCAGCACACCCGGCTCGGTGAGTGCGGCGAGCGTACCCGGCGCGGCCACCAGAATCGGCTTGGCCGCGGCCAGAATCTCCGGATGATCACGGCGAATCCTGCTCAGCGACACACTGGCGCGCCCTGCCAGCACGGTGTGCATCTGGTTGGCTTCCTGAGTGCGGGAGAACAGCATGTCGCACAGGCGGCGCATGGATTCCTGCGACACCATCGGTCCGATGGAGCGCACGTGCTCCACATCGACCTGCGCAAAGCGGTCGGATGCGGCCTGCAGCGCGGCACCATCCTGGTTGGAGATGATGGCGGACGAACGCACAATGTCCTCAAACACGGTGGTCCACCAGGCCAGCTGCACTTCGCCGCGCACCTGCTCCACGCTCACTCGGCGAGCGTTGAGATCGGCGACCAGTTCGTTCAGTCCGGCAGAGGCGAATTCCTGCTCCAGCAGGCAACGCTCCGGCAAGGTGTCCAGTGCCTTGCGATCATCCAGCAGTGCTTTCAGGCGTGCTTCCACCTTCTCGAAATCGGCGGTTTCCAGATTGCCACCAGCGGGTGTGGTGGAAAGCACGGTATCCAGCGCGGTCATATTGCTGACCAGCGCCTCTTGGGTGGAGATGATCTCGTCGAGCTTGCTGGGCAGCACCGGCCAACCGCCGTGAGGCACGAACTGATGCCACTGCTCCCCTTGCTTGGCGACTACCTTCAACGCTTCGTGCAAGTCCTCGACCTGCGCGCCGACGCGCAGCAGATCCTTGGCTTCCTTGATGTGGCGGCGGCGCTCCCAGAATCCCATCGACGTGCCCTCGGCCTTGCGCTGGCTCTTCGGCTTGGTGGCCTCGATCATGGAGCTGATGTCTCGCTCGAAAATCTCCGGCTGGAACACGTCAAGCACTCGTCGCAGATTCTTCAAAACCGTAACCTGACGCTCCCACTCGCGGGTGGTGGGAGGAACCGGGAATCCGCAGGTCTGCACGGTGCGTGCCACCTGCTCACGGGTGGCGGGCAGGAAGCGACGCAGCAAATCGTCCACGCGCTGGTAGGCGGTTACTGCCTGTTCTTCAGTGGTGATGGACGCCTTGTACCATGCGGTGTCTTCCGGGCCGATGGTGTATTCGCCGAGCTCGCCGGCGCGTTCCATCTTGCCGATCCATGTGTCAATATCGTTGGCGATGCTCAGGGCACTTGACTCGTCAAGTCGAACGTGGGTGGCAGGGTGCGTCGGGAGCACGGAGATACGGGCCAGATTCTGAATGGTCTCGTATGCGGACACATTCCACTTATCGTTGCCCCCGTGCAGGTCGCCCAGATAGCGGGTCAAGCGCGAGCGCACGCCCACGAGTTCGTCGGCCAGCTGGTCGAATCGCTGGGTGGCGACTCCGGGCTGGAATCCGACTGCGGCAATCAGCTGCTTATCAAGCGCGGCGTTGGCGTGTTCATCGGATACATCCAGTACCTGCGCCTTCATCTCATTGGCGGAGGCCGTCTGGATGAACAGACGCTTCTGCTCGGCCACGCCGGGCACGTACAGCACGGAACGACCATTCATCAGGCAGCGCGATGCGATGGCCACAGCCTGCTCCGCGGTGCCCTTCGGGAAGCGCCGTCGACCACGATGCTATGGCCATTGGCGGCAAGTGACGCGGCATATCGCACCGTATTGTCCACATCGCCGACTTCGTACTCAGCATGCGGGTCTACGTCGAAAGGACTGTATTGCGGAATATTGGCATCTTTGAGCGCGGTGCGGGCGGATTCGTCGCCGGCAAGCGCGTCCAACAGCACATTGCCGGTGGGGCCGTTCTCCAGCTGGTCGATGAACTGTCGGCTTTCGCTGATCATCTGCGACGAGGGGTCCATGAAGCATCCGAGCACAATCTGGCGCTCGATGGCGAAGTCGGAGATACGCTCCGACGCTTCGGACGAAATACGGGCGAACATCGCGGAAGTTCGGGAGTGCCACTGTCATAGCTGGCACCGTCAAACAGGGAATCCTCATCCAGGAACACCCCCTGCTCACGCAATGTATTGACGAACGCGACGTTCAGGGCCACGCGACCGGTGAATCGAATGGTGGTCGACAAGCCATCACCCTCGATCGTGACGCTCACCGGGTACAACAGCACCGGCAGCGCGTTGCCCTTCCATGTGGCCACGCCGACCACGAGCGACAACTCCGCCACGCCGGAAATCCTGCGTTTGGCGGCCTGGTCATCCAGCACGCGCCCAATATGGCGTTCGGCGGCCTTAAGCACACCCGTGTCGCGGAACAACGAATCCAACCGGACATGGCCGGAAGCGAACAGCTGGGCGATGCCGGAGGGATGGGCATGGGTCATCTCCAGCTTCGCGGCCAGTTGATTCACATCCTCGAGCGGCGATGGCGGCTGCATGCTGCGGTATTGGTCACGCCAGCGACGGATGCGATTCAGACCTTCCGTGAGATTCTGGTTCTGAGTCTGGCTCTGGGTCATCTCTCGACTCACTTTCCAACCGCTTCGCGGTATTCCTGATAGCCCTTGTTGTGAGACAAGGCTTCGTCAATATCGGCCTCGCCACGGGCGGCGAGCCAAGAATACATGTCGTCGTACAGGTACGGATTCATGGCGAGGAACGCCAGCAATTCGGGATGACGGGCGACTTCGAATTGAACATTGAAATCTTGCGTGGTTTTTGCCTCGTCAGAGGTCAGGCCATCGACTTCGACTGCCGGCTCCTGTGCTTTCAGCTCGCCTTGGCCACACGCTCGGAACACCGAGCCGGGCTCGAAGACCGGGAGTGTGTACGCCCGTGGAGTCGATATCATATGCTTCGGATACCGACTGCTGGGCGGTTTCGGCAGCCGGCTGCTGGTCTGCTACGCCTGCTGCGGTGGCTTCTTGATATGCTTCGGCTGCGGTCCGCTGCTGATCGTCCGGTACGTCAGCTGCCGGCTGGTCGGTTTCAGACTGGGCGGTTGCCGGCTGAGCGGTCTCAGGCTGGGTGTTTTCAGATTGAGCGGCTTCGGCTTCCCGGGCGGCTTCAGGCTGGGCAACTTCAGCATGCTGTTCGACAGTGTCCGCCGGCTGAGAATCGCCGGCATTCCTGGTATTCGGAGCGGACTGAACGTTTCGGCTGACTTGCTTGCGCCAGCCACCACATCGGATTCAACAACCGCCGCCGACGCCACTGCCGGCTCGCTTGTGCTGGGAGCGTGCTTAACAACGGCATGGGCGATGGCATCTACTGGAACAATACCGGAGATCCTGCTGTGCTTGGATGCAGGCGTACAATCGTCGACTCAGGTTCGGTCTGCTGCTTCGGCAGTGCCACGGAGTTCATGGCCTGCTGGTTTTTGCGTTCGGTCTCCTGCTCGGCATGCTGGGCCAACGCATCCGCGAACAGATCACGGGGTATGGCCGGCTCATCGTTTTTCGTCACTGGCTGCGTGATATTCAGCGAGCCAAGTTCAAGCTCGTCGACCTTGCGTCGAACATTATCCGCGCTGAAGATGGCGGTCGGCTCGCCGGCCCGCAAATCAAGAATATCGTCGACGGACATATCCGCCGCATCCGGCTCCTGCGGTGCTTCGTGAACCGCATAGCCAAACAAATCAGGCACCTTGAGGTCGAGCGGCTTTGCCACTGGATCGTCGACACGAATGAAGTCCGCAGGCACATCGCCGAACTGCATGCGCATGGGAGACGTCGGCAACAGGAACTCGGCATTGGCCGGCAAGCGCAACAAATCGCCATTTTCCCGCACCACATACGATCCATTGGTCGATCCAAGATCACGGACCGAGGCCGTGCCATTGCTTTTTACCGTGAACATGGCGTGCCGTTTGGACATCGATTTGGTTTGATCGGCGACGTCAAGGCGGGTGTTGCCATCATCGGCAAGGGGGCGTAACGGCTTACGGCCGATTTCCACGCACTCCCCCGGCTTGACGCTGATCCGGTCGACACCGTTGATCTTCACCGTCCACTCGCTCACCGTGACCGCCTTCCTGGACACACTATTTGACCACACTACGTGCCATTGTGTCATCTTTTACCGGCTTTTGGCGGATTACTGGGCACAGAATTGACAACTTTCGCTCATTGCCAGCTTTGTGTTTCCACGCCGGATCGCGTTCTCCGCCTCGTCCTCGTCAACTAGTCTACTCAGTATGCGGAAACCCCGCAGCCTGAAACACAGGTGCGGTGGCTCCTCAAGCTGTGATTGCGGCTTATGCCGCACAAATCACTTGAGCTCGACGCTGGCGCCAGCCTCTTCCAGCTGAGCCTTGGCCTTCTCGGCATCTTCCTTCTTGGCCTTCTCGAGGACGGCCTTCGGAGCGCCGTCGACAAGAGCCTTGGCCTCGGCCAGGCCGAGGTTGGTGATGGCGCGGACAGCCTTGATGACCTGGATCTTCTTGTCGCCGACGGCGGAGAGGATGACGTCGAACTCATCCTTCTCTTCCTCAGCCGGAGCAGCAGCGCCAGCAACAGCGGCAACAGCGGCAACCGGAGCGGCAGCCTCGACGTCGAACTTCTCCTCGAAGGCCTTCACGAACTCGGAGAGCTCGACCAGGGTCATCTCGCCGAAGGCTTCCAGCAGCTCATCGTTGGTGTACTTAGCCATTATGGCTTCCTTTCAATCTTGGCGGCGGACGAAGTGGTAGATCCGCTGCCTAATAAACCTTATTGTTTAAATTATCGAAGCGACTGATTCATGCCGTGAGGGCGTAAATCAGGCAGCCTTCTCCTGCTTTTTCGCGCAGGGCGTCGATCGTGCGCACAGCCTTGGTAGGCAGAGCGTTGAACAGGTACGCGGCCTTGGCCATCGATGCCTTGATGTCGCCGGCGAATTCGGCAAGCAGCTGCGGGCGGGACTTGAGGTCTGCCAGCTTCTTGGCGCCCTCGGCATCGTAGACAGTGCCGTCAGCGGCGGCACCCTTGATGACAAGAGCCTTGTTGTCCTTGGCGAAGTCACGGATGACCTTCGCAGCCTCGATGAAGTCGCCCTTCACGAAGGTGATGGCGGTCGGGCCGGAGAGAATCTCGTCGAGACCCTCAATGCCCGCTTCCTTGGCGGCGATGCGTGCCAGCGTGTTCTTTGCCACGGTGTAGGAAGTATCGCGGCCTAGCTTTTCACGCAGATCGGAAATCTGCGGAACGGTAAGCCCGCGGTACTCGGTCAGGTAGACGGCGTCAGCGTTACGGAATTCTTCCGTAAGCTGAGCGACTACCGCTTCCTTTTCGGGCCTCTTCATGGCGTTCCTTCCTAAGTCGGCCGTTGACTTGGAGTTCGGAACTTTCGGCCGGGCAACAAAAAAGACCTCGCGCACAGGCAGAGCAATATAATCTCGCGAAGCGACCTTCGCCGGCCTTGACGGGCTTATATCTCTCAACCTGCGCTGGCTTGGCGAACCAAACTTCGGAAATGCACTCGCGCGCACTTCAACCAACGGTCTGTGGTTTACGGATGATTAGATTACGGATGGTCAGCGACATTGCAGAATTCGGGCGTGTCGCGGGGCATTACAGCGTGGCGGCGTACTGGGCTACGGACGCGGTGACTTCCTTCAGATAGTCGAGCGAGCGACGCCAGTGGCCGGGCACCTCGATCGAATGGTTGGCATCCGGGTATTCGTGCACGTGCGGGGTGAGCGCGTTGGCGCGGGCTTGATCGTAGAACGGGTCGGCGGTGCGGCGCAGATCAGCGGTGCCGGGCCGGAGTATCGGGAGCTGGCGGCGTGCGACTGGCCGGCCTGTTCCGCGCGGATGATCGCCCTTGCTTCGGCCACGCTCGGGGCCTCGGATTCGGCGACGATATCATCGCCGACAGCCGGCACCGGAATCACCCGGGCGGATGGATCGAAGTCGGCGTGATGCAGCACCGGGGTCAGCAGCACGAACGGCAGACCGTAGTGTGAGGCCACATGTGGGTAGGTCATCGTCGTCAGCGACTTGCCGATCAGCAACAGGCGAGGGCCGGACGGGGTGTCGGAATCACGGTTCGGCGAGCCAGCTGCGCCATCGGCCAGCACGGTAGCAGAATCATCGGCGGCAACGCCATCCCCGGAATCACCGGCTTTACCCGCGCCGGACTCGCGCGCGGCGGCCACCCAGCCGTCAATCGCCTGATTGAGGACCGGAATCACCGTGGACAGGTCGTCGGAAGCGTTGCGTACGTTCATGCGGTCGATTCGCCAGCCGGCCTCGACCAGAGCCTGGGCCGACCAGTAGAGCAGCGGACGGTCGCAGTTGTAGCCGGTGCCGGGCATCAGCAGTACGCGGCCGTACTCCTGACCGGGCTTGACGACATTCTTCTTCCAAGAGGTGATGCTGACTTCGACGGCCGGTTTCATCGCGCGCCTTCCTTCCACGGTTGTGTCCTGCGTGTCCCCTGAGTTGTTCCGAATTATTCTGGCAGTCAGTCTACTCCCGGACCCGTTCACGTTGCCTCCACAAGCTATAATCGGCCACGGTTCTGATTGGGTGCGCAGCGCCTGACGCGCGTTGGGCAGGCCGATCAGGGCGAGTCGCAATTCTCGCCGGGGCCAGCCGCAGCATTATGCACGCGGTGCGCAGCCCCGCATAAACCCAAGGAAGTAGAGAGTAAATGGAGAAGTTCTTCCATTTGAAGGAAAACGGCACGACCGTCTCGACTGAGATTCTGGCCGGCCTGACCACGTTCTTCGCGATGGCTTACATCATCGTCGTCAACCCGCAGATCCTGTCGCAGACGGGTATGCCGTGGGGCGGCGTGTTCCTGGCCACCATCATCGCGGCCATCATCGGCACCTTGGTCATGGGCCTGTTCGCCAACGTGCCGTACGCCCAGGCCGCCGGCATGGGCCTCAACGCGTTCTTCACCTACACCGTGTGCTTCGGCCTCGGCTTCAGCTGGCAGCAGACCATGTGCATGGTGTTCCTGTGCGGCCTGATCAACATCCTCATCACCGTCACCAAGATCCGCAAGATGATCATCCTGGCCATCCCGGAGTCCCTGCAACACGCCATCGGCGGCGGCATCGGCCTGTTCGTGGCCTACGTGGGCATGCTGAACGTCGGCCTGATCAAGTTCACTCCCGGCGATCCGAAGGCCGCCGCCAAGGGCGGTGCCGTTGCGGCTACCCCGGGTCTGGCCAACTTCAACGACAAGGTGCTGTGGGTCTTCCTGATCGGCCTCGTACTGGCCATTGTGTTCACCGTGATGAAGGTTAAGGGCGGCATGCTGCTGGCCATCGCCATCACCACCGTAATCGGCATCCCGTTCGGCGTGACCACCTGGTCCAACTCGCAGTCCATCAGCGAGACCTTCTCCCAGCTGCCGCAGACCTTCGGCGCGATCTTCTCCGCCGAGGGCTTCCCGGCACTGTTCTCTGATCCGACCAAGCTGCCGCTGGTCATCGTGACCATCTTCGCCTTCTCCATGTCCGATACGTTCGACACCCTGGGCACTTTCATCGGCACCGGCCGCCGCACCGGCATCTTCTCCGCCGAGGATGAGAAGGCTCTGGAGAACGGCCACGGCTTCTCCTCCAAGATGGACAAGGCCCTGTTCGCCGACTCCATCGCCACCTCCATCGGCGCCATCTGCGGCACCTCGAACACCACCACCTACGTCGAGTCTTCCGCCGGCATCGCCGCAGGCGGCCGAACCGGCCTGACCTCCGTGGTTGTGGCGATCTGCTTCGCCTTGTCCGCGTTCCTGGCCCCGGTCGTCTCCGCCGTGCCGTCCGCCGCAACCGCCGGCGTGCTGGTGATCGTCGGCTGCATGATGGCCGCTTCCCTGAAGGAAGTCAAGTGGGACGACATCGCCGAAGCCATTCCGGCGTTCTTCGCCGCCGTGTTCATGGCCTTCTCCTACTCCATCTCCTACGGCATCGCCGGAGGCTTCATCATGTACTGCATCGTGAAGACCTGCAAGGGCAAGGCCAAGGAGGTTCACCCGATCATCTGGACTGTGGCCGCGCTGTTCATTCTGGACTTCGTGTGCATGGCGATTCTGTAACGCTGATTGACAACGGATTAGCCTTTAAGGATTAATCCGCCGCCATACGGCATAAAGGCCGGGCTCTCACAAGGGCCCGGCCTTTGTTGTTGCCACAGTGATCAACGCCCATGAGTACCTTCGATGATCATCCGCCATTCTTGATGCATGGGAATAGTTGTCAACCGACAACTAAACGTACATGGCGGCAGCACGAGTGCCTTATTCAACATCGAAATATGCAGCGCGAAGAAGCCGAAAAACCAAAAAGGCTTCTATACCGAATGAAACGGTATAGAAGCCTTTTGGTTTGCGATCAAGCCCTTCTCACCCGAGAGAAGCTAGAGAACGATCAGTCCTCGAATGCCGAACCGTTAAGCGGGAAGCCCTACGGGCTTCCCGTAGGTGAGGGGAGCGGCTATGCCGCGACCGATCCGTGAGAGGGATTTAGTCCTCGAACGGGATCAAAGTCGCGACGGACGCGGCGACGCGGGCGTCAGTACGCTCTTCGCGGTCGGCGCGGTAGTCGTCGTAGTTGTCGTCGGTGGCGTAGCGCGGGTTACGGTCCGAGCCACGGCCACGGCCACGGGAACCGCCACGGCGGTCATCACGATCGCCACGGTCATCGCGATCGGAAGAGCGACGGCGACGCGGACGATCATCATCACGGGAGTCGCGAGCATCACGGTCATCGCGATCGTCG
>ENA-OQBU01000186-OQBU01000186.1-human-gut-metagenome-genome-assembly--contig:-NODE-186-length-16360-cov-2.768866_pt1 | contig 16360 bp, 22 predicted proteins | sample MGYA00242492_ERZ504566 | MGnify/ENA primary metagenome ERZ504566 (study PRJEB26092, sample SAMD00036261) | human gut metagenome | host: Homo sapiens | study: EMG produced TPA metagenomics assembly of...
TAAGGAGGCGGGTTTGCCGGAGGTGAACTCGGAGGAATTTATGCACTCGCTACGAAACAGTCCCCCCGGACTGTTTCTCCCAATGCTAACGCATTTGGAGCCTCGTGTCTCTTGCACTGCGTGCAATTCACTCGGGAGCGAGCCCCCGCCCTACCACGTCCGATGTGGGCATCGGACCCTACATTCTCTGTTTTTACAAACCCCAAAATATTATTTATACTTATTATAATATACCACCGGGCAAAATACAAGAACGGCGGAGCCGTGGTTGCCCTGCGGTTCCGCCGTTGGTATTTGGACTTATTCCGCCGTAGGTGCAGCAGGGGCTGCTTCCTCAGCGGGAGTCTCCTTTTTCGGCACTTCGATCTTGCCGAACTTGGGCAAGTCTGCCCGGTCTGCCTTGGGGGCTGCCGCAGGCTTGCTGCCGGCAGAGCGATTGCCGCCGCGACGACCGCCGCGACTGCCACGGTTGTAGCGCTCCCGATCACTGCCGGTGTTGGTCACGCCGCCTTCCGGCTCCAGCACCACGCGACGGTTCTGATCCACACCGATGGAGCGAGAGGTCACACCCTCTACCTCCTGAATGGCAGTGTGCAAAATGCGCCGCTCATAGGGATTCATAGGCTCAAAGGTGTAGCGCTTGCCGGTGCGCAGCACATAGGCTGCGTTTTTCTTGGCCAGGTTCTTCAAGGTTTCCTGGCGCTTTTCCCGGTAGTTGCCCACATTCAGGGCCACGCGCACATACTTATCGGTCTGCTTTTTGATCTGCAAGGAGGTCAGGTATTGCAGGGCGTCCAGGGTCTCGCCCCGGTGGCCGATGATAATACCGTAATCCTCGCAGTCATGGTGATCTCCACCAGGCCGTCCTTCAGAATGCCGGCCACCTGGGGATCCTCCACTTGCAGGCCCTCGATCAGGCGCTTTAAGTACAGGCAGGCGCTGTTCAGATCTGCGTCGCTGAGCTGCACGGTTGCCTTCTCTCGGGGTTTATCTGCTTTGGGTGCACGGGCGGGTTTGTCCGCCTTAGGTGCACGAGGCTTGTCTGCCTTGGCAGCACGGGGCGCGCTCTGCTTCTCTGCCTTTTGGGGCTTGTCGCTGCGCTGCGCCTGCTTTTTGGGCTGCGCCGGTGCTTCGCGGCGGGGCTGGGGCTTCTTTTCCCGCTTGCCGTCGTCGTAGCTGACCTTGACCACAGCGTCGCTGCCGCCAAACAGGCCAAGCACCTTCTTCTTCGGCATCTGTACCACTTCCACATGCACATCTGCCGAGGCGGGCGCATTCAGACCGATGAGGGCCGCGTTGCGGGCCTCCTCCAGGGTCTTGCCTCTGCCTTCAAATTCTTTTAACATGCTTTCCTCCGACTTATCCTCCGGTGACCCGGGGGGTCGTGTTATTTCAGTTTTTTGATGTTCGCTTCTCTGGAGCGCCGGTAAATGGTGTTCTCCAGCATCAGTCTGGCCTGGCTGCGCTTCGGCGGGAAGAACTTGGCCAGGAAAAGCTGCTGCAAAATGGCCACCAGGTTGGAGATGATCCAGTAAAAACCGACCGCTGCCGGTACCTTAAACGAAAATGTAAAAGGAGAAGAACGGCATCATCAGCATCATAATCAGCATCTGGCTGGTCTGCTGTGCGGCTGCCGGATTGTTCTTCTTCTGGATCATGGTAGACACCAGGGTGGAGGCCAGGGAGGTCACCAGACAAAGCAGGGGAACGATAATAATGATCCCGTCTTTCCAGTGGGGAATGGCGGTCATATCCAAATTACCGATCACCATACCGTCGCGGTATGCCTGAATGGCGGCGCAGTTGTCCGCAGTAAACAGGGTGGGGAATTTCTCAACCAAAGTGTCCTTATAGGCGCCGAAATTCTCCAAAATACCCAGCTGCAAATACTGGCCCTTGTAGCCCAGCTCCTGCACCACCTGCGCAATGTTGGCGGACTGATCCGCAAAGCCCTTCATCCCCAGCACATAAGACAGGGGATAATAAATAATCCCCGATGATGCCCATCAGGAACACCATCTGGAAAAGCATCGGTCCGCAGCCCATCTGCATGGGATTGTGGCCCTCGCGGGCGTACAGATCCTGGGTCTCTTGCTGGAGCTTCATCCGGTCCTTAGGGTCCGGGTACTTCTTCTGCAGCTTCGCCAGCTTGGGCTGCAAGCGGGCGGTCTTGGCCATGGTCTTTTGCTGGTGGATGTTAAAGGGCAGCAGGATCACTCGGGTCACCACCGTAAAGATGACGATGGCCACGAAATACTGATTGTTCAGCAGATCCATCAGGAACCCCATGCACACACCGAACAGCCAATAAAGCGGCTTAAAAAGGCCCATGCCCGCGGAAGAAGAAGTGGCAGCTAATAAAATACTGTTCATGCATTGTCCTCGTTAGATTCAGTTGTAGAGCGGTGAGCGCAGGGCTTGTCCTTCTTTGGGGGCACCGGGTCATACCCGCCCTTAAAGAAAGGATTGCAGCGCAAAATACGCAAAAACGCCAGCCAGCACCCCTTCCACACGCCGTGGATCTCAATGGCCTCCAGTGCATACTGGCTGCAAGTAGGGGTATAGCGGCAGGCGCCGTGCGAAAATCGGGGACTGAGAGTCAGCTGGTAGGTACGAATCAGGAAGATCGCCAGCTTCTTAACGATGTTCTTCATGCGATAACACCCCTAAGGCCGTCAACTGTTTTTCCATATCCGCCAGGACCACCTGCATCTTCACTCTGGTGGTGCGGCTGCGCGCCACGAACACCAGATCCCATCCGGTCACACCGTCCTCCAGCTGTGAAAAGGCGGCACGAATCACCCGGCGGGCGCGGTTGCGCTCTACGGCGGTGCCGATTTCTTGGAGGTGGTAATGCCCACCCGGGTCTCACCTCGGCGATTCTTCATACAATAGGTCACCAGGCTGGCTCCGGCCTTGCTTTTACCACGGTGGTACAGGCGGCGAAAGACCTTATTCTCCTTTATGGCGCTGCTTTTCACAATACGCTCCGTTCGGTCAATTAGTAAGACAGGGACTTGCGACCCTTAGCACGGCGGCGGGCCAGTACCTTTCTGCCGTTCTTGGTGGACATTCTCTTTCTGAAGCCGTGCTCCATCTGTGCGTGCCGCTTCTTAGGCTGGAAAGTTCTTTTCATCTTGCATTCACTCCGTTTCTGAAAATCAAACTGGTCTTGATTTTACTTATGCTCTGCACGGCATAGTGCAGGCGAATTGACTTTTGGCTTGTGGGATAGTGATCCACATTAGCGGTTGATATTATATTATAAAATGCGCCCTGTTGTCAACAAAAATCTGTTACTTCTTGTTTTTATTCTCATAATATATTATAATGTCACTATATGTTGGGGGTAGAACCTATGCACACTACAAGTCCGTGGCGCGCTGTCAGCCGTGTGGCCCTGGTTTTGGGGCTGTTTTTTACAGGCTGCTGCTTTTTAGACAGCTGGCACTCACCGTTCTTTTTCAATTTCCGCTACCAGTGGTTAAAGCTGATCCTCTCTTTTGTGATCCCGGCGGCGGTCACGGTGTGGAACTTTTTGACCGAGCGCTCCCTGCGCTTTGCAGGCACCGCCTGCGCCGTTTTAATGCAGGTGTCGCTGGTGCTGTTCTTTATCGACCGCTATACGGTAAATTTAATTGCCCGGCTGGACGACAGCCGCATTATCTACCACTTTCTTTACACCCTCATCAGCGTGTTCACCCTGCTGGCGGCAGGCTGGATTTGCGCCCGGTGCAGCAAGGCGTGTGTGGACTTTGCCCTGTTTTACCGCCGGTTCTCCCTGGGCTATCTGCCTTTGTGCGTGTTTCTTTTTTATCTTGCAGTTTTTTCTGCTGCGCACCTTTGGCAATATTTTCGTTACCGCCAACAGCGTACCCTTCCGGGGCGAGATCTACTGCCTGTGGTATTATGCCAAGACCGGCACCCTGTCTTTTTCCACCGCCCTGCACTCGGCAGGGAATGTGCTGTACTTTACCTCCCTGTCCCTGGCCCTTTGCGGCACGGTGCGGCGGCGTCCGGTGCTGTGGGGCACCCTGGTGCCTGTGGCCCTGTCCGTGTTTGTAGAGAGTTTTCAGCTTCTCACCAAAGCGGGGACGCGGATGTGGACGATATTATCTTAAACACCCTGGGTGCCGTGCTCGGCGTCCTGATTTTTCGGCTGCTGCTGCGGCCCTTACTGCAAAAGGAGACCCGTATATGTTAGGCATTATCGGCGCAATGGATGTGGAGGTCCGCACCATTAAGGACAAGATGACCGGCACCGTCACCACCCGGGCGGCAGGCTGCGACTTCGTGACCGGCGAGCTGGAGGGCGTAATGATCACCGTGGTGCAGTGCGCACCGGGCAAGGTAAATGCCGCCCTGTGCACCCAGCTGCTCATTGACCGTTTCCAAGTGGATCGGGTCATCAATATCGGCGTAGCTTGCTCCCTAAGTGAGCGGGTGGTGATTAAAAATATCGTCATTGCCACCGATGTATGCCAGTACGATATTGACATTACCGCTTTAGGCGAGCCAAAGGGCTTTATCAACGGCCTGGGCACCATTAAAGTGGCAACGGACCCAACCCTGTCCGATCGACTGGCGCGCACCGCCATCAACAGCGGCGAGCGTATCCATCGGGGCACGGTAGCCAGCGGCGATACCTTTATCGGCACCGCAGCACTGAAGTCTGCCATCGCCGGGGGAGTTTGACGCCCTGTGCGGCGAGATGGAGGGCGGCGCGTGGGTCAGGTTTGTGCTGCCAACGGGGGTGTCCTTTGCGGTAATGCGCGCCATCAGCGACGGCGGCGACGAAAAACGCTGCCATGGATTACCCCACATTCAAAAAAATCGCCGCAGAACTGTCTGCGACGATCTTAACGCGATTTGTGGCGGAGGAGCAAACCCAGGAAAGCCTGTTCTGATCACTCGATCACAAAATTATTCAGGATATATTCTTCCGCCTCGGCAATGATGGTATGCAGCGCCGTCTTTTCCGGCACATCGGAGCCGGTGCGGCTTTTGTCCTCAATAAACACAAAGCGGGCGTCCTGCACCGCCAAGGCGGCGGAGGCCAACTCTCGACCCAGATTGTAGTCCAGCTTGAACATCTCTTTGGGCAAAATACCGGCCTTAGCCATCGTCAGCGCGCCTCGATACAGGCTGAGCATATAGTAATCATAAATATACCGGGCAGCGCCCCCGCGAGAGGCAGCGGCTGCCGTATCCAGCAAAATACGGGTGGCTTGGCTCAGGGTGCTTAGGGGCATATCATCGTCCTCTGCACCCAAACTGGCATACACGGACGGATCCAGTCCGTTGCGGCTGGCAGACACCCCCAGCAGATAGTCGGTGGTCACGCCGTAGTAATCGGCGCACTTGACCACAAAGTCCAGCCCGCACTCCCGAATGCCTTTTTCGTAATGGGACAGCAGCGCCTGGCTGATCACCCAAATCGCCGGCGGCTTTTTTTGGCTGATGCCCCGCTCCCGACGCAGCTGGCTCAGGGTGGCGGCGAACTTGCTGTTTTTCTCCGCCTTGTCGGCTTTGCTTTGGCGCATGGCGCGCTTGGCGGCTTTGGCCCGCCCTTTCAGGTCCTTGAACTCTTCTTTGACCTGTTCCAAGTTCTCGCTTTGGATCTCCATTTGTTCATTCACTCCCAAAATATTACAACGAGTATTATATATCAGCTTATACTCTTTGTAAAGGGTTATTTTATTCTGTCAACAATTTGTAATGTTTCGTCGGCTATCGCCGTTATTCAGGAGGATTTTGCATTGAAGTCATACACGGTTTATCTTTTTTCGTCACGGGCTCACTAAAGGCAACCTAAACGCACAGTATATTGGGCAGACGGATTTGCCACTCACTATGGATAGTATCAACCAACTGCATACCTGCGGGGCAAGTACCCGTACCCGGAGGTGGACGCCGTGTTTACCTCCCCCTTAAAGCGGTGCAAGGACAGCGCCGCCATTCTCTTTCCGCGTAACAATTTGATTACCATTGAGGATTTTAAGGAATATAACTTCGGCGAGTTTGAGGGCAAGACCGCTGCGGAATTACAGGACAACCTGGACTTTCGGGACTGGCTGCAAGGGGATATGCAGGCAAGCCCGCCGTACGGCGAGACCAACGCCCAGTTTATGCACCGGGTGTGCGCCGCTTTTGAAAAGGTAATCTCCGGCTGTGTCCAAACCGGCACCCGGCGGATCGCCCTGGTGTGCCACGCCGGGGTCATGATGACCCTGCTCACCTGCTACGGCCTGCCGGAGGCAGCCATGGCCAACTGGCAGACGGACCCGGGCTTTGGCTATAAGCTACACCTGGACCCGGCCCTGTGGATGCGTGCCAATAAAATGCAAGTAGAGGACACCGCCCCCATTCCCATGGCACAGTTGGAGCAGGTAGAGGACTAAGATTTTGTGACGGCATTTAACAGTGCGATCGGGCATCGCACCCTACAAAATGGAATTTGATAAATAAAAAAAATGTTGGGATCAAGCGGGCGGATGGTATCCGCCCCTACGGTCCACCGGTTACCAAAACGCTGCGGTCTTTTATGTTTTTTAACATCTATTTACTCGTAGGGGCGGCAATCTGCCGCCCGCATTTACACAAAACCATCATCAAAAAGCAACCCCGGGTGGGGTGCTTTTTTCATTCTTCTTCTGTTTATTCTGCCGTTACAGCAGGTTGCAATAATCGCAGCGGTTCTCCGCCAACTTAATATTGCTCTTGCCGTAGATCTTCATTTGCAGGTCGTAGGCGTCCTGAGGAATATCCGACTTCCACAGCCACACGCCCCGACTGGGACCGCAGGGGGTCAGCTGGGTGGGACCGATCAGGTAGTTGCCGCCGCGGGCATGATCCGGCGTAGGCACAGAAAAAGTCTGGGTTTCGTAATTCATCCAGCCGTTGGAAAGGGCATAGGTAGCCAGGCTCACCAGTTCCTTTTTGCTGTACCCGGTGTACACATAGCCCACCAGGTCGTTGACCACTTTCAGCAGCTCGGTGGTGGAAGAGCCTTTCATCTTCTTAAACACCTGAAGCAGCACGGTCTTTTGCCGATCGGCGCGGGCGTATCCGTGTCAATCTTACGAATACGGCAGTAGGCCAGCGCCTGCTTACCGTTCAGCTTCTGCTTACCCTCGGTGCCCTCGTAGCTCTTCTCGATATACACATTGCCGTAGCGCTTGGGGTGGTTATTGATCTCGTTGATCTCCCGATCGGTAATGGTAATGGTCACGCCGCCCAGGCTGTCAATGATCTTGGGGAAGCTGGCAAAGTTCACCACCGCGTAGTTGTCGATCTGGATCTTATAGTAACGCTCCACGGTTTTGATGTATTCCTTCATGCCGCCCATGGAGGCAGCGCCGTTGATCTTGTCGTACTGGCCCTCACCGTTCGCCTCAAAGTACACATACAAATCGCGCAGTACGGAGGTCAAAGTGATCTTGCCGGTATCGATATTGACGCTGGCGATAATGGCAGAGTCGGCACGGGAGGTGTCGCTGATCTGCTCCTCCCGGGTGTCCTCCCCGATGAGCAAAATGTTCTTTACATGGGTAGAGCTGACCGGATCGCCGTTTTTGTACCAGTTTTTCAAATATTCTTTATAGGTCGTTGCGTCTGCCGCAGACGGCTCCTTGATCTCCGGAAAGTTCTCTTTTAAGAAATCCATACCATGATAGGAGGTGTCCGTCTTTTGGTAATCGTCCGCTTCGTCGGTGAACTTACCCAACAGACCGTTTACATAGCACACGGCAAAAACGCCGCCAGCCACAATCAGCACAGCCAGCACAACAATAATGGCAATGGAAATTTTGCCCTTTTTGGTCTTGCGCCAGGGCAAAGCGTTCGGGTCTTTTTGCTTTTGCCGCCTTTTGCTTTTGCCGCTTTTGCGCTTTTTGTCCGCTGCCGCCGGTGCATTCTCCGCCTTGCCGGAGAGAGAGAACAAATCAATCATCTCGTCCGTGGCTTGGTGGCTTAGGTTTGCCGGCTCCAGCGGGGGCTGGTTTTTCGGCTTTTGGCTCGGCTTGTCCGGGGTCACGGTGCGATCCCGATTTTCGTATGCCGGGGGCGGGGGTTGCAGCTTGCGGCGCACCTGCTGCACCGGCACATCGGCAGTGTCTGCCTTAGGTGCGGCGGGTTTGGGTGCCCGTTTGGCTTCCGGCGCAGGGGCAGCTTTTTGCTGCGGCTCCGCTTTCTCCCGGGGTGCCGGGGTGGGCTGCGGCGCTGCTTTCGGCGGCTGCGGCGCTGCTGTTTTTTCTCTTTCGGTTCCGGCTTTACAGCGGGCTTTTCCGGACCCAGCAGCTCCTCCACCAGTTTACCGGCGTAGGCTTCTCGATTGGCGTCCGTCTGTACAGGCGCAGCCTTGGGCGCAGGCGCAGACTTTAAGTTGCTTTCCTGCTCTGCCCGGCGCTGCTTTACCTCGGACAAAATATCGTCAATATTATAGTCTTTTGCCATGAAAAAGATCTCCTCTTTTTGCAGGTAGTTTCCGTTGGGACCGACGGCACAAAAAAAACAAAAGCGCCTGTGTGCCCCAAAGCATAGCCACAATTATACTTCATTTTTATGTCATTACAATAAAAAATTTGTAAAATCTTGTGCTTTGTGAACACACAGACGGTTAAGTGTCTATTATTCTGCGGTTTCCGGGGCAGATACCGGGGTTTCTGTGCCGTCACCCTCCGGGGTGTCGTCCGTTTTCTCCGGCTCCATGTGCTCCACCACGGACAGGGTAACCACCTTGTCCTCGTCTGTGGTACGCATCACCCTTACGCCTTGGCCGGGCGCTTAAAGGCAGAGATCTGATCCACAGGAGTGCGAATGACAATGCCTTCCTGGGAGATCATAATAATATCCTGGTCCTCGCGCACCGGGGCGATCATGGCCACCTTGCCGTAGGTCTCGGTATGGTAGTTGATCAGGCCCTTGCCGGCACGGGACTGCACCCGGTAGTCGTCAAAGTTGCTCTTGCGGCCGTAGCCGGTCTCGCTGACGGTGAGCAGGCGGGTGTCCTCCAGCGCCACGGCAAAGCCCACCACATAGTCGCCTTCTGCCAGCTGAATGGCGCGCACGCCGCGGGCGGTACGGCCGATCAGGCGGGCGTCGCTCTCCTTAAAGCAAATGCTCATACCATCGTGGGTAGCCACGATCAGATTGCGGTTGCCGTCGGTGATCTCCACCCAGCTGAGTTCGTCGCCCTCGTCCAAATTGATGGCGATAATGCCGGTTTTGCGAATATGATCGTACTGGCTGATCTCCGTGCGCTTGATCACACCGTTCTTGGTAACCATGCACAGGTACTGGCGCTCTTCGCTGTCCGGCACCCGCACCATAGCGCTGATCTGTTCCTCATTCTCCAAAGGCAGCAGGTTCACCACATTCATACCCTTGCTGGTACGGGAGGCGGCGGGGATCTCGTATCCCTTCATCTTAAACACCTTGCCCTTGTTGGTAAAGAGCATAATGTAGTCGTGGGTGGAGCAGGTAAACATGGTCTTGGCCACATCTTCCTCTCTGCGGCTCATGCCCATAATGCCTTTGCGCCGCGGTTCTGTGCCTTATAAGTATCTACCGTCTGGCGCTTCATATACCCCCATGGTGGTCAGGGTGAGCATGCAGTCCTCTACCGGGATCAGGTCCTCGTCATCCACATCGCCGGAGGCAGCGGTAATCTCGGTACGCCGTTCGTCGCCGAATTTGTCGCCGATGGCGCGGGCCTCTTCCTTTACGATCTCTAACACCCGGGTCTCACTGCTGAGAATGTCTTGATAATCGGCAATCTTGATGTGCAGCTCGCCCAACTCGGTGCGGATCTTTTCAATTTCCAGTCCGGCCAACTGACCCAAACGGAACGCCACAATGGCCGTAGCCTGTGGCTCGTCAAAGTCGTACTTGGCCATCAATTCCTGCTTGGCCTCGGCTTGGCCGCCTTTGCAGCCGCGAATGGTGGCGATGATCTCGTCCACAATATCAATGGCGCGGGCCAGACCCTCTAAGATATGGGCGCGATCCTGGGCTTTCTTCAAATCATAGCGGGTGCGGCGGGTGATGATCTCTTCCTGGAAGGAAATGTAATTTTGCAGCATTTCCTTCAGGGAAAGAATGCGGGGCACGCCGTCTACCAGCGCCAACATAATCACACCGAAGGTTACCTGCATTTGCGTCATCTTGTACAGGTTATTGAGCACCACCTGGGCGTTGGCGTCCCGCTTGACGGTGATCTCAATGTGCATACCCTTGCGGGAGGAGAAGTCCTTAATGTCCGCCACGCCCTCGATCTTCTTGTCTCGGGCCAACTCGGCAATGCTGGCGATCAGCGCCGCCTTGCGCACCTGGTAGGGCAGCTCGGTAACCACGATCTTGTAGCGGTCTCCCTTGCTCTCTACGATCTCTGCCCGGGCACGCAGATAGATCTTGCCCCGGCCGGTCTCATAGGCCTGGCGAATGCCCCGAGCGCCCATAATGATACCGGCGGTGGGGAAGTCCGGACCTTTAATGTGCTGCATCAGCTCCGGCAATCCCACATCCGGGTTGTCGATCAGGCAACACATACCGTCAATCACTTCCCGCAGGTTGTGGGGCGGAATGTTGGTGGCCATACCTACGGCGATGCCGCTGGAGCCGTTCACCAGCAAATTGGGATAGCGGGCCGGCAGTACCACCGGCTCTTTCAGTCGGTCATCGTAGTTGGAGGCAAAATCCACCGTGTCCTTGTCAATATCTTGCAGCATTTTCATGCTGATCTTGCTCATTCGGCTCTCGGTGTATCGGTACGCAGCGGCCGGGTCGCCGTCTACGGTACCAAAGTTGCGTGACCGTCTACCAGCGTGTAGCGCATGGAGAAGGTTTGGGCCAGTCGCACCATGGCATCATACACAGAGGCGTCGCCGTGGGGATGGTAACGACCCAGCACGGTACCTACGGTGTCGGCGCACTTTCTGTATGCCCGATCCGGGTACAGGTTGTTCTCAAACATGGTGTAAAGAATACGGCGGTGTACCGGCTTCAGCCCGTCCCGCACATCCGGCAGGGCACGGCTGACGATCACGCTCATAGAGTAGTCCAAAAAGGCCTTGCGCACCTCTTTGTTAATCTCTACATCTACGATCTTTTGATTGTCATACCGGATCTCATTGTTATCCATTGGAATTCATCTCCTAAATACGGGCCGCAGCCCGGCAGGTTTTACTTGATCAATTTATAATAAGCGGTGTTTTGCAGCATTTCCCGCAGCCGGGGCAGTTCGCTCTCCGGCAGTGCCCGCTTGGGCAGCAACAGCGTAACGGTGCCGGGAATGGCAAAGGCAAACAACCGCCCGGTCTCAAATACGGCGCCGAACATGGCCATCGGGTACACCGCGTGAATTTCGCACTGATCCGGCTGGGTGGCAGGCATTACCCACTCCACCTCTGTGCCGGTAATGCGCATTTGCACCGGCGCAGTCAGGGACGGATGTGCCTTGCACAGGCGGGTATACATCCGCCGAGACACAGGTCCGCGGCACAGCAGCAGAACGCCCATGACCAACAGGGGCATACAGGCCGCCAGTGCAACGATAGGCCGGTGGGACCGGGCGCTAAAGCCCGCCACCGCACAGCCAAATCCAACAGCTGCAAAAAAGAGAATGGGGATTATGCGGGTCAGCCGCCGACGCAGCGCCGCCATATCGGCAAAATCCATGGCTTCTAAGCAGTAGTTCACTTCAATCATTTTGCACCTCCAAAGGCCGGTGCCTTCTCGTGCAGGGCGCTGAGCAGCGCGTTCAGATCCGCCGGGTCACAGTCTGCTTTTTCAATCACAAACAGCCCCATCCGGTAGCACCCGATGAGAATAATATAATCCTTGGTCTCTTTGGCGTAGGTGATCCCCTGCCAAGGCAGGGTGTACTGCTCAAATTTGCTCCACACCTGCAGCGCCTGCTCCTCCAGCCGGAGGGTAAAGGGCTGGGTCAGTGTGGGAGAGTTGCCAAACTCCCGCAGCACGGAACTGCGCCGCACCCAGGGCAGCAGCACAGCCATGGCTGCTACAATACCGCTCAGTGCCGGGAGTATCGCCGTTTCTTCCACATCTTGCAGCAGAAAATACAGCAAAATACCCGCCGCTGCCAGCACCGCACATAGGGCGCAAAACACCCATTGCAGCCGCAGCTGCTGCCGTTGCAGCACCCGCCACCCGGCGTAATACGCCCGTGGCGTCATTTTGAATTCAAATGTGGTCATGGTGTTCTCCTTTGTTTGGGAGAAGAGTATAAATTTTATTTTTATCCGGCAGGGGGCTTTTGCCACGGCACAGTTGGTGCACGCCGCTATCAAACGCTCCACCGGAGCGTTCTCCCGCAGCCCGGCTGCGCCGGCCTGCGGAGCGTCGTTTGAACCCCGCCGGGGTAGGCGTTTACTTGCAATTAAATGTCCAAATTCTGTACATATTTTGCATTCTTTTCAATAAATTCACGGCGGGGTTCAACATTATCGCCCATTAAAATAGAGAATGTTTCGTCCGCCTGCTGGGCGTCCTCTACGGTCACCCGCAGCATAATGCGAAATTCCGGGTCCATAGTGGTCTCCCACAGCTGCTCCGGGTCCATCTCACCCAAACCTTTGTATCGCTGAATGTCGCACTGGCCGCCCATTTCTTCAATGAGCCGGTCCCGCTCCTCGTCGCTAAAGGCATATTTGAATTTTTTGCCCTTTTGTACCTTAAAACAGCGGGGGGCTGGGCCAGGTAAAATGTAGCCGCCCTCAACTAAGGGCTTCATATAGCGGAAGAAGAAGGTCAGCAGCAGGGTACGAATATGCGCGCCGTCCACATCCGCATCGGCCATAATCACGATTTTGTGGTAGCGCAGCTTGGTAATGTCAAAGTCCTCGCCGATGCCGGTGCCAGTGCGGTCACCACAGGCATCAGCTTTTCGTTGCCGTAAACCTTGTCCAGCCGTGCCTTTTCCACATTCAGCATTTTACCCCAAAGGGGCAGAATGGCCTGGTGGGCACGGTCCCGTCCGTCCTTGGCGGAGCCGCCGGCGGAATCACCCTCGACGATGTAAATTTCGCACAGGGAGGGGTCGTTGGAGGAGCAGTCCGCCAGCTTGCCCGGCAGCTTGCTGCTTTCCAGCCCGGTCTTATTACGGGCGTTATCTCTGGCCTTGCGGGCCGCCTCTCTGGCGCGAGAAGCGTCCAGGGACTTGGACAGCAGTGCCTTGGCTACCGCCGGGTTCTCCTCAAAATAGGTCATCAGCTTGTCATATACCAGGGAGCTGACCAGGCCGGTAATGTCCGTATTGCCCAGCTTGCCCTTGGTCTGGCCTTCAAACTGGGCCTCGGTAAGCTTCACGCTGATGACGGCAGTCAGCCCCTCGCGCACATCGTCGCCGGAGAGCTTCTTGTCATTCTCTTTCAGAATATTAAACTTTTTGCCGTAGTCGTTAAACACCCGGGTCAGGGCGGTTTTGAACCCGGTCTCGTGGGTACCGCCGTCAATGGTGTTTATGTTGTTGGCAAAGGACAGCAGGGTCTCATTGTAGCTGTCCGTATAGCACAGCGCCACCTCTGCACTGCGGTCGTCCTTGGTCGTGGAGATGTGGATCACTTCATCCTGAATGGGGTTTAGTCCCCGGGTGGTGTTGATGTACTTTACAAATTCCCGAATACCGCCCTCGTAGCAGAACTCCTCGGCTACCGGCTCTTCGCCTCGCTTATCCGTCAGCGTAATGGACAGCCCGGCGTTCAGGAACGCCTGCTCCCGCAGACGGCGGGCCAGTACATCGTACTCGTACTCAGTGGTCTCGGAGAAAATCTCCGGGTCCGCCTGGAAGCGAATGAGGGTGCCGTGCCCCTCTCGATCGGCAATAATATGCAGGTCATCCACCGGCTTGCCTCGCTCAAAGCGCTGGGCGTACACATGGCCGTTCTGGGTCACCTCTACCTCCAGCCACTGGGACAGAGCATTTACCACAGAGGAGCCTACGCCGTGCAGACCGCCGGATACTTTATAGCCGGAGCCGCCGAACTTACCGCCGGCGTGGAGTACGGTGAGCACCACCGTTACAGCAGGCAGACCGGTCTTTTCGTTAATGCCGGTGGGAATACCACGGCCGTTATCCCGCACGCTGATCACATTACCGGGCAAAATCTCCGTCTCAATGTGGGTGCAGACCCCGGCCAGTGCCTCGTCAATGGAGTTGTCTACGATCTCATACACCAGGTGGTGCAGACCTCGGGGGCCGGTGGAGCCGATATACATACCCGGGCGCTTGCGGACGGCCTCCAGACCCTCCAGCACCTGAATATCTTTTGCGGAATATTCTTCCGTTACAACGGTGTCCATATCCGCTTCTTCCAAAACAGTCTTTTCTTCTTCAGCCATAACTTCTGCCTTTCTGCCCACAAAGGCGTCCTCCGCACTGTGGGCAGGTGCGGTGCCTGTGTCCGTATTCTATCGAAAATGGGTTATTTCCATCGTTTGATCAGGGTGCTTACATTCAGGGGACTGATATACACCGTCTCTTTGGTAAGCACATAGCTTTTGGGCAGGTCGTAATTTACATACTGCACCCGCTTTTGCTGCTCTGCCTTGGTTAAAAAATCTCGGGTGGCCTTACCTACCGTGGAGGTATCCATATCAAAAATACCAATAATATCGCCGGTACGCACCACTGTGTCGCCGCCAATGTGCAGGAGCATCAGTTCACCACCTTGCCGTTTTCAATATGAAAGGTTTTGCCCCGGGTGCCACGCAAGATGGTGCCCGCATCACAGCAGGTAATAAACAACTGCATACCCTTCATGTGGTTGAGAATATAATCTTGCCGCCCTTCGTCCAGCTCGCTCATTACATCGTCCAGTAGGGCAATAGGGGCTTCATTTGTTTTTTGTTGCAGAATTTCCGCCTCCGCCAGTTTAGGAGAGCACACAACTGCGCTGCTGTCCCTCGAGCTGCCGTACTTTCGGGCAGAAATACCGTTTAAAGTAATATCCAGATCATCCCTGTGGGGCCCAACGGTGGTAGCCCGGTGGTAAAGATCCTCGCTGCGGGCACTTTCCAGCAGAGAGAGCAGGCGCCGTTCCAGTTCTTCTACGGCCAAATCACCGTACGCAAAGGCGCCTTGCAGTCGGGCGCGATCTGCTCCCGTCCGCCGGACAGACCGGTGTGAATACGGGAAAGCGGTTCTTCCAGCGCAGCCACATAGGCACGGCGCTGATAAATGATCTTTGCCCCGGCACGAGCCAGGTTGCCGTCCCAAATAAACAGGGTGTCGGCGCTCATTTTACCTGCCGCAATATCTCGCAGCAGCATATTCCGCTGGGCCAAACTGCGGTTGTAGTCGCTGAGCAATTTTTTATATCCTGTACGGATTTGGCACAGAGCAAGATCTAAAAACTTGCGCCGTTCTGCCGGACCGTCTTTAATCATGGTCAAATGGGCGGGGCTGAACACCACCGCCTTGATCTCCTCCCCCAGCGCGGCGGCAGAGGCCTTGGCAATGCCGTTTAAGGTGGCGCTGCGGCGTTTTTTGATCTGTAACATGGCCGTTTGGGGTCGATTACCGCTGACAAAATGAATTTGCAGCTGTGCCTGTTCTTTGCCAAACTGTACCAGCTCGCTGTCCCGGGCGCCGCGAAAACTTTTAGCGCCGGTAAACAGGTACACCGCTTCAATCAAATTGGTCTTACCCTGGGCATTTTCGCCGTAGATCACATTTACATCGTCAAAATCCAACACCAGGTGTTCCAAATTGCGGTAGGCGTCAATACCCATGCGTTCTATCTTCATTGCTGTATGGTATAATCGGTGCCGTGAACGGCCACCACATCGCCGGGCTTGATTTTTTGCCTCTTGCGGTACAGGTCTCCCCATTCACTTTCACCAGTCCGTCCTGAATCATTTGCTTGGCCTGACCGCCGGTTTCCGCCTCGCCTTTGAATTTCAGCAGCGCGTCCAGCCGGATAAAGGGGGTACTGATGGTCACCGTCTCTTGCCGGTGGGGTTTGATATTTACATTAAGCTTCATTTTTCAGCCTCATAGGCAGCACCAAGAACAGAAAGCTGTCGTCGGTCATCGGCAGCACCTTCACCGGGCTAACCGGGCCAGACAACTCAATGCGTACCTGATCGGTATCTGCGGCGTTCAGTGCGTCCAGCACATATTTGGAGTTAAAGCCGATCTCTACCCGATCGCCGCTTACATTGGCGTGGGTGTAGTTTACCACCCGGCCCAGGCCGGACACAGTAGATACCCGCATTTCGTCTGCATCAAACAGACAGCGAATGGGGTTCTTTTGGTTATTTTCAATTACCGGAATGGTACTGGTAATGCAGTGAATGGCGTCCTCGGTGTTAATAAGTACCGTAGTATTACTGCTTTTAG
>ENA-OQBU01000187-OQBU01000187.1-human-gut-metagenome-genome-assembly--contig:-NODE-187-length-16289-cov-3.643794_pt1 | contig 16289 bp, 15 predicted proteins | sample MGYA00242492_ERZ504566 | MGnify/ENA primary metagenome ERZ504566 (study PRJEB26092, sample SAMD00036261) | human gut metagenome | host: Homo sapiens | study: EMG produced TPA metagenomics assembly of...
CTTGGAGTCGAGCTCGAAGATATACGCTCGGTACCGGTCGGGTACCTGACCGAGCTGGATATGTATCCACTGGATTTCCAAGAGTTCTGCTGGTCGCAGCATATCGGCAACGACGTATTCGATATGCTTGCCGAATGCTTTGCCAAGCACCAGGAAGTGGATGAGTTCATTCATCAAAGGCTCATGGAGCTATACTCCAAATATCTGGTCATCGGCGGCATGCCTGCCGCAGTCGACTCGTTCGTGGCAAACGGCAGCGTTGCGGACGTGCGCACTATACAAGAGAACATAAAGCGTGAATATCGCCGCGATATCAGCCAATACGCGCGCAAAGAAGACCGGCTGCATATCCGCGCTATCTACGATTTGGTGCCCAGCGAGTTAAATAACCCAAACAAGCGCTTTACCTTCGCCAAAATCGAAAAGAACATGAGATTCCAATCGGTTGCTTCCGATTTCGATTGGCTGGTCAATGCGGATGTAGCCGTCGCCGCGTACAACGTGGACGAACCGTGCACACCGTTGGAGATGAGCAAGGAACGTAACCTCTTCAAACTCTTTTACAACGACGTGGGTCTGCTTACCGGCTCGTTTCTCAAGAAAACCGCGCTCGACGTACTCGACGGCAACCCTGATATCAACTACGGTTCAATCTATGAAAATGCGGTGGCCCAAGAGCTACGCGCTCACGGATTGACCTGTACTACTACAACAGTAAGAAGCTTGGCGAGCTCGATTTCCTCATCCAAGACCGCAACGATCACGTGCTGCCGATTGAGGTGAAGTCCGGCAAATCCTACAAACGCATCGCGCAATGGACAACGTGCTCGCCCACCCTGAATACCATCTCAATACAGGCTATGTGCTTGGCCCGTGCAACGTCTCAGTCGAAGGGAATGTAACCTACCTGCCTGTATACATGGCCGGCATGTTCCATAACGAATGACGGGTCGCACACTTAGTCAACAAGTACATGTCGGTCAGATGGTTCGGACTGGTCAGAGGGCCCGCTCTGATCAGTTAGGTCGGTCTGAACGGACTGGCTGGGCTGGTCGGCCTGAGTAGCCCGTTTGGACCGATCCGGTTCGCCCTTGCTGGCCTTCACACTGCTTCAGCTCCAGCTGAAGTTCGCTGATGCGCCGTTCGAGTTCGTCGATGCGCCGCACGTGTGGCGAAGTGAGACTAAGGGGAGCCGAGAGATGGCTCACAGGCCGAGGGCACCGGCCACGGCCATGGCCTCGTGTTCGGGATCGGCCTGGCCGATGTGTACGTTGACGTGAATTTCGTCATCGCCCGGCTCTTCGAGAATGTCGGACTGGGATTGCAGCATGCTCGGCTTCATGAAGTGGCCTTGGCGGTGGGAAAGGCGTTCCATCACCTCGTCGAATGTGCCCTGCATGTAGACGAACACCACGCCTTGACGGCGCAGCTTGTCGCGGTAGATCTTCTTCAACGCCGAGCAGGTGACCACGGCGGGATCGCCGGCGGCCACGCGCTCGTCGATCCACGCGGCGATGGTGTCGAGCCAAGGCCAGCGGTCTTCGTCGGTGAGCGGGTGTCCGGCGGCCATCGAGATGGTGGCGCATTCGGACCATGCGAACGAATCCGATCAGGCCATCAGCCACATCGCCGGCACTGAAGCCTGACCCGTCATCGTCACAGCACCACGCGGCGGTTGAGGTCGCGGCGCAGCGTCTTCCAGCCGGGTAGGTAGGCGGTCATGCGGCGCTGGAATCCGGCACCGTGGCCGCTTTCCCACAAATGCGTCATCTCATGGACCAAGACGTATTCCAGGAATTGCGGTTCCATCAGTCCCAATTGAAGGTTCAGACGGATGCGGCCGGTTCGCGGTGTACACGATCCCCAGCGCGAGGTCATGACCCGTAGCGTGATATGCGTGGGCTGCCGGCCGACGACCGGCCCCCACTTGGCCAGCAGCTGTGGCAACGCGGCGTTGATCGCGGCCGCCGCTTGTCGTTTGCGTTCGTCGGTCCAGATTTGGGAGCGGTCAAAATACGGTTGGACATTCGTACCGGCTTGGCCTGGCCCGGCGTCACCAATTCCCGGACGACTGATATCACCGGTTTTCGGACGACCGGCAACGCCTCCATCATGGCCGCTGGCACCAGCTACACCACGACCTCCGTTCTCGAAGCCGGCACCCTCGTTCAATGCCATGATGGAGCGCCGTTGCGCCTCAGCCATGCGCTGCTGCTGGGCGAGAATCCACGAATGTCGCTCTTTGACGAAATCCGCAATGCGACTCTCGCTCATCCGCATCGGTGCGGAGATTTCGACGCGGCCGCTCGGCGGTTTGATGCGCAGATACAGGTTTTTGATGGGTTTGCGCGTCAGGTGCAGATGGATGCCATCAATATCCAACGACTGCCCGGCGGCAGCGGACCGAACGGATTTCGGCGCACCGGACTTCGGAGCGGTGGATTGACGACGGCGATAAGGCACGCAAGTCATTCTCGCACAACGGCGGACAACGATGGCGCCCGCCCGGAACCTAACGTTCCGAACGGGCCGCCATCAGCAATGAACGGTGCTGTCGGCAACGGCTACAAACCGTCACCGAGCCATTGAGTCACCCAATCAGCAACCGGCCGCGGTCAGCACCTGGTCGAGGATCTCGACGCCTGGGTCGCCTCGTCGGCGGAGATGACGCAAGGAGGAGTGACGTGGATGCGGTTGTTGTGCACGCCGAGAATCAGGCCGCGCTTGTCGCCTTCGGCCACGATCTGCTTCATCGTGGCGTCGTCCAGCGGCTCCTTGGTGGTGCGGTCGGCAACCATTTCCACGGCCCAGAACACGCCCTTGCCGCGAACCTCGCCGATCTTCGGGTGCTTGTCGTACAGAGCGGTGAGCTGCGGGCCGAGCACGTCCTTGCCGATGGTGTAGGCGTTGTCGACGATGTGCTCCTCTTCCATGGCTTCCTGGGTGGCCACGATGGCGCCCATGGCCAGCGGGTGACCGGAGGTAGGTCAGGCCGCCGGGGAAGACGATGTCGTCGAACGCCGGTGGGCCACCGGGTCGCTCATAATCACGCCGCCGGCGGGCACGTAACCGGAGTTGCAGCCCTTGGCGAAGGAGATGATGTCCGGCGTGTAGTCGTAGTCGTCGAGTGCGAACCAGAAGCCGGTGCGGCCGAAGCCGGCCATGACCTCGTCGGTGATCATCAGGATGCTGTACTTCTTGGTGATCTCGCGCACGCCCTTGAAGTAGTCCTTGGGCGGAATGATGATGCCTGCGGTGCCCGGCACGGATTCGAGCAGCACGGCGGCGATGGTGTCCGGGCCCTCGAACTGGATCACGTGCTCGAGGTGAGCCAGCGCACGCTCGCACTCCTCTTCCTGGGTGGTTGCGGAGAACTCGGAGCGATACAGGTACGGGGTGAAGAAGTGCACGTGGCCGCGAGAGTAGTCGTTGGGCTTACGGCGCCAGTCACCGGTGGCGCTGATGGCCGCACCGGTGTTGCCGTGGTAGCAGCGGTAGGAAGACAGAATCTTGTCGCGGCCAGTGAACAGGCGGGCGGCGCGCATCGCGTTTTCATTGGCGTCGGCGCCAGCGTTGGTGAAGAACACCTTGTCGAAGCCTTCCGGAGCGCGGCGGGCCACCAGGGAGGCGGCGCGGCCACGGGCTAGGTTCGCGTAGTCAGGTCCGACGGTGCACAGGAGTTCCGCTTGCTTCTTGATGCCCTCGATCACCTTCGGGTGCTGGTAGCCGATGTTGACGTTGACCTGCTGGCTGGTGAAGTCGAGCATTTCACGGCCGTCGCCGTACTTCAGCCACACGCCGTGACCGGTTACCACTTCAGTGGGATCCAGGTTGCGCTGTGCGTGCCACGAATGGAATACGTGTGCGCGGTCCAGCTTGTAAGCGTCGTCCCAGATTTCCGCATCCTGCGAAAGATCATGCCCCATGATGTGTCCTTTCCTCGATATTTTCTCGAAGTGCCCGATGCCGTCTCCCGTGGATCGGGTCAGGGCAGCAACGCGCTGTGAATGTCATTATGAGAGTTGAACATTTCGCGTCAAACTCGAACATTTAATAATGTTACAGTAGTGGCGAATACGAAATCATTTTGAAACATAGGAACAAGAACAATAATTGTATCCAGATTATGTAATGTTTATGTTATTCAAAAACATACTCATTGCACAATGCGGCGCTAACATTTGACTACCGTTGCCACAGTGACCGTTACTATCGGCAGTCAAGCAGCCAGCAACAAGCCGGCAACCGCCATCGATCATCAGCCGGCGGCAATCGGCAACATTCACGCAGACGCGCGCTCATCACGCTCGCCGCCAAGATCCGGGAGGCAGATCATGGATACGCCATCGCCATCAACCGCATCAACAACCGCACATGCCGTCGGCTACAACGATGAGCCAAGCATTACGGCCGCTCCCCTGCGTTCCACCGACGACCTGGCCGTTGATGCCGGCCAGTTATCCTCACTCATCCTCACCACCGAGGCGACGGCCACCCCGCAACGCATCGTCGAATCGGTCACCTCGCTGACCTCCTCCGGCATACTTGCGGAAGGCCAGCGCATGCCCACCGTACGCGATCTCGCCCGACTGCTACGCACCAGTCCGGCCACCGTCTCCAGTGCCTACCATGCCCTCGCCAGGTCCGGCATACTGCGCTCCCGCGGCGCGCCGGAACATTCGTACTGCGGCAGTCGCGCACGCATCGCTACGATGCCGGCGACTTGCTGGCCGAAGCCCCGGCCACCGCGCCGGACCGACCGATTATCGACCTGTCCAAGGGCACGCCGGACCTTTCGCTGCTGCCGGACATCCGCCCGTTTCTCGGCAAGCTCGGCACGCACAAGGCATTCGTCAATTCATACGACGGGCCGACCATCCTGCCCATGCTGGAACAGATTTTGCGACGCAACTGGCCGTATGAGCCGGAGGCGATGACTATGGCATCCGGCGCGGGCGACGGTTTGGCGCACACCATGAACGCTTTTGTTCAGCCGGGTGATTTTGTGATTACCGAGGCACCGGAATATCCGCTGATTCTCGACATGATCGAGGCACATGGCGCGATGGCGTTCGGCGTGCCGATGGACGGGTTCGGTATGCTGCCCGACGCACTCGACCGTGCGCTGACCATGCTGGAATCGCAGCGTCTGGCGGTGCCGCACGGCGGCCATCAGGTCAGTATGATCCTGCTGCAGCCGCGCGCCCAGAACCCTACCGGGGCCAGCTTCAGCCCGCAACGCATCGACGCTTTGGCGGACGTGCTGCTCGCGCACTACCCGAATGGCGTTGGTATGCCGCTGATTGTGGAAGACGATCACAGTGGCGATGTGGCCAATGCGTATGCGACATCGTTGGCGCAACGATTGCCGCAACACGTGGTGCATATCCGCAGTTTTTCGAAGTCGCACGGGCCGGATCTGCGCTTGGCTGCGCTGTCTGGGCCGGAGGATGCCGTGGAGGCGATTATCACCCAACGACGCTTGGGATCGGGATGGGTGAGCCGGTTCCTGCAAGAGATTCTGTATGAAATGCTGGCCGACAAAGAGGCGTTCCACACGGTGACCAACGCCCGGCATATCTACGCCACCCGGCAAAAGACGATGCACGCGCTGCTGCTGCGTCAAAGTTTGGACGTGCATACCGGTGACGGACTGAATCTGTGGATTCCGGTGCGCGACGAGCCGGCGGCGCTGCGACTGCTGGCCGAACAGGGCATCCGTGTGGCCGCCGGCAAGCCGTTCCTGCCGAGCCTGCGTATCAGCGCCGACGCCACCGGAGCCGACGCGGGGGCCGGTGCGGGCGTGGACGCGCATGCCAGTCGAGGCATCCGCGTCACCATCGCACAGCAGGGAGCCGTCAACGAACAAGTGGCCGCCGCCCTGGCTCAGGCGGCGGCCGTAACGCCGAAGACTTCGACGAATCACTCGTAATTCTTCATGAACTGCGTTCGTACGCGCGGCGAGGAGCCGCCCCGTCTGTACGGGGTGATCAACGGGCTGCTGCGCATGCGCAACGGGCTGCGCAGGTCGCAGGAGCTCGACGACCTGGTCGACGTGCTGGCCTCCTCCATCGGCGCCCTGACCAATCCGCGTACCAACTGCCCACACCGGAGAAGGTCGCGCAGGAGAAGCCTCGCTGCTCGAGATCGACGACAGCTTCCAGAAGATCGTCCTCGTACGCGACGTGGTCAAACCCGTCCGCGACGAGCACGGCATCCTCACGATGAGCGTCTACGATTTCCTCCTCGACCCGGACAGCCTGACGATGTGACGCCGTGGATTGGCTACAACGTATTAGACAGTCCGATGAGGGACGAATGACATGAGATTGGAGGCCGACGATGGCCGACCCGAAACATCCCCGCCACTACGACGAGGCGTTCAAACGGCAGATCGTGCAGTTGTACGAGAGCGGCAAGCCATCCCGGAAGATCCGCCGTCGTGGCCCGACATCCTCAGGACCATCGAGCTGGGCTACTCCAACGCCAGGCTCGAGCGTCCGACAACAGGATCAAGGTCACCATCCGCATGGCCTACGGCTTCCACCACGCGAACAGCCTCATCGCACTCGTCATGCTCCGCTGCGCCGGCAATCATGGCGCAAGCGACAATCGCGACACGCCGTTATTGACATACCGCCGTTCAATGGTATTGTAATCACTTGTGCGCTTTGAAGCGTATGGATCGGGCCCGTAGCTCAGCTGGTTAGAGCGCATCCCTGATAAGGATGAGGTCGGAGGTTCAAGTCCTCCCGGGCCCACAGGAAAAATGAAGCGGCCGCGAGCCGCTCTTTTTTTCTCACGGGGCTATAGCGCAGCTGGTAGCGCATCTGCTTTGCAAGCAGAGGGTCGCCGGTTCGAACCCGGCTAGCTCCACAGACACAACAAAACCCTTGGAATCAGTCCGATTCCAAGGGTTTTTGTTCTTGCATTTTCTGCGTATTGCAACAAAAAGATGACGACACGCCGATAGCGTATCTCACGAGAAAAGTCTTATTGCCTCACGACTGTCGAGGCCACCGGAAGTCGGCATAGGCATTCCAATCGGCCACTAAATCGACCGATGCCCGATCCCTGAGCCAAACGGACCCGAATGCCGTTCATCATCGACAAAGCAGTCCGCGCCTCGCGACGAGGATCTGCCAAACCGTCACGCTCGACTGCTCGGGTTAAGGTGTCCATCACGCGATGTTCTCGTTTTTGGTAATACTCATAGGCAGGATGATGCTCGTTCAACGATTCGCCTTGTAGCACGGTATATACAACCGCACCATCTCTGGCTGAGCCGCATTGCGCTCCATAAGGGCAGCACAGATATCACGAATGCCGAACTGCGCGTTGCCGCTCCACATATCCTCAGGTTCAACGCCAAGAGAATGGGCAAACGTAGCCATGTCTTCCCGATCACGATGCTCCAGCACGGCAATCAGCAAGCCGACTTTGTTCTTGAAATGGGTATATGACCGCCGGCTCGGTCAATCCGCATGCTTCGGCTACCTGACGAACGGAAAAGCCCCAAAAACCCGTTCTGTGAATCACATGCGACGTCACGTCGATGATCTGTTCACGGCGTTCCGCACATTCTGATTCTGCTCAAGACAGATCCAGCTCGTTGTTGTCCTTGGCTTTGCTCACCGTATCAGTCAAATCGGGGTCGTCCACAGACACCGCGTTCTGCTGGCTGAGCGTCAACGACAGCGAACCTTTGTAGGAGTCGCCGTATTCGTCCTTGCCGGACACGCTTACGGCAATCGAGCTCATCAGACGCTTCCTGCCGTAGTTCAGATCCACGGTGATAGTCGGCATATCCGGCTCTTCATCCGTGCCGAAGTCCCAGTTGCGCACATTGTCGAGCGCCTGACGGTACTCGCCTTCAGCATCGCCCACACCGGTATCCTCGATCTGCTGAATCACCCATGATTTCAGATGCGGATACTGCGCTTCATGGCTGATCCAGTAATTCACAAAAGTGCTGGGCCAATGCCTTGACATCGATTTGATACGAGAGCTGCGTGTTGCCGGCAGACTTGGCAGACGATGTATTCGGGAACAGCTGGCTGCGCACATTCTTATCTTCCAGCTCCACGCCGAGATATTGTTGGATGAATTTGCTGGCCTCGGCCTTCACCTCGGCAGACGTTTTCGTGCCCTTGGCCCGGTCGATGTCGTTCGAGTACCCATCGTCGTTCATCTTGTCCAGCTGATCGTAGAACGTTCGCTCCGCGCCGGTGATGTCCCAAGCACCGTTCTTGACCAACGCATCCTTGACGTTCAATATCAAGTCCGCCACATCACTACCAACGCCGTTCCTTAAGTCATCTTCATATTGGTCGGCCGGGTAGTAGATGTAGTAGGGGTCGTCATCATACCAAAACGTTTTTCCCGGCGAATGCGCCTTTGTGCCAAGCGAGGGTTGTTGCCTGTTCATCTGTCTTGATGGTCACAGACGCGGAGGAGTCATTGGTGGTTTTGCCCCAGCGAATACATGCCAGACATCCGCGCGTCAAGGGAGTCGTCAGTGCTGCTGTGGGTTCTGAGTTCGTATTTGGTGCTGCGCAGAGTGGACAGCGAGTTGATCGCGTCGAAGGTGACGACCAGCGGATTGGTGGGCTGGAAGCCCAGCATCGCTTTGACGGCGGTGAAGTTGGGGATGATGAATGCCAAGGCCGCCACCAGAATCGTCGCAAGCAATGCGCAGAGAGCGGCGATCAGCTTCTTGCTGGATTTGCGCGGCGGTGCCAGGACGGCGGTTGCATCAGTCGCCTGATATGCGGCAGGAGCGGGAATCGGCAAAGCTGGCAAGGGAGCAGTTGGTGCCGGCTGTGGGGCAGCGGGCGCGGCGTAAACCGATGGGGCAACCGGCGCGGCTGGTATCGATGGTGGTACTGAAGGCGCTGGCACAGCAGGTGCCGGTATCGACGCAGTCGGTACGGCTGACGATGCGGCCGGCACTGGTACAGACGCAACCGGTGCGCTGTCTACAGACGCTCCACATGCCGGGCAAAATCGTGCCGGCCTATCAACTCTATTTCCGCAGTGGCCGCAGTACGCCATCGTGTGCCTCTCTCCCTCAAATCGGCTTGATTGCCATTGCTTCAATGTTACTCTTCAGCATTACGCCTCAGCCAGCCCCTACGCGTAACGATACGAAACGCGGCAGCCTTAATGCGGTTGTTTTGACGCGATGCCAACATCGAGCTCTGGCCAACGTTCTGGTACTCGGCTACATCTTGCTGCGAGCCAAGAAGCAGGCCATCGCTCGCGCCGACGAGGCCGAATGGCGGCCTAGCCTCGCTTTAAGCCTCAGGCCAACACCTCCATGGGGTGATAAGTGGCGGTGTGGTGTCCGGTGATGGGGTTCCATACCCGTTCGGCGAATGCGCGCAGACGGGCGACGCCCTCGCGCAGCTCGTCGGCATCTCCGGCGTAGGAGAGGCGCACGAAGCCGCGCCCCTCCTCGCCGAAGGCCTCGCCGGGGACCACGGCCACGTGCTCTTCGTCCAGCAGACGGTCTGCGAATTCACCGGAGTCAAGGCCAGTCAGGCGTACGTCCACAAAGGCGTAGAACGCACCTTGCGGTTCAATCAAGCGCAATACCGGGCATCCGGCCAGACCGTCCAGCACGATCTGCGCTTGGCGCGGTATTCCTCGCGCATGGCGGCCACATGATCCTGCGGACCGGCCAGTGCTGCCACGCCTGCGTATTGCGCCAAGGAGTTCACCGAGGAGTGCATGAGTTCGGCGATTTTACCGGTCTGTTCGATGACCGCTTCGGGTGCCAGCAGGTAGCCGATGCGCCAGCCGGTCATCGCGTAGGTTTTCGACAGGCTTTCCACCACAATGGTGCGGTCTTTCATGCCCGGCACCGCGGCAATCGATGGTGCCACGGCTGCCTCTCCCCCAAGCGTTTCCCCGAACGTTTCCCCAAACACGAACGATGGTAAACCTCGTCGGAGATGGCCCAAATATTGTGCTGCTTGCATACTTCGGCAATACGCGCCAGTTCGGCGGCAGAGGTTACCGCGCCGGTCGGATTGCCGGGTGAGTTGATGATTACGGCGCGGGTGCGCGGGGTGATCGCCGCTTCGATGTCCGCCGCGTTCACGCGCATGCCGTGCTCCGGACGCAGCGCCACGGTGACCGGGCGGCCGCCGCACAGCATCACTTCGGCGTCATAGGAAGTGAAGAACGGCGAGGGAATAATCACTTCATCGCCGGTGCCTACCACGGCTTTCAGCGCCAGAAACAGGCCAATCGTGGCACCGTCAACGGCTTGAATCTCGGTTTCGGGATCATAAGTGAGTCCCTTCACACGGGCGGAGTAATCGGCCACGGCCTTGCGGTATTCGGGGACGCCGAGCACGTTGGTGTACCGAGTGCGGCCAGCCTGTGCGGCCTCGCAAGCGGCCGCCACGATATGCGGCGCGGCCGTGGCGCTGGGCTCCCCCACGGTCAGTGAAATCGCGTCAGGCACGCGCTCTACACGGTCGAATACGTCTCGGATGCCGGAGCGCGGGATATTCAGGGCTTCGGCGGACAAGCTCGCGGGCTTGGCGGTCGGCACAGCAACCCGACCGGCAGCAGGCATAGTAGCAGGCGCAGCAGCAGATGCAACTTCGGACAGAGACATGTTGGAAAACTTCTGCATATCATCCCTCCTCAATGGAATTATTTCGTCGTTCTCTTATTTCAAAAGGAATTATTACATCCAATTAGGACTTTAAACGTAAACATTCCACCACACAACAGAAAACACAGGAAGAACTACTGAAATTACCAGGCAAAATCGGAAAGCCATCGCATTCCGGCAACAGGTACAGTGAACACAGAGCACAACGAACGGAGAAGACACCATGACCGCGATTGACGAGACCGACCAGCGCATCCTCACCATGCTGGAGGCCGACGGCCGCGCCACGCTCGCGCAACTGGCCCAGGCGACCGGACTGTCCGTCTCCGCCGCCCAGTCGCGCGTGCAGAAGCTGGAGAAGCGCGGCATCATCAAGGGATACAAGGCCATCATCGACCAAGAGCAGCGCGGCTTGCCCATCAGCGCGTTCGTCAACGTGACCCCGCTCGACTACTCAGCCGAATCCTCGATTCCGGACAAGCTGAACAATATCGACGGCATCGTCTCCTGCTATTCGGTGGCCGGCGCCCCCAGCTTCGTACTGGTGGTACGCGTGGCCTCCCCCACCGCCCTTGAGGAATTGCTCAATCTCATCCACCGCACGGTGCCGGTAAGCACCGAGACCACGATGATTCTGCAGACCTACTTCGCGCACTGACCGCGAACCCGGTAACCTGCGCGCCGAAGACCTCGGCCCCTACGGCGCACGGATTCCCAACGGGCACATCCGACATCACCCAAGTCCACCTTTATGTCCACTATATGAACGCACCTTCGGTGTGATGCAGCTTCCATTTCGACCCGATTCACGCACAGACAGACATCCAGCAATCGCCGAAAAATCTAACAAACGGAAACTTGAACCACCCATAACCACGCCGATAGCTTCCCGTTATCCGAGCGAGACTCTATGCAGCAAGGGCCAGTGCGCGCATAGAATAAAAACCGTCTTAATTCCCTAGCAAATCGAGGAGAATCATGCTCACTGACGAGTACATCAAGCGTGTCTACGACCAGGTCGTTGCCCGTGACGGCGATCAGCCGGAGTTCCTGCAAGCCGTTCGCGAGGTCTTCGAGACCCTGCAGCCGGTTGTCGAGAAGCACCCGGAGTACGAGAAGGCCGGTGTACTGGAGCGCATCGTCGAGCCGGAGCGCACCATCAAGTTCCGCGTGGCCTGGGTTGACGACGAGGGCAAGGTTCAGGTGAACCGCGGCTACCGTATCCAGTTCAACTCCGCCATTGGCCCGTACAAGGGCGGACTACGCTTCCACCCGACCGTGACCGAGTCCGTCGTCAAGTTCCTTGGCTTCGAGCAGATTCTCAAGAACTCCCTGACCACGCTGCCGATGGGCGGCGGCAAGGGCGGTTCCGACTTCAACCCGAAGGGCAAGTCCGACGCTGAGGTCATGCGCTTCTGCCAGGCCTTCATGACTGAGCTGAGCCGCCACATCGGCCAGTTCACCGACGTTCCCGCCGGCGACATCAACGTCGGTGGTCGTGAGATCGGCTACCTGTTCGGCCAGTACAAGCGCATCCGCGACGAGTACTCCGGCGTCCTGACCGGTAAGGGTCTGGAATTCGGCGGCTCCCTGGCCCGCACCGAGGCCACCGGTTACGGCGTGTGCTACTACACCCAGGAAGCCCTGCGCGTGCTGCGCAACGACTCCTTCGAGGGCAAGACCGTCGTGATCTCCGGCTCCGGCAACGTGGCCACCTACGCCGCTCAGAAGGCTGAGCAGTTGGGCGCCAAGGTCGTCACCGTCTCCGACTCCAACGGCTACATCTACGACCCGAACGGCATCAACGTTGAGGTCGTCAAGCAGATCAAGGAAGTCGAGCGCGGCCGCATCAAGGAATACGCCGAGCGCGTTCCGGGCTCCGAGTACCACGAGGGCAGCAAGGGCGTGTGGACCGTCAAGGGCGACATCGCTCTGCCGTGCGCCACCCAGAACGAGGTTGATGGCGAATCCGCACAGAAGCTCGTGGACAACGGCGTGACCGTGGTCGTCGAGGGTGCGAACATGCCGTCCACCCCGGAGGCCATCGAGGTCTACCAGAAGAACGGCGTGCTGTACGGCCCGGCCAAGGCTGCCAACGCCGGTGGCGTGGCCGTCTCCGGCCTGGAGATGAGCCAGAACAGCTACCGCCTGTCTTGGACCTTCGAAGAGGTCGACGCCAAGCTCAAGTCCATCATGGAAGAAATCGTCGCCAACTCCCTGGCCGCCGCCAAGGAATACGGTCACGAGGGTGACCTGATGCTCGGTGCCAACGCCGCAGGCTTCGTCAAGGTCGCCAACGCCATGGTTGCCCAGGGCGTGCTGTGACGCTTGCCGCTGAGCAATCGCTGAGCAGTGCTGAGCAATACTAAGCAGTACTAAGCAGTAGCGTAATGCCCTTGCTTCCCCGTGAGGAGGCAAGGGCATTGCTATATGTACAACGAGCAACAAGTGCTATCCCAAATACGTAAGCATTACGCACCACTATACGAGTGAATTCTTGGATATGATCATCGATCCAAGCTAACTGCATTCAGAGGGGTACTGAATATGGGAAACCCCGAGTATAAAACGCCGTCATTGCAACGCTTATACTCGAGGTTTCGTGGTTCAGGTACCCCTTTGAAAGCAGTTGGCTTTCTGCAAAGCCATCAATGTACCTCTTTCAACGGAGATAGCCCCCCCGTCTACAAGGTCACCAGGTCCGGTTCGCAGCAACGCTTTCAATCACTGCTGGCGATTGCGGCGCACTGCTACCAGCGCCAAGCCAGCAACGAGCAGCGGCACGGCGACTACAACCACCGCAATGATGGCCGAGCCGGTTTCCGGCATGGTGTCGGCCTTGGCCGCCGAATCCGCGTTAGGCGAGGCGTTGCCGCCCGGCTGAGTCGGCTGCACATCAGTGCCGGTCGAGTAGTTCGGGTCGTAAGCGAATGGCCACGCGCCATCCGGCACAACCCACTGACCAGCCGCCGAGCCGAAGCCCAGTGCCGCGAGCAATTCAGCACGCTTCGCCTGCACCTGAGCCTCATCCAAAGCAGACATCGAGCCGAGCACGACGTTCTTATAATCAGCCGGATCAAGCAGCGCGCCGGTTTCATCGTGGCTGGCGTATTCCGCGAATCGCACATCATCGTGGAAGGTCACGTCCACGCTTTTGCCGCTCTGGTTCTTGCTGGTCCACACATTCCAACGATTCTTGGTGATCTTGCTGGACATCGTGCTGTCGAGGTAGGTCACGGCCGAGGAAGTGTCCGTATACGCCGAGTTCTTCGTACCCAAATCCACGCCGGTCACATAGCTGCTGCCGTCGCCCTTACGCACCTGCGTGTACTGCGCGAACGTCTGCCACGGGCGGCCCAGCGAAAGCTTGGCATCGTCGTCATATGCTGCGGCAACGGTCAAGTTGCAGCGGTCAAACACCAGGCCCACGCCGGACTTCTTGGTGTTGGCGGCGGTGAAGTAGCCGTTGTTCTTGCCGGCGAACGCGGCCATGTGCAGCTCGGTGCCGGCGAAGTAGGCGTTGGCGTCGCCGAACACGAAATCAACCGTGCCTTCGATGTAGCCGCCGTCCACGTACACGCGGTTGCCGGCGCCTGCACGTACAGAGTGTCCTGACGGCCGATGATGCGGCTGTTCTTCAGGTACACCTTGTCTGCCTGGGTGTTCAGCGCCACGGCCGGCGTCTGCTCGCCCGCCGCCGTGTGATCCACCACGTGTAATCGTTCTGGAAGGTGATGCCGTAGGCGGAGAAACCTGTGGCACCCGCGCCAATGGTCACGGTGGCGCACTTGTTGGTGCCAAGGTCGAATTCATCCTGCGGCACAAACTTGCCGTCGGCATCGAATGTGTTGGACGAATAGTAGCTGGCGCGAATCGTCACCGCGCGCTTGGCGGTCACGTCGGCGTTGGCGAAGGTGACGCCCGGCTTGGTCACGGTGATCTTCTCGCGATAGTCGCCCGGAGTGATCTTCAGCACTAGTCGGTCGGTTTCGGAAGAGTCGTTAGCATCCAGAGCGGCTTGAATGGTCCGGTACTGGCCGTTCGGGCCCACGGTGACCGTGTGGCTGGTGGCGGCGGGGGAGCCGGCCGCGTAGTCGATGGCGATGCCGGTCAGGTACAGGCTGCCCGTGCCTTCAACGGAGAGCGGCACGTAGCGCGTGCTGTCGGTTGCGATGGTTACAGCAGTGCCGGTGGCGATGTCCGTACCGTCGAGCTTGAGCGTAGGACCGTACAGCTGGCCCTTCACGGTGACTGTAGCGCCGCCCTCGGCCTGTGCGACCGGAATGTACAGGATGGTTCCAGCGTTCACCTGAGTATCGCTGCCGCCGCTTGCCGCAGTAGTACGCGGGTTGAACTTGGCGCCTTGCGCCCGAGCGTCGATGGCGACGCCTTGGTAGTTGTCGGTAGGCCCTGCACGGCCGGTCGATCGATGCCGGTTTCCGTGAAGTCCCAGTTCGTGTCTTTGGCCGCGACCGTGGGCGTACCGGGGAACTCGGGTTCCGGCTGCTGTTCGGCAAGGGCGATGCCGTTGAGATAGGTCTGGGCAGTGAAGGTGACGTTTACCGTACGAGCCGACTCCGCAGCAGGCAAGGCGATAACTGTGTTGTCGCTGCTCACTTCACCGGCATCCGCGGTAATAGTGGTGGTGCCGCCGGACAACGCAAGGGTGATGGTGGCTGTATTGGTGTGGGCTGGCACCGGGATGCTGATGATGGTTCCGGCGTTGATCTGGGTGTCATTGGCGCGCGGCGCAAACTTGGCACCGTTTGCAGTGGCATCGATGGTCAGCCCGTCGAACGTCTGGGATCCGCCTTGTATAGTGCCGAGAGCCGCCAGCTCAGTGTTGTTCGCAGGATTCAGCACCCATTCGCGATTGATGGATTCCGCGGCTTGCGTGCTGCTGGTGGTGCCGGTGCTCGGCGACGTTGCTTCCGCGGCCGATGCAGTGGCTGCCGCACCGCCAAATATCATGCTTGCAGCCAACAGCACACCGGCAGCACGAATAATGGTGTTTTTCATGGGTGTTCTCTCTTATGTATCGATGTACAACAACGAAAGCCGCTTTCGGAACACCCGAGTCGGTTTTGCAGCCTGAAAGCAGGGCTTCACCTGCTGAGGGGAACACGACTATCGGGCATTTCCCAGCCTGTCTTCGCGTTCAAAATATCACCGAAAAAATGCGACTGGAACCCCGTAGCACAACAAGAAAAAGGGGGTGCACCCCATGTGTTGGGATGCACCCCTAAGTGGTCAATAAGGGGGAGTTGGAATGGGACTCATCCGACTTCCCCCCCCCCAGCGGCGCCAAGCTGCCAGGGCGGGTTCTAGTGATCGTTGCAACACCTGACCTACCGCAAGGAGGGTCAGGTGACCAGAAGCCACCGAAACGAAGACCGTGGCGGGGAACACCGTTGGACGTTCAACGGCGCGAATATCCGACGAGGAAGCTGATGTGCGAGGCGAGACGCGCCGAGTACGTGCGCCTGCTGGACGAGGAAGGCATGAACTTCACCCAGGCCGCGCACGCGGTCGGCGTCTCGAAACGCACCGGCAAGGCGTGGCGCAACGGCAGGACGCGCGCCACGGGAAGGAACGAGAAACCCCTGGTGGACTGGTATCGTTCCACCATGGACAAACCCAAGACCCTCCATCCGCGCTA
>ENA-OQBU01000188-OQBU01000188.1-human-gut-metagenome-genome-assembly--contig:-NODE-188-length-16225-cov-2.877314_pt1 | contig 16225 bp, 17 predicted proteins | sample MGYA00242492_ERZ504566 | MGnify/ENA primary metagenome ERZ504566 (study PRJEB26092, sample SAMD00036261) | human gut metagenome | host: Homo sapiens | study: EMG produced TPA metagenomics assembly of...
CGCGCCCAGGGCCTGGGCCTGGTCCCGTCTTCGGTGTCCAGAACGACCTGAACGGTCGGGTTGCCGCGGGAATCGAGAATCTGACGCGCGTAAACGCTTTCAATTACTGCCACAACTACTCCTTAAAACGGTTGTGTATCTTGAATGACATTCTTAAGAGTAGTGCGATTTGTGGACGTTGTGAACAACACGCCCAAAATTTAGCGTTAGCGCTCACAATGCCAGTGTGCCGCCTGATTGCAAGGCAGTACGGACGAAATCGCTCAGTCAACGTCCTTGCCATTGAGGTAGCCGATCTCACTGTCGGACAATTTCAGTTCGCTGGCTTTGAACGAGTCCTGAATCTCCTGCGGGTTTCTGGCCGAGGGAATCGTGAACAGATATTGGTATTGCGCAAGTTCCCACGCGAGCGTGACGCGCTGGTAGGAGCAGTCGTGAATCTTGGCGACTTCGCGGAACCGGTCGAACAGATGCTCGTTGAACGGGTCGAGGAATCCGCCGAGTGGCGACCAGCAGACAAAAGCCAAACCGAGCTTTTCGCAGGTTTCCAACGTGTGTTCAGGGTCGCGGTGGACCGGGGAGAACTGGTTCTGGACGGCCACGAGACGATCGCCCAAAATATTGCGGGCGGTTTCGATGTCCGCGTTGTCGATTCTGGAGATGCCGACAGCTTTGGCCACACCTTCGTCCACGAGCTGCTTGAGTGCGCCCATCTGGTCTTCGTACGGCACCTGCGGATCATTGCAGTGCGAGTAGAGCAGATCGAGCGTATCGACACCGAGGCGGCGGGCTGATTCCTTGGCATTGGCGATCATGGTTTCAGGTCGGGCGTCGGCCTGCCAGCCGTAGTTGCCGTTGCCGTCAAGCGTGCGCAGCCAGCCGGTTTTGGTGGCTACGAGCACCTGATCTTTGGGGCCATGCCACGAGTGCAGAGCATCGCGGACCAGATATTCGCCATAGCCCATATCCTCCGGTTCGCCGGTGCCGGGTGCGCTGGGCAGATAATAGGACCAAGCCGTGTCCAAATAACGGACTCCGGCATCGAGCGCGGCATGGATGGTCTCGATTGCCTGATCACGGTTGGAGGGGCGCCCTCGATGCGAGCGCCATCGTGCCCATGCCAAGGCGGGGAATCTCATAGCCGGCAAGTGTTGCCGTGGTCGCGCTCTGGTTCGTGCGGCTCGTAGTCGTTTCGCTCATAGCAGTCACTTAATCTCGCTCGCTGGACAGTCGGAACGATTCCGTCTGGGGTGAATCATCGTCACAAACGACGGCATGAATATGAATATGGCTCACCGGAGGTTGCCCGGTGAGCCATAGCTGGCTCGACTGTCGCCTCGCACCCCGTCTACAAACGGCTCTGCCGTTTGCTTGCGACGGGGTCCATGCCAAATCATCAAGTAACTGGTTGGTCCAGAGGACTACCTGGTCGGAGCTCATGGGACCTTGGCCCAGGGAGCCGGTGAACGGGGTGGGGACGATGAGTTGGTGGGTGACCGGGCGGTATTGGGTGCCTTTGTAAATACGGCCCATACGCATCTGGATGGATTCGGGCGGGTCGATGCGACCGATGCGCACGCGGTTGGATTGCGCGAGAATCTCCGAAATGCCGAGCTTGCGGGCCTTGAACTTCAGACGGGCCACGTCGAACAGGGTCTCGAATTCGACCGGCGGCTTGCCGTAACGGTCGGTAAGTTCCTCTTCCAAATCCTTCAGATCGGCCTCGTTGCGGGCGGAGGCGAGCTTGCGGTACGCTTCCAGACGCAGCTTGTCCGAATCAATGTACTCGATCGGAATCGACGCTTCGATGGGCAGGTCGATGGACACGGCCACCGGCTCGACGTTCTCTTCGGGCTCCTTGTACTTTTCCACGGCTTCGGACACCATGCGTACGTACAGGTCGAAGCCCACGCCCTCGATATGGCCGGACTGCTCGTCGCCCAGAAGGTTACCGGTGCCGCGCAATTCCAAGTCCTTCATGGCCACGTCGAAACCGGAGCCGAGCGCCGTGTTCTGCGCGATGGTGGCGAGCCGGTCATGGGACTGCTCGGTCATCGGCTTGGACGGGTCGTACAAGAAGTAGGCGTACGCGCGCTCGCGGCCGCGACCGACGCGGCCACGCAGCTGATGGAGCTGGCTCAAGCCGAAACGGTCGGCATGGTCGACGATCAGCGTGTTCGCATTGGAGATATCAAGACCGGTCTCGATGATTGTGGTACACACGAGCACGTCGATGTCGCGATGCCAGAAGTCGCGGATGATCTGGTCGAGCTGCTTCTCCCCCATCTTGCCGTGGCGATGCCGACGTGCGCCTCGGGCACCAGCGTGTGGATCTTGTCGGCGATGGACGAGATGTCTTGCACACGATTGTGGACATAGAACACCTGGCCGCCTCGCAGCAGTTCGCGGCGTACGGCTGCGGTGACCTGCGCATCCTCGTAGGCGCCCACATAGGTCAGCACCGGCAACCGGTCTTCGGGCGGGGTGGCGAGCGTGGACATCTCGCGAATGCCGGTCACGGCCATTTCCAGCGTGCGCGGGATAGGCGTGGCAGACAGGGACAGCACGTCCACGTTGGTGCGCAGGGCTTTCAGCGTCTCCTTGTGTCCCACGCCGAAACGCTGCTCCTCATCGATGATGACGAGTCCCAGATCCTTGAACTTGATTTTCGGGTTCAGCAGCTTGTGCGTGCCGATGACCACGTCCACCGTGCCGGTTTCCAGCCCCTCGATGGTCTCGTTGATCTCTTTGGTGGTCTGGAATCGGCTCATGGCCGCCACATTGACCGGGAAACCCTCGAATCGTTCGCTGAACGTCTCGTAATGCTGCTGGACAAGCAGCGTGGTGGGCACGAGCACGGCCACCTGCTTGCCGTCCTGCACGGCCTTGAAGGCGGCACGCAGTGCGATTTCGGTTTTGCCGAAGCCCACGTCGCCGCAGATGAGGCGGTCCATCGGCACGGGCTTTTCCATGTCGGATTTAACTTCGTCGATGGTGGTGAGCTGGTCGGCGGTTTCCTGATAGGGGAAGGCGTCTTCCAGCTCTTTCTGCCATGGGGTGTCCGGGCTGAACGCGAAGCCCTTGGCGCGCTGGCGGGCGGAGTACAGCTTGATCAGGTCGTCGGCGATCTCGTGGACGTGCTTGCGGGCCTTGGCCTTGGTGGCCGCCCAGTCGGAGCCGCCGAGCTTGTTGAGCTTGGGGGCTTCGGCGCCGATGTATTTGCTGACCTGGTCGAGCTGGTCGGTGGGGATGAACAGTTTGTCCGCCGGGGCGCCGCGCTTGGAAGGCGCATATTCGATGACCAGGTATTCGCGAGTGGTTTTGTTGGCGCCGGTGCCGATGGTGCGCTGACGCATTTCGATGAACCCGGCCAATGCCGTGCTGCTCGTGCACCACGTAATCGCCTTTTTTGAGCTCCACCAAGTCGATGGCCTTGCGCCGGCGTTTCGGCGTTTTGGCCACGGCCACGGCTGAAGTGCGGCCGGTCAGGTCGCGTTCGGTGAGCAGGGCGATTTTGGCGGCTTTGTCCACGAAGCCGTCGATGGCCTGAGAGCGGATGACGTCGAAATTGGCGATGCCGGTAGTGTTGATCGCACGCTTGAGCCTAGCCAAGGTGCCGGCCGCAGCGGCGGTGATGGTGACGTGGAAGCCGGCATCGAGCAGGCCTTCGATGCCTTGGGAGGCCTTGGCCTCATCCCCTCGGAATTCGGCCGGGTTCTGGGCGTCGAGCTGCACATGGCCGGTCAACGTGGTGTCCACGCCGAAACTGGTGAGGCGAATCACCGGATGTTCGGAGTATTCGAGGGAGCTGATGGTTTCCGCATAGTCGAGGAAGCTGGCTTCGTCGAAGCTGATGGGAGCGCCGGCGCCGTGGCCGGAGGCGGCCACATGCCAGCTGGCGGCCAGGAACTCGTTCGCGGTTTTTGCCAAGTCTTCGGCGGAGCGGCGTAGTTTCTCCGGGTCGCTCAGGAGGATCACGGCGTGCTTGGGAAGCATGGAGCCCACCGGTTCCAGATGGTCCACGAGTGCGGGCATCAGGGATTCCATGCCTTCGACCGGAATGGCGTTGGCGATGGATTCGAGCATGTCCTCAGCATTGGGAATCGAACCGACCAAGGCTTTGGCGCGGGTGCGCACGGCGTCGGTCAGCTGCAGTTCACGGCATGCGGTGGCCCAAATGGTCTTGAGGCCGTCGCCGTAGGTACGCTGGTCGGAGGCGTGGAATTCCTTGATGGTGTCAATTTCGTCGCCGAAGAATTCGATACGCACCGGGTGCGGTGCGGTGGGCGGGAATACGTCAAGAATGCCTCCGCGCACCGCGAACTCGCCACGGTCCATGACCAGGTCCACGCGCGCATAGGCGTTTTCGATCAGACGTTTGGCGGCTTCGTCGAGGGGCAGGTCCTCCCCCACGGTGAACACGAGCGGCTCGACATCGCCCAGTCCTTGGACGACTGGCTGGATGAGCGAGCGGATCGGCATGACGAGAATGCGAATCGGGCCGAACATCGAATCGGTATCGCTCGGATGCTTGAGTCTGCGGAACACGGCCATGCGGCTGGCCACGGTGTCCGCGCGCGGGCTCAGACGCTCGTGCGGCAGGGTTTCCCAGGCTTCGAGCTGGGCGATGTCGTTCGGGTCGCCATCATACCAGGAGCGCAGCGAGCCCACGGTCTCTTCGGCTTCGCGGCCGGAGGCCACGACCAGCACGACCGGCTTGCCGGGTTTGCCGGCCACACCCTGCCCGATGGCGGCGGCCAAAGCCGGGCGCAAACCTCGGGGATGCCGGCCAGGACGGAGTTGTCGACGTCGTCCGAAGCCTCGATGTCGCCGGCGGCGAGCTTCAGGAAGGTCTTGTCCTGTTCCAGCTCAGACAGGATACCTACCAGTGAGCCGTTGATCAGGTCCGGGTGCGTCGCCTCACCGGCCATTGAACTTCTCCTGGGTCTTGGCAAGACCGTGGAAGATGATGTCCTCGGCGGCGTCGGCGCCGTCAGCCAGGAATTCGGGCAGCTGCTTGCGCTGGTCCGGACCGAATCCGCCCAGCACCCAGTTCACCGTGTTGTCATGCGCGTTCGCACCGCGCTTGGAGTGACCGACGCCCATGCGCACACGCGCGTATTTCGGCGTGCCGAGGGAACGGTCAATCGACTTGATGCCGTTGTGTCCGCCTGCGGAGCCGCCTGCCTTGACCTTGATACGGCCGAATTCCAAGTCCATGTCATCGTGAATCACCACAATATGGTCGGGCTCGATCTGGTAATAGGCGCTAATGGAAGCCACCGCATTGCCGGAATCATTCATATAAGTCAGCGGCTTGGCCAGAAAGAACTTGACGGTGCGGCCGTCCAGGTTCATCACGCTTTTACCGAGCATGGCCAAGCCCTTGTGATCGGCGAAGTTCACCGTCCAACGTTCGGCGAGCACGTCGGCGGTCATGAAGCCCATGTTGTGCCGCGTGTCCTCATATTTTTGCCGGGGTTGCCCAGTCCCGCAATCAGCCAGAAATCCGATGCCATAATCCGCTCCTCGTCCGTCTTCCTTTATTCCCGTATGCACGTTCTGTACGTTCCGTACGTCATGCGCGCGTTCGCCTCGCGCACTGGCCCATGCCCGGCCGGATCCAACCGTCAAGATTGTACTCAACGCCGCCGTCAAGCTCGTTTGCTCCGGCATCCTCACACTTTTCTTGACTGAAATGACTTACTGCAAGGCTACAGGTCCAAATACCAGTAGGACATGTCCCGCATGGTGCCGGTGGAGTCGGTGGCAGCGGCGGGCATGAGTCCGAATTGGGTGAAGCCGAAGCGGTGCATGGAGGGCAATGGAGCCGGCGTTATCGGACGAAATCGATGCCGCAGGCCTTGCGCATGTGGCGGGCCAGCGCCTCGGTGAGCAGCCTGTCAAGCATGAACGTGCCTACTCCCCTGCCTTGCCATGCCGGATCGATGTAATAGGCCAAATCGGTGACACCGTCATATCCTGCGCGGTCATAGAACACGGAGAGCGCACCGAAGCCAATGATTGAACCGTCTTCCGATTCCACAACAAAAAACGCCGTAGGGCGGCGTATGGGATTCGACCCAGGCGCGGCGTGGTCGAAGGTGCGCGGGGTGAGGTCGGCGGTCGCACCGCCGGCCATCACTGAGGCGTTGTAGATGTCGGCGATGGCTTGGACGTCGGATTCGACGGCCGGACGGAAGGTGTATGGCATGAGGTTCCTTTGAATACGCAAATAGCCCGTCCTTATGATAAGGACGGGCTATGTCAGTTGAGGTAACCGACTCCCTTCAGTCGCCTTCGGCGATGGCTCCCCTCACCCTGAGGGGAGCCAATTCTGTCGGAACTACTTGTCGAGCTCGATGGCCTTGTTGAGGGCGTCTTCAAGCTCCTTCTGCGCCTTGCCGTAGGCGGTCCAGTCGCCGTTCTTCATGGCGGACTGGCTGTCCTTCATGGCTTGGGCGGCATCGTTCAGCGCCTGGCTGGAGTTCGGGGCTACGGTCGGAAGACGAGCCGGAATCCGACTTGCCGTCCGTGGTGCCGGATTGGCCACCATTGGTATCGGAACCAGATTGGTCACCGGATATGCCGGACGACTGGTCACCAGACGATCCGTCACCGGACACGTTCTCGGCATCGCCTGCGGCCGCGCCGGAATCACCACCGAACACCTGATCCAAGGCCTCATCCAACGTATCCGCAAATCCTACCTGATCACCGAACGCGACCAGCGTCTTCTTGAGCAGCGGGAATGAAGTCGCACCCGAAGACTTGACGTACACGGGCTGCACGTACACCAGTCCGCCACCGAGCGGCAGGGTGAGCAGGTTGCCGCGCACCACTTGCGTGTCGCCGGATTGCAGCAGGTTCAGTTCCTTGGACACGTCGGCGTTGGCGTTGAAGTTGTTCTGCGCCTGGCCGGGGCCCGGTACGTTCGAATCCTTGGGCAGCTCCTGCAATCGGATGGTGCCGTAGTTCGAGCCTATCTTGCCCTTCTCATTGCCGGCATCCGAGTCGACCGACAGGAAGCCGGTGAGGATCTCACGGGTGGACTGGCCAGCCGGAATGTAGGTGGAGCTCAGCGAGAACACCGGTTCCTTGGTGCCACCGGTCTGCAAGGTCAGGTAGTACGGCGGCTGCAGGATGTCCTGGTCCTGCTGGGACTGGGATTCGGTCGGGTCGACCGGCGTCTGCCAGAAGTCCTCGCCGGAGTAGTACTGGTTGGCGGAGGTCACGTGGTACTTGGAGAGCAGCTCGCGCTGCACCTTGAACAGGCTTTCCGGGTAGCGCATGTGGCTCATCAGGTCGCCGGAGATATCGGAGAGCTGGTGGTACTGGCCGGGGAAGATCTTCTCCCATGCCTTGATCACCGGATCGGATTGATCCCATACGTACAGATCCACGGAACCGTCGTAGGCGTCCACGGTGGCCTTGACCGAGTTGCGGATGTAGTTGGCCTTCTGCGAGCCCAAGGATGAGACCGTTGCGGAAGAGACGGTGGTGGAATCCTTGGTGGCGGAGCCGAGGTCGGTCATCTGCGAGTATGGGTAGGCATCAGAGGTGGTGTAGCCGTCGACGATCCACTTGACGCGGCCATCGACCACGGCCGGATACACACGGCCGTCAAGCGTCAGGTACGGCGCCACCTTGGCCACGCGCTCCTTGGGGGAACGATCGTAAAGAATCTGCGATTCGCTGGTCACACGGTCGGAGAAGAGAATCTGATCGGAGCCGAAGCGGATTGCGTAGAGAATACGGGAGAACAGGTTGCCAACCGAGGGGCCGCCGTCGCCCTTGAACGTGGTCAGGGCGCCTTCCGAACCGGTCGGGTAGTCGAACTCCCAAGCCTGCGTGCCCTCCGGTGCGCCGACGATCGAGTATTCGGTGGTGTTCGGCGAGAAGTAGATGCGAGGCTCATACTTTTCGGATTCAGTGAGCTTGCCCTGAGTGGGGATGCCGGATTCGAAGAATTCAGGCTGGCCGTCGGCGGTCACCTTGTTGCCGTAGGCGGCCACCACGCCGTAACCGTGGGTGTACACGGTGTGGTCATTGACCCAATTGCGGTTGTCGTTGCCGGCCAGGTCAAGCTCGCGGGCGGCAATCACGGTGTCTTGGGAAACGCCGTCGATCTCGTACTTGTCGACTGCCAAAGTGTCGGCGAAGGTGTAGTACTGCTTGGACTGCTGCAGCTGTTTGAATGTGGGGCTGACGACCTGCGGGTCGAGCAGACGAATCTGCGCGGTGGTGTCGCCCTCCTTGGCCAGAGCGCCCTGCTCGCCCTTGTCGGTTACCTTGTATTGCTCGGTCTTGAGCTTGTCAAGACCGTAGGCGGCGCGGGTGGCGTCGATATTGCGCTGAATGTAGGTGGATTCCATCTCCTGTGCGTTCGGGTTGACGCGGAAGCGCTGCAACAGCACCGGCCATGCCACGGTGAGCACAAGACCCACCACGACCACGACGGCAATGGAGGTCACCGGCACACGCCAGGCCTTGAGCGCGGCGGAGGCGCGCACGCCGATGGACGCCTGGCCTTCGAGCGTGTGGGAACGCATGAGCCAGATGCCCAGCACCACGCCGAGGATGGCGGTCAGCGCGGCCATGATGAAGGTGACGGGGATGTTGGCATGCACGGCGGTGTAGGAGGCACCGGTGATGCGTGAACCCTGCACGGTGAGCTGGTCGAAGACGCCGATCATCTGGCGCACTGCCCAAGCGAACATGTTGAGCATCAGCCAGATGCCAAGCTGGCGACGGCAACGCTTGGTGATGGAGAACAGGCCGCGTCCGTTAACCGGCATAGTAATGCGGATACCACCCATCAGCACATGAGTGACCACGGAAAACACAAGGCCCACGCCCAGCAGCATGGCCACGGCGGCGAGCACGAGCTTCAGGCCCGGCAGCACGAACACGTAGAAGCCGTTGTCCAGACCGAACTGCGGATCGGTGGTGCCGAACGACTGCGCGTTGAACATGAGCAGAATCTCGCTCCAGTTCGCGTTGAACTGAGAGCCGAAGATGACGCCGACGATCAGCGAAATCACCACGGCCACGCGGCGAGCGGTTTTCGAGCTGACGGATTTGCCGACCTCGACCACATCGCCGTTAATGCGAATGGTGGAACCGTCGGCCGAATCAGGGCGTGCTCGAATGGCCAGCCAGGCGGAAACGAAGCCGGTCAAGGCCATGAGCAGCGCGTAGGCCACCCACAGACCGATTTTCACCCCGAGCTGGGTCCAGACCACGGACTGGAAGCCGAGCTGGCCGTACCACATCAGATCGGTGATGAATCGGGACAGGCCGAAGAACAGACCGACGATGATGGCCAAGGCCAGCACCACGCCGATCAGAATCTTGCTGCCACGGCTGCCTCCTGAGCCACCGGACGCTGGCTTACGGGTGATACGCGGATTGGCCGGGCCACGTGGAGGGCGGGATGACCCGGAGGGGCCGGCGTGGTGTTGCGGCCGGACCGTCCCCATCGGCCTCGACATCGAGGATGATCGGATCGTCATTGTTCGCATTGTTGCGTCGTGAATCGCCGCCATTGCCGAACAGTATTGAGAAAGGATCGTTAAAAGACATAACTCAAGCCTATCGAAAGGGCGGGAGGTAGGTTATGCCCTGAGCACAGAATGAGGCAGCGTTCTGTTCTACGCTCCGTTCTACGCTTGCCGGTATGAACAGCCAACGGCCACAACATATGCGTCCCTCAGCACACGCCACACGCCAACTTCGGCACAGGAGCACTCCAATCGTGGCGACAATATGTGCTTTGGCAGTGGTGTTGGCCGGCGTGGCAGCCTACGGATGGCATGTCGGATGGTTCGCCAAATCCACATCAAACGGCAACACCACCACTCCCCAGACCTCCCAGACAAGTGCGTTACCACGCGCCGACGTTCCTTCCCCGAAGAAGAACGAACCGGCCGCACAAGCCCAACGTGCGGTATCCGCCATGACACTTGAGGAACGTGTGGGACAGTTAGTGATGGTGCCGTTGCTTGCCGGTTCCGATCCCTCCTCGTTGGCTTCAACAATCGCCGATGAGCACATTGGCTCGGCCATTCTCATTGGCAATTGGAATACCGGCGCCGATACGGTCAAGACCGCGACCGCGCAACTCCAAGGATATGCGCCGGCCGGCAATCGTCTCATCATCGCCACCGATCAGGAGGGTGGTCAGGTGCAGCATCTGACTGGTACCGGTTCGACACAATGCCCAGTGCCGTTGAGCAGGCACAATGTCCGCTGACGCATTGCGTCAATCGGCAGGCACGTGGGGTTCGCAATTAGCTGCTGCTGGCATAAATGTCGATTTGGCACCGGTGCTCGGCACGGTGGTGGGCGATCGTGCCTCAAATGCTCCGATTGGCGCGCTGGATCGTGATTTCGGATTGGATGCGGCCGGCAACGCCGAACATGGCATCGCCGTTATTGAAGGTTTGCGAGACGCTCAGGTCGGCGCGGCGGTCAAACATTATCCTGGGTTGGGCGCGGTAAGCGGCAATACCGACTTCACCACCGAAGGCATTCTGGATACGACCACCACGTTGGGCGGGGCCGAGGCAGGTGCCTTTGACCAGGCGATCACCAAGACCGATCCTGCGATGGTGATGATGTCGTTGGCCACGTATCAATCCATCGACCCGAATAATCCGGCGGTGTTTTCTTCTACGATTATCGACGGTCATATTCGCAACGCCCTGAAGTACACGGGCGTGGTGATTTCGGATTCGATGTCTGCCGAAGCGTTAAGCAGCTACGATGTAAGCCAATTGGGAGTAAAGCTTGTCGAGGCGGGCGGCGACATGTCCTGCATCGGTCAGACGGATTACGTAAAGCCAATTGTGGACGGCCTCAACGAACGGGCGAAGTCCGATCCGGCTTTCGCTTCGAAAGTGACGGCGGCGGCGACTCGCGTAATGGCATTGAAAATCAAGATGGGACTGGCCTGACTGCTTATCCTTTGCACTGGTGAGGATTGATGCGCACTGATTCGCGCTAATCCTCACCAGCCCTCGTACAAATGCACACTAGTCCTCGTACGAATCGTCAGTCCTCGTATGAATACAGACCATGCTTGCCGATGTATTGCACCACGCCGTCAGGCACCAGATACCAGACCGGCTCGTCGTGTTCGGCGCGGCGGCGTACATCGGTCGAAGAGATGGCCAAGGCCGGGATCTCAAGCGTATCGACCTTTCCTTCGGGCAAGGTCACGCCGTCCGGACTGGAGTAGCGGGGCGCGTGACGGCCACGAAGTGGGCGAGGTCCCACATGAGGTCGGCGTCCTTCCACTGCATATTTCGGCCACGGCGTCTGCGCCGGTGATGAAGAACAGCTCGGCGTCGGGATGTTGGGCGCGGATATCGCGCAGGGTGTCGATGGTGTAGGTGACGCCCGGACGGTCGATGTCGACACGCGAGACGGTGAATTTGGGGTTGGATGCGGTGGCGATCACAGTCATCAGATACCGATCTTCGGCGTTGGTGACGTGCTTGTCCAGCTTGAACACAGGTCGGCCGGTGGGTACGAAAATCACCTCATCGAGGTCGTATACCCAAGCTACTTCGGAGGCGGCGACCAAGTGGCCGTTGTGAATCGGGTCGAACGTGCCGCCCATGATGCCGACGCGCAGGCGCGTATGCCAGTTGCCGCGTGCGGAAAGCCTGCCTTTGCCATGGCTGCTGGCCCCGGCCGGCGCGGACAGGTCAGACATGCGCCGTTCGGTTTCGCCTTGGGTGACGGCAACGATTTCGGCGGGCTCGGCGGATTCCACTGATTTTTCGGACTGAACTGACGCAGCCGTTTTGTGGCTGTCGGTAACACCACTCATGCCTGGTCGCCCTCGCCGGCGGCGTCATCGGCTGATTCGGTTTCCTCTTCGATTTCGCCGGCGGTGGGATTGTCTTCCCTGGGATCGATCTTGCCCATGTCTTCATCCCATTCGTCCTGGACCACGCGACGAATTTCGGCGAAGGTGGGCAGCGGGAAGTCCGGCTGGTAGAGGCGGCGGACCTCGGCCACACGCTCGGTGATGCGGATGAGCGTGTCGGTCATGCCGTCAAGGTCACCGTCGTGCTCCATCTGGCTGTATTTGCCGATGTAGCCTTCCATGAGCTCCATGTGTTCGCGCACGATCTTGAGCTGGGCATCGTCGAGGTCCGCGACTTCGGGCGAATCGGTCTCGGGCCAACCGATGAGCACGGCGTCCGCGTATTCGAGCGACGCACGCTGGGCGGCGGAGGCGATGCCGTCCTCGATCTGCACAAGGAACACGTAGCGGACGATGCTGAGCCGTTCGGCCGCGATCTTCAGGCCGAGCTTGGGATCGTTGAGGTCGATGTCGGGCCGCAGTTCGCTTGCCTTGTTTGCCGTGTCAGCCGTAATGTTCATGTTGCCGTCCTCGTTCATGCGCGCACCTGTCCTGTTCCGTAACCGATCCACTTGGTGGTGGTCATCTCCCGCAATCCCATGGGACCGCGTGCGTGCATCTTCTGCGTGGAGATGCCAAGCTCGGCACCAAAGCCGAACACGCCGCCGTCGGTGAAGCGGGTGGAGGCGTTGACCATGACCACGGCCGAGTCGATGCGCTTGGTGAATTCCTCGATGGCCGCATAATCCTCGGCGATGATGGATTCGGTGTGGCCTGTGGAATGCGTGTTGATGTGGTCGATGGCCGCGTCCAGGTCCGACACCACCTTGATGCCCATTTTGAGGGCCAGGTATTCGGTGTCCCAATCCTCTTCGGCGGCGTGGTTGAGGTCAAGGCCCTCGATTGCCGCACCGGAGATGATGCCGTACGACGTGGTGTCGGTCTGCAGCACGACGTTCGCCTCGGCCAGAGCGGCGGCGATCTGCGGCAGGAATTCGGCGGCGACATCCGTTATGAACCAATAGCTTTTCGGCGGCGTTGCACACGCCCACGCGCTGGGTTTGGCGTTGATGATGATCGGGATGGCCTTGGCGAGATCACCGGACTTGTCGATATAGATATGCACGTTGCGGCACGGTTTCGATGACCGGCACTTTGGAGTTGCGCACGACGGCTTGGATCAGACCCGCTCCTCCTCGCGGCACGAGCACGTCGATATGGCCTCGCGCCTCCATCATGGCGGTGGCGCCGGCGCGCCCGTACTGGTCGACGGATTGCACCAGTGCGGATTCGAAACCGTGGGCTTCAAGCACCGGGGCGATGACGCCCAACGTGGCGGCGTTAGTGCGTTCGGCGGCGTGGCCGCCTCGCAGCAACGCGGCATTGCCGGACTTGAGGCACAGGCTGGCCACGTCCACAGTGACGTTCGGCCGGGCCTCGTAGATCATGCCGATGACGCCATCGGCACGCGCGTCTGGGTAAGGCGCAGACCGTTGGGCAGGTTGTATCCGCGCACGATCTCGCCGACCGGATCGGGCAGGGTGGCCACATGGCGCACGCCTTGGGCGGCGGCGGCCACGCGCGGCACGTCGAACAGCAGGCGGTCGAGCTTGCCCGCATCCATGCCGTTTTCCTTGGATTCGAGCATGTCCAGCGCGTTGGCGGCTTCGATGTCCGCAGCATGCTCGTCCAACGCGTCCGCAATGGCAAGCAACAGTTCGTTTTTGGCTTCGGTATTTGCCTGTGCAAGACGCTCCTGTGCGCGTGCGGCCTGATCGGCCTGGCGGCACACCGCGTCGAACACCTCAGGACTCAATTCATCGCTCATAAAAAACAAGAGTAACCCACAATGGGCCGCATTGCCCGTTTCGACCCATATTGCACCGAAGATAGCCGGGGATATAAGCGCGGCTCCCTCTGATGAGGGAGCTGCGTACATCCGCAAAAATCAGTGAATCTGGTCCAGGTCGGGGGTAGAGCGGGAAGTCTTCGGCGGAGCTTGTCGACGCGGGCCGTTCAGCGCGGTCACGTCGGCGGACGGGCCGGCGGCGAGCGCGGTGCCGATGATGTCGGCCACCTCCTCGTATTCCTTCGGTCCGAAGCCGCGGGTGGCCAGGGCGGACGTGCCGATTCTCAGGCCCGAGGCCACCGAGGCCGGGCGCGGGTCGAAGGGCACGGTGTTGCGGTTGATGGTGATGCCGCAGGCGGCGAGCAGATCCTCGCCCTGCTGGCCGTCCATCTCGCTGTTGCGCAGGTCGACCATCACCAGATGCACATCGGTGCCGCCGGTCAGCACGGAGATGCCGTTGGCTTGACGTCGTCGGCCAGTAGTCGTTCGGCAAGGATCTTGGCACCGTCGAGCGTGCGCTGGCGGATGATCTCCGGGTCGGTGCGGAAGGTCTCGGGGTTCACGCCGTACGCCTCGGCGTGGTAGAACGGCCGGGGTAGCCTTCGGCGTATTGTTGGTCAGCACGGAGCCTGGCATTGCAGTACCGCTCGCGGCACGAAGTTCTCAGAGGCGATCATCTCAAGGCCACTGCGCTGGCGGCCCAGTTCGGAGTCCAGCAGTTCGGCGATCTCAGGATCGGTTTCGCAGATCGGCGCGTTGAAAGCATCGGTTGCCTTCTGCGCAAGGGGTGAAGCGGTCATGGGTGCTCTTTGGTATAAGCGACAATTGATTCGCCGTTGTCGCCTTACCGTATGGCCCGTTTGCAGCCGGCCTGTTTCATGATATGGCCGGTCCCCGTTCGATGGCAATGGTGATTTTCGCCGGTGCGACCGGTCGGTTATGCGAGACGGACGGCCCTTCTGCCCACGGCCCACGCTAGACTGATGTGGATTCATCATCCCTTTCAGGCAGAAGGATTCATCGTGACAACCACCTTCCATTCCACCCGTAGCACCACCGATTCGCTGACCGCCAAGCAGGCGATTCGTAAGGGCATCGCCGATGACGGCGGCCTGTTCGTTTCGGACGCGTTGGGCAAGACCAAGGTGGACGTGGCCTCCCTGCCGGGCAAGTCGTACCAGCAAATCGCCGCCGAGGTGCTGGGCGCGCTGCTGCCGGACTTCACGGCCGAGGAGCTGGGCCAGTGCATCGCCGACGCCTACGGCGAACAGTGGTCCGACGAGCGCATCACCCCGCTCAAGCCCCTGGGCGACGATTACGTGCTCGAACTGTTCAACGGCCCGACTTCCGCGTTCAAGGACGTGGCGCTGCAGATCCTGCCGCGCTTCATGGCGCACACCACGCCGGCCGATGGCGACGCGGACGAGAAGATCATGATCCTCACCGCCACCTCCGGCGACACCGGCAAGGCGCGCTGGCCGGCTTCGCGGACGCCCCGGGCACCGCGATCACCGTCTTCTACCCGGAAGGCAAGGTCTCCCAGGTCCAGGAGCTGCAGATGACCACGCAAGCCGGCTCCAACGTGCAGGTGGCCGCCGTGGAAGGCAACTTCGACGACGCCCAGTCCGCGGTCAAGCGCATCTTCGGCGACCGTGCCCTGGCCGAGCGTCTCGCCGGCAATTCGCACGTGGTGCTTTCCTCCGCCAACTCCATCAACGTGGGCCGTCTGGTGCCGCAGGTCGTCTACTACTTCTCCGCTTACGCCCAGCTGCTCGCCGACCAGGTGATCAACGTCGCGATGAGGTCGAGTTCGTGGTCCCGACCGGCAACTTCGGCGATATCCTCGCCGGCTACTATGCCAAGCTGCTCGGTCTGCCGGTCAAGCACCTCGTGGTGGCTTCCGACAAGAACAACGTGCTGTTCGACTTCCTGACCACCGGTACCTACAACCGCCAGCGCCCGTTCTTCCAGACCATCTCCCCCTCGATGGACATCCTCATCTCCTCCAACCTGGAGCGCATGCTGTACTACTTGTCCGAGGGCGACACCCGTCTGATTTCCATGCTGATGAACGACCTCAACAAGTGGGGCACGTACGAGATCCCGGAAGAACTGCTGGCCAAGATTCGTCAGATCTTCGGCACCGGTTGGGCCGATGAGGATCAGGTACGCGAGTCCATCAAACACTGCTGGGACGAGAACCACTACGTGATCGATCCGCACACCGCCTGCGGCTACTACCTGCTTGAGCAGATGCCGCGCGACCCGCTGACCCCGCGCGTGCTGCTCTCCACCGCCAGCCCCTACAAGTTCCCGCGCGTGGTGAACGAGGCATTGGGCTTCGACGCCACCGGCACCGACTTCGAGTACATGGATGTGCTGGCCCACGAGACCGGCACCACCGCTCCGGCCGCGCTGCGCGGTCTTGAGACCGCCGACGTGCGGTTCAAGGACGTCGTGGCCTTCTCCACGTAGTCCTCCATGTCGTCGATGGCCAC
>ENA-OQBU01000189-OQBU01000189.1-human-gut-metagenome-genome-assembly--contig:-NODE-189-length-16144-cov-2.299931_pt1 | contig 16144 bp, 30 predicted proteins | sample MGYA00242492_ERZ504566 | MGnify/ENA primary metagenome ERZ504566 (study PRJEB26092, sample SAMD00036261) | human gut metagenome | host: Homo sapiens | study: EMG produced TPA metagenomics assembly of...
GGACTTGTATGCTCGTTAGTAGCGGCCGAAAAAGAGGACGAAATCGAGTAGGCTGATTATGTATTATCCCGCCCTTTGTATTCCCGATGATTCAGACGCGGATGTGTAATCGGAACAAAGATCGATCCAAACAATGTGCTCGACAGCTTTCAACGGTGTTTTTGTCAAGCTCGGCAAAAAGTATGTTGAGGATGCAAGAACTCTTGACCCTTATGAGCAGATTTGCACCTTCAAAAAGCCTGTTTTGATTATTCACGGAATTGAGGACAAGCTCGTTAAGATTGAATATTCAAGAAAAGCGAATGAGAGATATGAGAATTGCGAATTGATTGAGGTTCACGGCGACCACGGCTTTATCCTAAAGGGCTTTATCGCCGGTAAGAAAGCAACTGAAAAATACTTGAGTGATTTGAATTAATGAAGCTTGCGAATCAACTAAACGATAAAGCCTTCTCGGAAGGGTTGTTGACTAGAGCAAGATATTCCTGCCATCTTTACAGCCTGCAATGCGTTTGCCGCCCCTCCCGACTGCAAATAGCCATTTGCCTCAATCACTTTTACATAAACTTCCGGCAAAACAGACATATCTAGAAGTAAATAATTTAACTTTTCCCATAGTGTACACCAACTGTAGGCATTTTATTACTGTGAAAAAATAATAGGAAGGCACCCCATCTCCTAATGAGATGGGGTGCCTTTTTTGTTTGCAATACAGAAAAGAACCGGTAGGGCCGCTGCCCTCTTCGGCCCGCGGGCGGCAGGTTGCCGCCCCTACGGGTATTGAGAACCGAAAACAAACTTATTTCTTGGTGGTCACGCTCTTGGCCTTGCTCCACCCGGAATAGAGTTTTACATTTTTGCCGTTTACTTTCACGGTCTTGTAGGTGCGCACCCGCACATAATACTTCTTCTTAGCGGACAGCTTACCGACACTCTTAGAAGTCGCTTATTCTTGCTGATCGTCACCGTCTTGGCTTTCTTAAACTTGCTGCTGGTACTATACTGCACCTGATACCCGGAGGTTTGGCTCGCCTGCTTTTTCCAAGTGACCTTAAAGCCTTTCTTTGGCAGCTTTCACTTTAGACACGCCGGTGCCCTTGGGCTTGATGGTAAAGGTCTTGCGCATAGAGCCGCTGTATCGGTTTCTAAACTTCACGGTCACTGTATACTGCCCCACATTCTTACGACCGCCGGAATAAGAAATGTTGTAATTCGATGCACTGATTTTCTTCCTTTGCTGTCTTTTACTGTTACCGTAGGTTTTTTACCTTTCCGTCATAGGTATAAGAGGTAGCAGACAAGGTCATGCTCTTTTGCCGCATAAAGAACGGTCTCCTTGGTACCGGCTTTTAAGTAGCCGCAAGCAATGCAGCCGGTTGCTTCATAACCGTTGGCCTTCGTCTGGCCTTTTCAGGTAATACTTATAGCTATGGGTATGATCCTTCACGGTGATCACGCAGTCCGTATCCTTGACCGGGCAGCTCATAAAGGCCAAATAGTAGGTCTTGCCTTTTCCATATATGCGCCCTAATACAGCCGTACCGCTCTCCTTGTCCTGCTCATAGCCGTTTTTTATAATTTCGGATTGTCTGCAATCAAAAATTCCACCGTCAACGCAGTTGGTCATACGGAATTCATAGAATTTTTGTCTCCGTAGCGGTCATGGTTGCGAACATCAGCCGATGATCTTCGCCGGGCTGAAAAGTCACAGTCAACTTGTCGCCATAATGCAGCTCATAAACTTGGTCGGTAGCCGTAGCCGCCTGGGCGGACAGGCTGACGCTGAACACGGTGGTAAGCACCAACAGCAGGGCCAAGGTGGTGGATAAAATCTTTTTCATAAGAAGAACTCCTTTCAAAATTCTTTCCCTAACTTTAACTTAACTATATCAAATTTCACTGCGAAAAGCAATAAAATCCACAACGGAAAAAGATAATAGACAAAAATAGGGGGGGTGGCGATGAACCACTCCCCCATTGTCGTTATTTTACAGACCGGCAACCTCTTTAATGTACTTGCGGGCCTTGACCGCATAGGCAAAAGGATTGGCCTTGGCCGGGTCCTGCTCGGCCTCGACCACCACCCAGCCCTCGTAGCCGGTACGGTCCAAAATATCAAAGATGGGCTTAAAGTCCACATCGCCGCGCCGGGCACGGTAAACACACCGGCACGCACGGCATCCAAAAAGCTCATGTGCTCCGGCACCACCCGGTTATTGTACACATCCAGGCGCACATCCTTCAGGTGCACATGCTTGACCCGACGGGCGTACTTCTCCAGTACCGGTACCGGGTCGATCCCGGCAAAGGTCAGGTGACCGCTGTCAAACAGCAGGAACACCAGTTCCGGATCCGTCAATTCCATCAAGCGGTCGATCTCCTCCGCCGTCTGCACGCCGGTACCCATGTGGTGATGCACGGTAAAGTACATGCCCTTGGAGCGGGCGTAAGCGCCCATCTCGTTAAAGCCCCGAGCCACCGTTTGCCACTGTGCCTCGGTGTACACCGGCTTTTCGTCCAAAATGGATTTGTCCAGGCAACCTTGAATGGAATTGCCCTGCTCGGAAGCACCGATCACCTTGGCACCCAAGGCGTGCAGCTTGTCGCAGTGCTGCTTAAAGGCGGCAATGGTCTCCTCATAAGGCTTGGAAGTCAGGTAAGACGAGAACCAGGCGTTGCAAATTTGCAGCCCGCGAATGTCCAAATACGGCTTGAGCACCGCCGGATCGGACGGGTATTTGTTGCCGATCTCCGAGCCGGAGAAACCGGCCAACGCCATCTCGCTGATGCACTGCTCAAAGGTGTTTTCTGCGCCCAGGTCGGGCATATCGTCATTGGTCCAGCCGATGGGGGCAATGGCCAATTTTACTTTATCCGGGTTTAGCATAGGCTGTGCTCCTTAATAATCAAAAGTCTTGGCGATATTCGCCTGCATATCCGCATAGGCGGCGGCCACGGTCTCGCTCTTCGACACCTCCGCCACGCCCACGCGCCACCAGCTCTCAAAAGCCGGGGGTCATGGTCTTGGGCAGCACCTTAATGTCAAACAGGCACGCCCGGTCCTGGGTAGCTGCGTCTGCCAGTGCGGCGCGCAGCTCCTCCGAGGTGCGGCAGGTGTAGCCCTTTGCACCGTAGCCCTCTGCGATCTTGGCAAAGTCCACAGCGATCTCCGCCCCGTCCAGCATACCCGTCTTAGGGTTGCGGGCGCGGAACACGGTGCCAAAGGTATCGGTGCCCTGATTGTTTTGCAAATTCTCAATGCAGCCCCAACCCATATTGTCAAACAGGCACACATTGATCTTCAATCCCTCTTGCAAAGCGGTATACAACTCGCTGTGACCCATCAGGAAAGAGCCGTCCCCGCAGAAGGTGTACACTTCTTTGTCCGGGCAAGCCAGCTTAGCGCCCAGAGCGCCGTTGACCTCATAGCCCATATTGGAGTAGCCGTACTCCATGTGTAGGTGCCCCGATCCTTGGGACGGAACAGACGCTGCATATCCCCGGGCAGAGAACCGGCAGAGCCAAGAGCAATGGCGTCGTTGGGCATAAACTCGTTGATAATGCCCAGAGCCAAAGTTTGGTTCAGCCCACCGGGCAGCTCTTTGGTATAGTAATCGTCTACAATAGCTTCCCACTCGGCCTTGGCGGCTGCAATCTCACCGGTATAGGCAGTCTTGTACCCGGTCAAAGCAGGCAGCAGTGCCTCTAAGGTCATCTTCGCATCTGCCACAATGGCCTCGGCATCCATTTTATACGCGTCAAAGGGGCAAATATTCGATCCCCAGCACCTTGCGATCCTCGTTAAACAGCCACTTGGAAGAAGTGGTAAAATCGGAGAACCGCGTGCCCACGCCGATGATCAGATCAGCGTCCCGGCCGATCACATTGGCAGCCTTGCCGCCGGTGACGCCGATACCGCCCAGGTTCAGCGGGTGCTGCCAAGCACCAAGCTCGCCCGGCCTGTCTCCGCAATGGGAATATTATAGGTCTCCGCCAACTTTTGCAGGGCAACCTCTGCCCCGCTGTAACGCACACCGCCGCCGCAAATAAGAATAGGCTTTTTGGCCTGCTTGATCGCAGCCACTGCCCGCTGCAGCTGGCTCTCCGCCACCGGGCGGCGATCCAGGTGCCACACCCGCTTTTGCAGGAAGTGCACCGGATAGTCGTAGGCCTCGCCCTCCACATCCTGTGGCATGGCCAGACAAACGGCGCCGGTATCCGCCGGGTCTGTCAGCACCCGCATGGCATTTAGGCAGGCGGTCATCAACTGCTCCGGCCGATTGATCCGGTCAAAATAATGGCACACGCCCTTAAAAGCATCTGTTACCGTGCGGCCGTAGTTGTCAAAAATTCGGCCTGCTGGAGCACCGGGTCCGGCTGGCGGCAGGCAAAGGTGTCGCCGGGCAGCACCAACAGCGGAATACGGTTGGCGGTGGCGCAGCCGCAAGCGGTAACCATATTGGTCGCGCCCGGGCCGATGGAGGACACGCAGGGAATAATGGCCTTGCGATCCATCTGCTTGGCATAAGCCACAGCAGCCAGCGCCATATTCTGCTCATTCTTGCCCTGATAAAATTTCAGGTTATGGCCCCCCTGCTCCAGCGCCTGACCCACGCCCACCACGCACCCGTGGCCAAAAAATGCCAAAGATGCCGCTGACGAACTTGCTTTCTACGCCGTCACATTCGATATATTGATTGTCCAGGAACTGTACCAGCGCCTGGGACATGGTCAGTCTAACTCGCTTCATATACTCATAGTCCTTTGAAATAGAATTATGCTTCGATCTCGCTGAGCTTTACCGGGCGGTGCTCGGCCAGCGACTTTTTGGCAGCCAGGCCCATACGCAGCGCCTGCAAGCCGTCCTCCACCGTGGTCTTGGTGGGTTTATCGTGAAGCACACAGTCGATAAATTCGGTCATCTCGTCGGTAAAGGACTGCATATACCGCTCCAGGAAGAAGTACAACGGCTTATCCGTCACCTTGCCGTTCTCATCAATAAACGCCACATGGGTGGGGGTGTCGTTGGCAGCGGAAGCCTGGGCCTTGGAGCCAAACACCTCCAGCCGCTGGTCGTAGCCGTAAGAGGCCTTGCGGCAGTTGTCAATAACACCAATGGCGCCGTTCTTGAATTTCAGGCTGACCAGCGCCGTGTCCACATCTCCTGCCTCACCGATGGCCGGGTCTACCAGCACGGCAGCGTTGACGAACACTTCCTCCACCTCGCCGCCGATAAAGCGGGCCATGTCAAAGTCATGGACGGTCATATCCAGGAAGATGCCGCCGCTGACCTTTACATAAGAAACCGGGGGCGGCTCCGGGTCGCGTGAAGTGATCTTAATGGTCTGGAGCTGGCCGATCTTGCCGGCGTTTGCCAAATCTTTAATGGCGGCAAAGTTGTGGTCGTACCGACGGTTAAAGCCGATCTGCAGCTTTACCCCCGCCTCTTTTACAGCCGCTTCCACTGCCTTGATCTTGGCAACGGTCAAATCCACCGGGCTTTTCGCAAAAGATATGCTTGCCGGCCTTGGCCGCCTCCACAGCAATATCCGCGTGGGTATCGGTAGAGGAGCAGATCAGCACTGCATCCACCGTAGGATCATTGAGAATTTCGTGATAATCCTGCACCGCTTTGGGAATACCCAGGTCGTCCGCCACCTTTTGGGCGTTCTCCGGGAACAGGTCGCTAATGGCCACGATCTCCGCCTGGGGAATGTGGTAAGTAATGGATTTGGCGTGCACCTGGCCGATCCGACCGGCGCCGATGATGCCAACGCGCAGTTTTTGCATAAAACAGTACCTCTCTTAAAAGCAATTTCCGGGCGCCCGCACGAGCGTACCCTATATCAAATTTAGTTTAACACAGGGCTGATTTTTTATGCAATAGAACAAAAACTGACAAAGATAAGGGCATGTTTTTAGGCAATGTGCCGATTTATTTTGAGACATTCGGGGGCAAAAACTGTCCTGTGCCTCCGGCGGGATTTACAGAAATGTCACAGACCCTATATTGCAATCCCGAGCAAGAGTATGTATAATAGAGAGTGCAGATATAATAAAGTAAATAATATCTTAAAATACAGGAGAAACCAAATGAGCTACACTTATAATACCCACGGTACCTGCTCCCGGCAGATCACCTTTGATTTTGGACGAGGAGGGCAAGGTACGCAATGTAAAATTCCTTGGTGGCTGCAACGGCAACCTGCAAGGTATCGCCGCACTGGTAGAGGGTCAACCGGCAGAAGATGTGATTCAAAAGCTGCGTGGCATCAACTGCAACGGCAACGGCACCTCCTGCCCGGATCAGCTGGCAAAAGCCATTGACGAAATTCTGTAAAATCCTGCAAAAGGAGCAAGTATATGTTCAGATTGAAGAGCAACGCCCTGCAACGGGAATTTAAGGTCAACGAGGGGTATCTGTACGCCTCCCGCATTCGCAACACCCGCTCCGGTATGGACCTGGTGCCGGACGGCAACAGCACGGAATTCACCTTTCACTTTACGGACGGCACCGAGTTCTCCTCCAAGGGACTGAAGGTGACGGACTCCGCCGAGCGGGACGGTAAGCTGGTGTTTACCTTTGAAGAATTTGAGGGCATCACCGTAACCATGCGCTACTGGGTGGGCCGGGACGGCAACACGCTGAAAAGCAACTGCAATTTATCCAAGCCACCGAGGACAAGGTGATCGACTACATTGCCCTGGAACACATCGGTGTGATCAACTCACAGACCCACTTCTCTATTCCGGACGACGTGGAGACCAGCATGCAGATCCCGGACGCCATGGCGATCCTGGGTCAGCCCTTTTACATTGACAGCCTGTTCTTCGGCTGTGAGTTTCCGGCCACGGACAACCGTATTCAGTACGGCATCGGTCAAGTCAAATACTATGTAGGTCACCCGGTACACGGCCGCTTTACCTGCCCTGCTACTGTCATGGGCGGCGCCACCGGCAACACCATGGCAGAGGTGCAGGGCGCGTTCTTTGACTACATTGAATACATCAGCACAAAAAGCGACTTCCGCGTGCAGTACAACAGCTGGTACGACCACATGCTGGACATTGACGCGGACAATATTGAGCGCTCTTTTTATGAGATCGAGCAGGGGCTTAGCAATCACGGCGTGCCCCCGCTGGACGCCTATGTGATTGACGACGGCTGGAACAACTACAAAGCGCCGTTTTGGAGCTTTAACAAAAAGTTCCCCAACAAGCTGACGGACGCCACCGACCAGTGCCACAAGCTGGGCTCCACCTTTGGCCTTTGGCTGGGTCCTCGCGGCGGCTACACGGCAGCCACTCCCCGCTTTGCCAAAAAGATTGAAAAAGGCGGCAACGGCTACCTGAACAGTAACAGTATGGACATTTGCGTCGGCTCGGAGAAATACCTGCAAAATCTGGAAAAATTTCTCACGGATACCTGCACGGAATTTGACATTCAGTACCTGAAGCTGGACGGCTTTTGCCTAAAGCCCTGCACCAACCCAAAGCATGACCACATCACCGGCGGCGAGAACGATATGTATTTTGTTACGGAAATGTGGCAGCGGTGGATCGACTTGTTCACCCGCCTGCGGGAGAGCAGAGCCAAGGACAACAAGCCCCTGTGGATCAATATGACCTGCTATGTGAACCCCTCTCCCTGGTGGCTGCAATATGTGAACAGCGTGTGGCTGCAAAACTCCATGGACATTGGCTTTGCCAAGAACCTGGAGCAACAGGCACAGGTGGATGCGGAGATCACATACCGGGACTCCATGTACTACGACTTTATGTGCACCCGCGCACTGCAATTCCCGGCCAAGAATATTTACAATCACGAACCGATCTACGGCAACACTGCCAAGGTAGATTATACCGACGAAGAATTTGAAAAGTTCCTGTTTTGGAATGCTTGTCGGGGCCAGGCCTTTAACGAGCTGTACCTGAGCTACAATAAGATGAACAGCGCCAAGTGGCGCATTCTCGCCCGTATGCTCCGCTGGCAAAAGGCCAACCATCACATCTTAAAGAATGCCATGCTGCTGGGCGGCGACCCGGCAGAGAACAACATTTATGCCTATGCCGCCTGGACAAAGGCGGGCGAAGGAATCATTGCCCTGCGCAATCCCACAGACGAAAAAAACGGATCTGACCCTGACCCTGAACAAGCTGATGGGCTGCCCGGAGAATCTGCGGGCGGTAAAGTGCTACAATGTGTACAACACCACCGGGGCGGACAGTCTGGATCTGGTTCTCTTATGGGGATAAAAATGCAGATCACCCTGGCGCCCTTTGAAATGAAGATCTTCCAGTTCGGCGACCGGGACAACCGCTGCCTGGCACCGGAGAATACAAACGACTTCACTTTATCCTTTACGGTGAGCAATAACGCAGACACCAATATCTGCAGGGGCAAGGACGCGGCAATTTGGATCGCAAACGGCGTCCTACACGGCACATTCGGCGGCTGTAAAATCCAAGCGCCCCTTGAGGACGGTGCCCACCACATCACCTTTGTACGGTACAAAAACAAATGGTCAGACTCTTCATGGACCGGCAGTTGGTGGACAGCGCGTACGCACCGGAGGCAGCCCCACAGATTGCCACCGACGACCTAGCCTCCAGCGCAGCGAACTTTAGCGTGGCTGACGGCTCCACCCCTTTGAGGAGCTGATGGACTTAAAGGCGGTACTGTCCGGTTCCCGCAAATTCAAACGAAAGCGTAAATAACCATGGCAAACGAAGAAAATAAAAAGCAAAAAAGCAAGCTGCGGGAGGTCATAGACTTTCTGCTGCCCATTCTCATTGCGGTAGCGGTGGCACTGGTGTTAAAATATTGCGTCATTGCCAATGCCGTGGTGCCCACCGGCTCTATGCTGAACACCATTCAAGAGGGCGACCGGGTGATTGCCAGCCGCCTGGCCTATGTAAAGGACGACCCCCAGCGGTACGATATTGTCATTTTCAAGTACCCGGACGATGAGAAGCAGTATTATGTAAAGCGCATTGTCGGCCTGCCCGGCGAGACGGTGGAGGTGGTCAACGGCGTAGTCTATGTGACCAAGACGGATGGCAAGACCGTTCAGCTGGACGACAGCTTTGTGACCAAAGAGACGCCAACCGGCAACTACGGCCCCTACACCGTACCGGCAGACAGCTACTTTATGATGGGCGACAACCGCAATCACAGCGAGGACTCCCGCTTTTGGCAAAATAAATTTGTCAAGAAGAATAAGATCGTTGGCAAGGTGGAGTTCCGCTACTATCCCAAGTTCTCCACCATTGACTGATAAGGAAAGAATGCAATGAAGTGCACCAAATGCGGCAGCGATGCCGTAATGAAAGACGGCGACTGGCTCACCTGTCTAAACTGCGGCAATGTGATGTTTGACACCCGCCGCCCGGAAGAGACGGCGGCAGAGATCAGCCCCACCAAGCTGCTGGAGCAGATGGAAGCCGCTGCGGTACAGGAAGAAGCGCCATCTCAACGCCACACCCGCCCGGAGAAAAAGCGCAAGTCCCGCCGCAAAGCCAAGGCTGCCGCGGACAAGGCGGAGGAAAAGAACCCGGTCAAGGATATTGTGGACTTTATGCTGCCCATTGTGATTGCCGTGATCCTGGCCCTGCTGCTGAAAACACTTGTGTTTGCCAATGCGGTAGTGCCCTCCGGCTCCATGCTCAGCACCATAGAGATCGGCGATCGGATCGTGGCCAGCCGACTGGCCTATATCACCAACGACCCCCAGCGGTACGATGTGGTGATCTTCAAATACCCGGACGATGAGCGCCAAAATTATGTAAAGCGCATTATCGGGCTGCCGGGCGAAACGGTGGAGATCAAGGACGGCACCGTCTATGTGACCCAAACAAACGGCAAAACCATTCAGCTGCGCGACGACTTTGTCACCTACTGCACCCCGGTGGGCGATTATGGCCCCTACAAGGTGCCGGAGGACAGCTACTTTATGATGGGTGACAACCGCAACGACAGCGAGGACTCCCGCTTTTGGGACCACAAGTTTGTAAAGAAAAAGAAGATCGTGGGCAAAGTCGTCTTTTGCTACTACCCCAGCATCCATAAAATCAAATAGACAATTCGCATGGCGGGAGCTTGCTCCCGCCCCATTCTTTGCCATAAAGCTAAAAAAAGGACCTGTTCGTGTGAACAGGTCCTTTGCTTTTATATTTGGAAAAATTATCTGGGATAGCGCTTGACGACACGCAGGCGCTCCATGGCGCGAGCAGGTTGGCCTGGGAATGGTGGTACTCCATTTGGCTGTGGTGCTGGCGCATTTCTTCCTCTGCTCGCTCCTTGGCTTCCTTAGCACGGCGGGCGTCGATCTCATTGGGCAACTCCGCAGACACGCACACCAAGGTGGCCTCATTGTTGACAAACTCCAAAAAGCCGCTGCCAACAAAGGCGTGAATGATCTTGCCCTGGGTATCCTTAATGCGCATTTCGCCCACTTCCACCGGGGTTACGCAGTTCTCGTGCTGGGCCAGGAAGCCCACCTCGCCGCCGTCGATAGCCGGGATCACCAAGGTCTGCGCCCGGCCGTCATAGAACACACGGTTGGACGCCACAATTTTCAATTTGAATGTATTGTCTGCACCCATACGGGCACCTCCTGCTACAAGGATCACTTTTGCATTTGCTTGGCTTTCTCCAGCACATCGTCCAGGGTGCCTACATTGAAGAATGCCATCTCCGGCACATCGTCTACCTCGCCGTTGATGATGGCCTTAAAGCCGCGAATAGACTCCTTCAGCGGTACAAACACACCGGGAATACCGGAGAACTGCTCGGCCACATGGAAAGGCTGGGACAGGAACTTCTGGATCTTTCTTGCACGGTAAACAGTGACCTTATCCTCGTCGGACAGCTCCTCCATACCCAGAATCGCAATAATATCTTGCAGTTCTTTGTATTTTTGCAGGTACTCCTGTACCTTACGAGCCACCTCATAGTGCTCCTCTCCCACTACATCGGCCTCCAGAATACGAGAGCTGGACTCCAGCGGGTCCACAGCCGGGTAAATACCCTGCTCCACGATCTTTCTGGACAGTACGGTAGTGGCGTCCAAGTGGGCAAAGGTGGTGGCCGGTGCCGGGTCGGTCAGGTCATCCGCAGGCACATACACAGCCTGTACGGAGGTGATAGACCCGTTCTTGGTGGAAGCGATACGCTCCTGCACCTCGCCAACATCCGTTGCCAGCGTGGGCTGGTAACCTACTGCGGAGGGCATACGACCCAGCAGAGAGGAAACCTCAGAACCTGCCTGTACAAAACGAAAGATGTTATCAATAAACAGCAGCACATCCTGGTGCTCCACATCACGGAAGTACTCCGCCATGGTCAGCCCGGTTTCTGCCACACGCATACGGGCGCCGGGCGGCTCGTTCATCTGGCCAAAGACCAGGGCTGTCTTTTGCAGCACGCCGCTCTCGCGCATTTCGTTCCACAGATCGTTACCCTCACGGGAACGCTCGCCTACGCCGGTAAAGATGGAGTAACCGCCGTGCTGGGTGGCTACATTGGTGATCAACTCCTGGATCAGCACCGTTTTACCTACGCCCGGCGCCGCCGAACAGACCGATTTTACCGCCCTTTTGATAGGGGGTCAACAGGTCGATAACCTTGATACCGGTCTCCAAATCTCCACATTCGGGGACTGGTCCTCAAGCTGGGGGGCTGCCGGTGAATGCCCCAGTGCTTCTCGCCGCTTAGGTCCTCCAGACCGTCCAGGGTATCGCCTACCACATTGAACAGGCGGCCCAAGGTCTTTTGGCCTACAGGCACGGAGATGGAGCTGCCGGTGGCAACCACTTCCATATCCTTGCACAGACCGTCAGATGTTGCCAGCATAATACAGCGCACACAGTTGTTGCCGATGTGCTGGCTCACTTCCATCACCAGGCGCTTGCCGTCCAGCTGCACCTCCAGCGCCTCCTTAATGGCGGGCAGTTCGTCCGGGAACGCCACATCCACAACGGGGCCCATGATCTGAATGATTTTGCCCTTATTCATAGGATTGCCTCCGATTGTTAGTCAGTTTTCTTCTTTTGCGCCTTGGCGCCGGCGATCACTTCCGTGATCTCCTGGGTAATGGCAGACTGCCTTGCCCGGTTATAATCAATGGTCAGCTGATTGAGCATATCCTTGGCCGCGTTGGTAGCCGTCTGCATGGGCGGTCATACGGGCGTTATGCTCGGAGCAATAGGACTCCACCAGCGCGCCATACACAAACCCCGGCCACATAGTTGGGCACAATGTGCTCAAACACTTCGTCCGGTGACGGCAAAAAAAAAACGCCACCTGATCGTAATATTTCCGATCCCGGTGCACAGAGATCTGTTCCTGCTCCAAAGGCAGCAGTTGGTGGCACTCGGCCTGCACATTCAGGGAGTTGATCATCTTGGTATAGATGATATACACCTCGTCCAGCTCACCGCTGACAAACAGCTCCGTCACTTGCTCCGCAATATACCGTGCCCGGTTCATATTCGGGTTCTGGGCCGTGTACTTAAAGTCTATGTCGACGGGAATGTTCTTGGTCTCAAAATACCGGCGGCCCACTTCGCCCACCACAAAGAGTTTGTTATGGTTCTCGTTCTCTCCGGTGTGGGTGGCCTCCTCAGCGATCTTGATCACATTGTGGTTGTAGGCACCGGCCATGCCCTTGTCGGCGGTGACCACAATATAGCCTTTTTTTCGATCCTCCGGCGCCAAATCGGGCCGCTGGTCAAAAAAAGCGGTTACCGGCATCCGGCGATTCCATCAGGATCTTAGCCAAAGCGTCCTGCATAGTGAAGAAGTACGGCTCCGTATTCTTCAGGTCCGTTCTGGCCTTTGAGAGCTTGGAGGACGAGATCATATACATGGCGTTGGTGATTTTCATGGTGTCCTTAATGCTCTTCATCCGGCTTTGGATCTCTCTTGCATTAGCCATGGTTTACCTTCTTATATTCATCGGTTGCGGCCAAGATCTCCTCCCGCAACTCGTCGGTGAGCACCTGATCCTTTTCAATGGTCGCCACCAGCTCCGGGTACTTGGCGTTTACGAACTCCAGCAGTCCGGACTGGAACGCCTTGATCTTTTTCGGTTCCACATCCATAAACTTATGGCCGATGGCTGCCACCAAAGACACCACCATATCCGACAGGGACAACGGGTGACACAGTGGCTGCTTTAACAGCTCCATCAAGCCCTTGCCGTAGGTCAGGCTGGCCTTGGTCTCATCGTCCAGACTGAGGAAAACTGGGTAAACACTTCCATCTCACGGAACTGAGCCAGGTCGATACGCAGAGAACCGGCGGCCTTCTTCATAGCCTTGGTCTGGGCTGCGCCACCTACACGGGATACGGACAGACCTACATTTACAGCCGGGCGCTGACCGCTGAAGAACAGGTCGCTCTCCAAGAAAATCTGACCGTCTGTAATGGAAATCACGTTAGTGGGAATGTAGGCGGAAAGGTCGCCTGCCTGGGTTTCAATAATAGGCAGAGCGGTAAGAGAGCCGCCGCCCAACTTGTCGGACAGTCGGCTGGAACGCTCCAGCAGCCGGGAGTGCAAATAGAACACATCGCCGGGATAAGCCTCACGGCCGGGACTTCTTTCCAGCAGCAGGGACAGCGCACGGTAAGCCACTGCGTGCTTGCTCAGATCATCGTACACGATCAAGCAGTCCTTGCCCTTGTACATAAAGTATTCTGCCATTGCGGTGGCGGAATAGGGAGAAATATATTGTAGAGAGGACGGGTCGGAAGCAGTGGAGCACACCACGATTGTATAGTCCAAGGCACCGTACTTATCCAGCGTATGCACCAGCTTTGCCACGGTAGACGCCTTTTGACCGATGGCGTTATAAACGCAGATCACATCCTTGCCCTTTTGGTTCAGGATGGTGTCAATGGCAATAGAGGTCTTACCGGTCTGGCGATCGCCGATGATCAGCTCACGCTGGCCACGCCCAATGGGGAACATAGAGTCAATGGACAGAATACCGGTAGCCAAAGGGGTATCTACCGACTGCCGGTCCACAATGGAGGGTGCCGGTTCTCAACCGGGCGGTAGTCATCGGACTGGATCTCGCCCTTGCCGTCGATCGGCTCGCCCAAAGCGTTGACAATCCGGCCGATAAAGCCCTCGCCTACCGGCACGCCGGCACGCTTATGGGTACGCACAGCGGTAGAGCCCTCGTGGATCTCGCTATCCTGGCCAAACAGGATGCAACCGATTTGGTTCTCCTTAATATCCTGGACCATGCCCTTGACCCCGGAGTCAAACACCACGATCTCGCCGTACATGGCGTGGTTCATACCGTAAATGGTGGCAATGCCGTCGCCTACGCGAACAACCTTGCCCACTTCCTCGTCATTTTGGTTAAAGTCGTAATTGGTGATCTCCTCGCGGAGAATGGATACGATCTGATCCGAACTGATTGCTGCCATTACTTCACTTCCCCAGTCAGTTTTTGCTGTAATTTATCTAACTTGCCCTTTACGGAGCGGTCATATTCACAGTCGCCGCAGCGCAGAATAAACCCGCCCAGCAAGTCCGGCTGTACCGCAATGTCCAGCTCCACATTGGCGGCACCGAATTTCTTTTTCACAAACGCGCGCATTTTCTCTGTCTGTTCCGCACTGGGCGGCTCCACGCAGAGCAACTGCGCCCGAACCGTGCCCGCTTTTGGCGGCACAGATCCTGATAGGCCTCAAAAATCTCTGTCAGTGCATACACGCGCTCATGTTTGCAAAGCACCTTCATAAAGGAGGAAAAGGGCGGCGTAAAAATACGGTCCAGGCACTTTTCCTTCTCTGCAAAGCGCACTCTGGGATCAGAGAGCACCTGGGTGAGCAGCGGATTTTCACGCAGCAAGGTTTCTGCTGCTTTGATCTGCTGTTCGTCCAGATTCAGTTCCCCCAGCACCAGCGCATAATTCTGTGCGGTTACGGTCATACCGGATCACCGCCGTCCTGCCCCGCCAGAAAATCGTCATAGATCGCGCTGTTATCCAGCTCAGACGCCTCTTTAGACACCACCTTGGCCGCAGCGTCCATTGCCAGTGCGGCAATATCATGCTTAACGGACTGGAGTGCCTCGTTGCGCTCATGCTCGATGGTCTGGTGCGCGTCGCGTACCAGCTTGTCGGAGGTGAGCTTGGCCTGGTCTACGATCTTGTCAGCTTTGGCTTTGGCAGTGACCTTTGCGTCTGCAATCAAGCGTGCCGACTCCTCGTCTGCACCGGCTAAGCGACCCTCATATTCTGTTTTCAGAGCGCCTGCGGCTCGACGATCCTCGTCGGCGTCTTGAATTGTTGGTCTATCATGGACTGCCGCTTATCCATGGCACCCAGCACCTTGTTCCAGACAAATTTCTTCATCAGGATATAGAAGATCACCAGGTTGACCACGGTAAAGAGCAGATTCCAGTCTAATGACAGCATAGACACTGCTTCCTTTCTGCTTGTGGATTTCTCGGTTATTTCATAATGAAGATGATCAAAATACCGATAACCAGACCGTAAACAGCCGTTGCCTCTGCCAGGGCGCAGCCCAGGATCAGAGCGGTACGAATGTCACCGGCAGCCTCGGGCTGACGAGCGATGGCGTCTACTGCCTTACCGGTTGCAAGGCCGATGCCGAGACCTGCTGCTACACCTGTAAGTACGGCGATTGCCGCTGCGATTGCTACTGTCATGATAAATTTCTCCTTTTCTGTAAAAGTTCTATTTAATCTTCAATGGCTTCCTGAATGTACAGTGAGGTCAAAAAGACGAACACATACGCCTGGATAAAACCATCGAAAATATCAAAGTAAAGGCTCAATGCCACCGGAATTGCTACCGGCACCACCGCTTCGATCAGTTTCATAATAATGAAAGCGCCGATGATGTTGCCGAAAAGTCGGAAGCAAAGAGACATGGGCTTGATGATCAGCTCCAACAAATTGATGGGCAGTACGATGGGTACCGGCTTAGCAAAGGACTTAAGCCATCCCTTCGTACCCTTTTTTATGAATACCGGCGTACTGAACCAGGATGATGCTGGTCAGCGCCAGACCTAGGTTACATTCAATTCCTTGGTAGGAGACTTAAAGCCAAAGATGCCGCACATATTGCAGGCACCGATATAAACAGCTACCGTCATCATCCA
>ENA-OQBU01000190-OQBU01000190.1-human-gut-metagenome-genome-assembly--contig:-NODE-190-length-16076-cov-2.690200_pt1 | contig 16076 bp, 20 predicted proteins | sample MGYA00242492_ERZ504566 | MGnify/ENA primary metagenome ERZ504566 (study PRJEB26092, sample SAMD00036261) | human gut metagenome | host: Homo sapiens | study: EMG produced TPA metagenomics assembly of...
CGGCGTTCGGGTTGCCGAAGGTCTCGAAGTAGACGAGCTTGGTGTTCTCCTGGATGGCGTCCTCGAACTCCTGCGGGTTCTCGGGCGGAGACGAAGGTGGTGGTGATGCCGTCGCGCGGCAGGGTGTGGCGCAGCAGGTTGAAGGTGCCGCCGTACACGTTCTTGGCTGCGACGATGTGGTCGCCGGACTGGGTGATGTTGCGCACCGCGTATTCCACGGCGGCCGCGCCGGACGCGACGGCCAGGCCCGCGGTGCCGCCTTCGAGGGCCGCGATGCGGTCTTCGAACACGCCCTGGGTGGAGTTGGTCAGACGGCCGTAGATGTTGCCCGGGTCCGCCAGTCCGAAGCGGGCCTCGGCGTGGTCGAAGTTGTGGAAGACGTAGGAGGTGGTCTGGTAGATCGGCACCGCGCGGGAGTCGGTGGCCGGGTCGGCCTGCTCCTGGCCGACGTGCAGCTGCAGGGTTTCAAAACGGTACTTCTTGTTGTTCTCGGCCATGGTATTCTCCTTGGTTGTGCTAGGTCGCGAGGATTTTTTCCTTGCCACCCGCCTGCCCGTGTTCGGGCGGTTGGCGAGGTGTTGGTTATGAAGTTACGACGCTTGGGCCGCGCGGCGCAAGCTGAACGTTATCGGACTTGCCTATAAGGGCTTATAAAGCCTTGGAATCATTGACGTGAGCGACTGTCAGAAGTCACGAAAAAGTCGTTGAAATTATCGCGACACGCCGGGCCGCACGCATGCGCTTTCAAGGTCGACTGCGGTCACGGTGATATCGCTACCATGCCTTTCGCGCATGGCTCAAGTGTCCGTGATGATTGCTTGTTCCACCCGTCACCAAGACGGTTTTGCCCGCTCGGTGATGACGTCTGTTTTCATTTTTCTGCCGCCCGGTTACATGGTTTACATGACGAACGACTACAGTCAAACATCGCCAATGAATTATTCCGCCAACATGGTGAAGGGATTCGAACAGACATGACCGATGTAACTCTGTATGACCGTGATCCGAACTATATTCCGCGCGTGGCCGCCGTGCACGACATGTGCGGCTACGGCAAGTGCTCGCTGACCGCCGCGATTCCGATTCTCTCGGCCGCCGGCTGCGATGTGTGCCCGGTGCCGACCGCCCTGTTCTCGGCGCACACGCGCTATGCAGTGTTCACGTTCCATGACACCACGGATATTCTCTCCGGTTACTTGGATGCCTGGCAGAAGGAAGACGTGGAGCTGGATGGCGTGTATTCAGGCTTCCTCGGCTCCCCCGATCAGGTGGCGATCATTCAGCGTCTCTACCGCGAATATCCGAACGCGCTGCGTCTGGTTGACCCGGTGATGGGAGACGCCCGGCGAAATGTACCCCACGTACACACCGGAGCTGTGCGAGGCAATGGGCGCGCTGGCCGATGGTGCCGACGTGTTGATGCCGAACCTCACCGAAGCAAGCATTCTCACCAAGCGTGACTATCCTGGCCAGGATATTGATGAGGCCACGGTTAACGAGCTGCTTGGTGCTCTGCTGGAGTTGGGTGCCAAGAACGTGGTGCTGAAGGGCATCGACCATGGCGATGGCAAAATCGTCAACTATGTGGCCAGCGCTTCCACCGGTGTTGCCGGCAAGATCGAGCTGGCTCATGAGAAGTTGCCATACATGATTCATGGCACGGGTGACGCCTTCGCCTCTGCCCTGTGCGGCGCGGTGATGGCCGGCCGCGGCCTGGCCGAGTCGGCCGAAATCGCCGGTGAGTTCGTGCGCCACGCCATGGCCAGCACCCGTAACCAGCCGCATTTCGAGGATCGTGGCGTCAGTTTCGAACTGAACCTTGGCGAACTCACCGATTTGGTGAAGTGACCGCACCTTGGCTCCCCTCTCCGCTCACTGGGTCTGACGTATTCAGCGAACAATCCGATGGGTTGTTTTTTCGTCACAGGGAAGTCGACTGGTGAGCCTTGGTAAACCTTCTGAACTAATGGTGGATAACCGGGTTTCATCCACACGTTATCCACAACACGCCAAACCGCGTCATAGTATCCACATTTGCCGGTTGCGCTTGTGCTCTTACATAAGTAACCCGCACAGTGGAATCATGAACGCTTTACCACCTACCCAGCCGACGACGAAGTCCGGCATCGACGCCGGTCTTGCCTTTCACCAGCCCATGCTGGCTTCACCTGATCCGCAGGCAATGCTGCCTTCGGAACGGATTGCGGCCACGATGGGCGACCGCAATCTGACGCCCAAACAGTTCGGCGCGCTCGGCGAGCAGTATGCCGCCGCGTGGCTGGAGGAACACGGTTGGACGACCTTGAGCCGCAATTGGCATACCCGTTACGGCGAATTGGACATCGTGATGCTCAATCCCGAGTACACGGTGGTGTTCGTCGAAGTGAAATCACGCCGGTCCATGCATTACGGATATCCGCAAGAGGCCATTACGCCGGCGAAACAGCACAATCTCAGGAAAGCCGCCTGCGATTGGCTACTTGACCGGCGTAATCGGGTGCCGCATTCGGCGGTCCGTTTCGATGTCGTCACCATCGTGCTTCGGGTGGGCAGGCCGCTCGTGCATCACATTGAAAATGCCTTCTGAAGCCCCCCCCCAAAACAACACGCCACGTGCGAAACACATTGTGAAAGGAGTAGACATGGCTATCGGCAGCACCCTCTCAGTCGGACTGATCGGCCTTAAGGCCTTCATCGTCCAAGTGCAGGCTTTCATCAGCCTGGCTTGCCATACTTCAGCATCATCGGATTGCCGGATGCATCGTTGTCCGAAGCCCGCGAGCGCGTGAAATCAGCGTGTCAAGCCACTGGATTCGGTTGGCCGCAAACCCGTGTGACCGTGAACATGAGCCTGCGGCCATGCCCAAACGCGGTTCGTCGCATGATCTGGCCATCGCGGCCAGCGTCCTATGTGCGGCGGGTGCCATAGGGCATGATTGCCTAGAAGATACCATTGTGCTCGGCGAAGTGAATCTTGACGGCTCGGTGCTGCCGATTCATGGGCTGCTCCCGATCATGCTGCATGCCGAGGAACGTGGCGTGCGCAAAATGATTGTTCCCCATCGCAATCTTGACGAGGCTTCGATGGTGGATGGACTGGATGTAGTGGGCGTGAGGCATGTGGGTGAGCTCATCGAACTGATGGGCGGCGATGCCACCTATACGATTCCCGATACACCGGTTACTGACGAGACCACCACGGATCAATCGCCCACAAGTCATCCCAACGATTGTGGCGATATGAACGAGGTTCTGGGTCAGGAGCATGCCAAATGGGCACTGCAAGTGGCGGCGGCAGGCGGGCATAATCTCATCATGACCGGCCCGCCAGGCAGCGGCAAAACCATGTTGGCCTCACGTATGCCCGGCATCATGTGCCCGTTGAACGAGGCGGAACAGCTGGAGGTGGCATCGATTCGATCGCTGTGCGGCATACTGCCTCAGTACGGCATCACCGACATGCCGCCGTTCGAGGCACCGCACCACACCGCCAGCACGGCGGCCTTGGTGGGTGGTGGCAGCGGCATCGCCGTTCCCGGCGCAATCACACGCGCGCATCGAGGCATTCTGTTTCTGGACGAGGCACCGGAATTCAGCGCACGCGCCCTGCAGACGTTGCGCGAACCATTGGAATCCGGGTATGTGGCGCTTTCCCGTTCAAAAGGCAGCACCTACTACCCGGCCTCATTCCAACTCATCATGGCGGCCAACCCCTGTCCGTGCGGATACTATTACGGCACCGGCGAACGTTGCGCTTGCCGGGAAAAAGACCGTATACGTTATTTCTCGCGATTGTCCGGACCGATACTGGATCGTGTGGATATTCAGATGGCGGTGCCACCAGTCTCGCGCATTGCCGCGCAAAGCGAGCCAATCGGCGAGTCCAGTGCCGGGATACAAGCTCGTGTGATTCGTGCCCGTCAAGTGGCCAAAGACCGGTTCAGACAGTATGGATGGGTGTGCAACGCGCAAGCTTCGGGCAAATGGCTGCACGCCAATACATCGCTGAAAGCGATGGAATTGGTCAATCGGGCCCTGTCCAATCATCAACTCACATTGCGCGGGGCTGATCGCGCCATGCGTCTGTCTTGGACGCTCGCCGATCTGGCCGGCCGCGTATCCCCCACTGAACAGGACGTCCATCAGGGCATCGAAATGAGAACGAGGATGACATGAGTAACGCTACTGATATCCGGCAATCTGGCGGCACCGCAGGAAGTGTGGATCACACCGATACGAGTCTCGCCGTTTCGCGCACTATTCCCGTACCTCCCACGGATACGTTGTATCGTGCCGCGCTCACGTTCTGTCTTGATGGCGCGGATGTGATGATGTACGCCACGCTCAAAGGCGCGGAAAACGCCGAATCCCTCTGGCATGCGTTGGCGCAATCCCATCCAAGCCAGCCATCTGAAATCTGCGGCCCGGCGCTGTCACGTATTGACCGCATGTTCGTGGACGGCCTCACTCGATGGGGCCGCAAGGCGTCGGCGAACGCGATGCGCTCCTTCCGCAATGCACTGGCCTGCTGGCATAACCGCATGATGGACCTGCCCTCGCAAGACATCATCCAACTGGCCGACTGGTTCACTATGGATGGCACGCAATGGATTATCGGCCCTGGCCATCCATGTTGGCCCTCGCAGTTGGCCGACCTGTCCATTCGCTCCGATTGGGCGCCACCGCTGTGTTTGTGGATCAAAGGCGATCCACGCGCATTGACCAGTTGCGCCAAACCGGTCGGCATCGTCGGTTCACGGGACGTGACCGAATATGGCCGGTATGTGGCACACACCGTAGCCGAACAGGCAGCCGTTGCCGGGCATCTGGTCGTGTCCGGAGGCGCGATGGGCACGGATGCGGCGGCACATTGGGGAGCGTTGAATGCGCTGCACGGCAGAATGCCCGCCAATGTGGGCAAAACCGTTGCCGTATTCGCCGGCGGGCTCAACCATATCGGACCGATGCGTAACCGCACGCTGTTCGAACGCATCGAGGCGCAGGGTGGTGCACTGATCAGTGAACTGTGCCCCGGGACGATTCCCGAAGCCCGTCGTTTTCTGCTTCGCAACCGCATTATCGCGGCCATGTCTTCCACATTGATTGTGACGCAAGCCCGGTTGCGTTCCGGAGCGCTCAACACCGCGGGATGGGCATGCGAATTGCTGCGCGAAGTGTATGCGGTTCCCGGTGACATCAATCAGCCTTGCAACGCCGGGTGCAATAAGATGATCGGCGACCACCGAGCGATGATTCTGTGTGCCGCCACATCCACCGAGGATATATGCCATGAACGGCATAAGCCCGTTATGGCAGCATGCCCAGGCATATCGAAATCCACAGGTCAGGACTCGTCCGAAAACGAGGAGGCCATGGAAGTGCCGGCAACGACTCCGTTATCGCCAGCATCCTCGGAATCATCGGCGTCACAGGAGTCGTCACAAGATTCAGGTCATTCGAAACGTTCGAAGACCAAGCATACTCAGCCTACGCGCACTCAATCCAAGGATGGGCTGGCGAGCGCAACTGCCGATTCCGGTAACGACAAAGCAAGGGTGAAGAGCTTCCCTCGTCGCATCAGATGCCGGATCTTCGTGTCAAGCCGAAGCCCGATCCCGAGAAGGAAGCCCAACAACGTATCATTATCGCCAAGCTGCCGGAAATGGAACGCACATTAGTGGCATTGATTCGTGAATGCCGTAAACGACATCTCATCGTCACCCCGGACGCACTATTGCGTGTGCGCGAGAGACGGTACCCGACGAGATTCCCAATATCGGCACCATACTTGAGCTACTCGGCGCATTGGAGCTGAAGGGAGTGATCGAGCGGGATGCCGGCATACTCAAGCTGAGCAGCCGTGTCGGCTAATCGGCTTCCATGACACGGCTCGAAGGCTGTTCGGCGGGTGTGCGAGAATCGAACCCATGAGTCCGAAACGTTTGGAAGATATGTATGATGCGGTGATCGTCGGCGCCGGAGCGGCCGGCCTGTCGGCGGCGTTGGGACTGCTGCGCTCCCCCGAGATCACCGAGCTCAAGGAACAAGGCGTGGACCCGAAGATCCTCGTGGTCTCCAAACTGCAGCCGCTGCGTTCGCACACCGGTTCAGCCGAGGGCGGCATCGCCGCGAGCCTGGGCAATGTGGAGTCCGATGACTGGCACTGGCATTACTACGACACCATCAAGGGCGGCGACTGGCTGGTGGACCAGGATGCGGCCAAACTGCTCGCCGAATACGCGCCGCAGACCGTGATCAACCTGGAGCGTCAGGGCGTGGCCTTCTCCCGTACCGAGGACGGGCATATCGCCCAGCGCCGGTTCGGCGGCCACACGCGCGAGTTCGGCGGCGCCCCGGTCAAGCGCGCCGCCTATGCGGCCGACCGCATCGGCCACCAGATTCTGCACGCCTTGTGGCAGCAGTGCGTGGCCGCCGGCGTCGAGTTCGCCGAGGAATGGTATGTGACCGACCTGGTGCTCGCCGACGACGGCAAGCAGGCGGCCGGCATCGTGGCCTTGACACGCATTCGGGCAAGATTCAGGCCATCCACGCGCGCAACGTGCTGCTTGCCACCGGTGGCGCGGGCCGACTGTTCCACACCACGTCAAATTCCTGGGATCTGACCGGCGACGGCATGGCCTTGACCTTGGCCGCCGGTCTGCAGCTGGAGGACATCGAATTTGTGCAGTTCCACCCCACCGGGCTCGCGCACACCGGCATCCTGCTGTCCGAGGCGGCCCGCGCCGAGGGCGGCATTCTGAGGAACGCCGACGGTGAGCCGTTTATGGAACGCTACGCTCCGGAGCATAAGGATCTGGCCGCACGAGACGTGGTCTCCCGCTCCATCATGGCGGAGATCGACGCCGGTCGCGGCGTCGCCGACCCGAAGGACCCGGATGGTCCGAAGGACTGCGTCTGGCTGGATATGACCGGCATCGACCCCGAACGTATGAAGGAAGTGCTGCCGCAGGTGGTCGAAACCATCGAGCAGTACGCGAACCTCGATCCGGCCAAGGACCTAGTACCCATCAAGCCCACTGCACACTACACGATGGGCGGCATCCCCATCACCACCGACGGCGAGGTGTACCGTTGGGCCGACGGTGCCGTGCAGGTAGTCGATGGACTGTTCGCCGCTGGCGAATGCTCTTGTGTCTCCGTACATGGTGCGAATCGTCTGGGCGGCAATTCTCTGCTCGACGCCTGCCTGTTCGGCACACGCGCTGGTCAGACGATGGCCGCACGCATCGCCGAGAACCCGGTTGACTCCCCCATGGCCGATGATTCGGCCGATGACATGCTGACCGATGCCGCCGATCAGGCTGCCGATTCTCGCAAAGCGGAGCTTGACGAACTGCTCGCCGGGCCAATAGATGATTCAGACGATGGAGTGCCCACCGCCAATCCTCATCAGCTCATGGCCCAACTCGGATCAGTGATGGAGCAGGCTCTGGCCGTACGTTGCACCGCTCAGACCATCGATACGGCGTTGACCCAGATCAACGGTGACATCACACCGGTTGCCGATACCTTGCGGGCCCATGACAAGACCGCCGCTTTCAATCAGGAGGTCACCGCCATCTGGGAAGTCCGTCATCTGATCGAACTGGCCGAGGTCATGCTGCACGCTTCCGAATCCCGTCAGGAATCTCGCGGATCCATGCAACGCCTTGATTTCCCCGAACGCGACGATGAGCATTTCCTTGCTCACTCGATGGTCGCCGATGATGGTTCGGTAAGTTTCAAGCCGGTGCACATCACCGACTATCCGCCCAAGAAGCGCGAGTACTGATCCGCTGGTGGTAATACCCAAGCCGCCTAGGGCTTGTGGCACAATAGGTTGGCTAATATTGGACTTGACATCCCACTGTTCATGGAGGCAGAACATGGCTGAGGCGAGCAACACGACGGTTACCCTGCAAGTGCATCGTTTCACGCCGCGACCGAGCGTGCCGAACGTGCACGCGGTGGCAGCCCGTTTGCCAAGAAAGGCTCCCCGTTCGGCGGCGGCTCGGATTCGGCGGCGCGCCGTCGTCCGCGCGGCAAGCAGTGGGTGCAGGAGTACACGATTCCCGCGCGCCCTTCGGATACTGTGTTGGATTGTCTGCTGACCATCAAACGCACCGTCGACCCGACGCTGGCCTTCCGTTATTCGTGCGGTCATGGCATGTGCGGTTCGGACGCCGTGGCCATCAACGGCACCCCCACCCTGCTGTGCACAGCCACCATCCGCGATTGGGCCAAGCAACCCGGCGCCATGCCCGAAGTCGATGACGAAGGGTTCCGACACACCGGCACCGAGGCTGAGGAATCCGACGATTCCGCGGAAAACGTCGCAAACGCGGCGGCCGCCCAGAACTCAGCCGCAAACGGTTCGCTGGGAGTCATCGAACTGGCGTCCCTGCCCGGCTTCCCGCCGCAGCGCGACCTCATCGCCGACATCGACCCTATGCTCAACCAGATCAGGAAGCTCACCCCGTATCTTCAGGCGGACGGCGTGCTCGCCACCACCGCCGAAGGCAAGGTGGACGTGTTCGAATACCTGCAGAACCCCGAACAACTCGCCAAATACGAGCTGCTGAGCAACTGCATCGCCTGCGGCGTGTGCGAAGGCGCCTGCCCGGTGTACGCCGGCGGCGACGCCTTCATCGGCCCGGCCGCGCTGATTTGGGCCTCCCGTTTCGTCAACGATTCGCGCGACACCAAGGCCATGGAGCGTATGGATGCCATCGACACCGCCGACGGCGTGGCCGCCTGCCAGTCCGTGCGCGCCTGCTCCCGCCACTGCCCGCGCGGCATCGATGTGGGCGAGGAGATGTGGCAGATCGTGGCTAAGGTCCGCGAGCGCTAAGCCGCGCCGCGGCTGGCTGCGGCGATCGCCTAAGCACATGCGTCGATGCATCCGCCGGGTGCCCGCACGAGAGAAGACATGAAAGAACGAATTATGGACAGAACGCAGTACACCAACCTCGCCAAGGCATGGGAATTCACCGAGGAACACGCGCGCGAACGTGAATCCGATGCGTTGACCGACACCCGTACGGCCGCCGACGAGTCCGGCCAGTTGCAGGGTTCGGCGGCGCAGGCCCGTCTGCTGGGCATGCTGGTGCGCATCACCGGCGCCGCTTCGGTGATTGCCGTGGGCACCGGCTCGCTGGTGGAGACCTTGCAGCTCGCCCATGCGCTGGATAACAAGGGCCTGCTGACTGCGGTCGATTCCACCGCTCAGGGCATCGCGCTGATTCGCAAGGCGTTCGCCGAGCTGCAGGACGAGACCGACACCACGTTGCGTGCGGTGAACGCTCCGGCCAGCGTGTTTCTGCCGCGCCTCAACGCCAATGATTACGATCTGATCGTGGTGGCGGGCGACGCCGAGAACTATGCCGCCACGTTCGCCCAGGCCTCCCGTCTGCTGCGCACGCACGGCGTGATCGTGTTCACCGATGTGCTGGCGTGGAGGACGGTCAGGGCGGCGTGATCAATCCGGCCGACCGCAGCGACAAGGCCATCGCCATGCGTGAGCTGCTCACCACCGTCGAAGATGACGAAGGTTTCGAGTCCACGCTCACCCCTGACGGCACCGGCCTGCTCATCGCCTACAAAAGTAACTCTGTCCTTGGCTCCCCTCTCCGAGGGGAGCCACTCTATCTCGCTTACCTCACAATTGCGCTGACGGCCACGTCCACGGCTTCGTCGGCGTCATCGGTTACGGTGACCAGTTTCGGGTCGATCGTCGAGATCATGCCATGCTCGGCCACCGGACCGTTGAGCCAGTCAAAGAGCCCCTGCCAGTATTCCTTGCCGTAGAGCACCACCGGAATATTCGCCACCTTGTGGGTCTGGACCAAGGTCAGCAGCTCGAACATCTCATCCAGTGTGCCGAAGCCGCCCGGGCATACGATCACGCCGGAGGAATACTTGATGAACATGGTTTTCCGCACAAAGAAGTACCGGAAGCTCATGCCGAGGTTCACCCACTGGTTCAACCCCTGCTCGTGCGGCAATTCGATGCCAAGTCCCACCGATTTGCCGCCGGCCAGTGCCGCTCCCCTATTCGCGGCTTCCATGATGCCGGGACCACCGCCGGTGATGACGGCGATGTTGCGCTTGGCTATCTGGCTACCCATGCGCCGTGCTGCCTTGTAGATCGATTCGGTGCGCTGGGTGCGTGCGGAGCCGAAAATAGAGACCGCAGGTCCGAGCTCGGCGAGCGCCCCGAAACCGTCCACGAATTCCGATTGGATGCGCAGCACACGCCATGGGTCCATGTGCAGCCAGTCGGTGTCCTGATCGGATTTCAGCAGGTTGGCGGTGGTGTTGTCCGAGGGAATCATCTGGCCGCGTAGAATCACCGGGCCGCGATGATAGGTGTCGCCCAGCGGCGAGGCGTCCTCCAGATCGACCGGGTTCACCGGTGTGGCCACAGCCTCAGTTGCCGTCTCAGCCTCCAACGCCGCCGCATCATTCGCGGCTGTGGCTTCCAATGGTTCCATATCGTCCACGACTGCGGACTTGGATGCGGCCTCGGCTAGATTCTTTGCTTCAGCGGCCTTTTTGCCGTCGTTCTTCTTGGATTTCTTCTGCTTCTTTGCCATCCAATGTCCTCCTGTACGGCGCTATCGACTCTTCGCATTCTAGCGCCTGAAGCTCTGCGTACGTTTTCCGCGAAATCATCCTTGACTTCGTGAAGAACGTACGGTGAGTGACACTGAGCGTACGTTTTCCGCGAAATAAGGCCTCATCTCGTGAAGAACGTACACTGAGCGCGTCTCAGCGTACGGTTTTCACGAAACAAGGCCAACATGGAGTAGGGACCGTCTAAGCCATCAGTGGCGGAAGTCGATTTCCACACTGGCGGTGCCGTCGGCGAGGGTGCCGGGGTGTTCCGTGGGCGTGGTGGGCTCTGTGGTGTGGCTTGGCTGCCCGATGCCATCACCATCAATCGATTCGTCATCCTCCGCATCAGCCGCTGCTGCGGCTGCGGTCTTCTCGAATCGCTTGGACTGACGGCTCAGCAGCACACCGGAAATCGCGGCGGCGATCAGGGAGGCCACCAGCACGCCGAAGCGCGCCTCAGCGGAAAGTTCCGCGTTCTTGTACGCCAGCGAAGCGATGAGGAAGGACACAGTGAAGCCAATGCCGCAGGCGACGGCAGCGGGAATCATGTCGCGCACACGCAGCCCTTGGCCATCTTGAGCCCGCCCACATGCGTGGACAGCCATGCGGTGGTGATGATACCCAGAGGTTTGCCGACCACCAAAGCCACAATCAGTGCGATGACCAGCGGCGAGGCCAACAATAGCGGGCTCATCGACTCGAAGTGTACGCCGGTGGCGAACAAGGAGAAGATGGGCAGGGCCAGCAGTGCGGAGAATGGCTGGAGCTTGTTGGCATAGCGTTCGGCACGCGGCGAGAGTTCGCCGTGCATTTCACGAGAGGGGGTCAGCAGGCCAACCAGCACGCCGGCCAGTGTGGGGTGCACGCCTGCCTCGAACATCATGATCCAAGCGAGGATACCGACGATGCCAACCGCGATCCACGGCACTTTTTTTTTTTCAGTCGTACGAGGTATGCCCAGATGGCGGCGCATACGGCGATGCCGATGAACCAATACCAGGCGTAATCGAGGAGAAGAATACGGCGATCAGAATAATGGCCAGCAGGTCGTCGACGGTGGCAAGCGTCATCAGGAACGCGCGGATCGAACCGGGCAGGGCCTTGGCGAACAGGGCGAGCACGGCCAGCGAGAACGCGATATCCGTGGCGGTGGGCACTGCCCAGCCGTGCGACATCTCCGAGAACGGGATGCTGCTGCCGGTGGTGGTCAGAATCAGCGTGCCGGGTTCACCAGGCCCGATCTGAGAGAACAATGCCGTGACGGCCAGGAACAGGATGGGCGGGGCGATCATGCCGCCCACCGCGCACAGCATCGGCACGGCGGCCGCTTTCGGATTGGCAAGCGAGCCGGTGGTGAGTTCCTGCTTCAGTTCGAGGCCCACGGTCAGGAAGAAGATGGTAAGCAGACCATCCTGGGCCCAGTGGCCAATAGGCAGGTCGAGATTGGTGTAGGGGATGAACAGATGCGTTTCCGCTACGGTCTCGAACGCATGCGCGGTGGCGGGCAGATTCGCGAGCACCAGGCCGGTGAGCGCGAAGCCAAGCATGATGAGTCCGGAAATACGGTCTGAGGCGGCGATTCGCCTGATGGTGGACCAAAGTCCTTCTTCGCGCCGGCGGTCGTGGCCATCGCGTCTCCTTGCTGCACTCTCTTGGATGAACCGTATGTAATAGTACGGAATATCTCAGGACGTTCCGCTCCGGGCTGAGTCGCGAAGGGCAACCTTAGCCCAACCCTGTGTGGCCGACTCAACCGACTCAAACGGGCCAATACAATTGGAAAAGCCTCGGAAGCATTTCGCTTTCGAGGCTTACTGTGCGCCAGACAGGATTCGAACCTGCGACCTGCTGATCCGTAGTCAGCTGCTCTAATCCGCTGGGCTACTGGCGCATGTTGTCTTTCAGACAACTCGATATATAATACACGCCGTTCAGCTGAATGCAACTCGGCGTGTTGCGGCGAGTCGCATTCATCTTAATCGCCGCCGCAACGGCGTATTTACTGGCCTCACGCCTCGTGTGTACGGACTCGGTCAAGCAAAACCGACTGCGCAACCTTGAGACGTCCCTGCGGCACATCCACGGCTTCGCGCAGGAGTTTGGGCGTGCTGGAACCCTCTACGGACGCCTTGTCCACAATCACCTGCCTCACATCATCCAAACTCGGCAACTGGAACATCGTGTCCTGCAACGTACGTTCGATAATCGAACGCAACCCGCGCTGCGCCGGTCCCCTGCTTGATAGCGATATCAGCAATCGCCCGAATGGCCTGTTCTGTGAATTGCAGGTCGACGCCGTCGAGGCGAACAGTTTACGGTACTGCTTGATCAGCGCGTTGGCTGGCTGGGTGAGAATCGCCGTCAGATCGTCTACGGTAAGTTCCTTCAGCACACTGGTGACCGGCAAAACGTCCGATAAACTCAGGCAACAGTCCGAACTCGGCCAGATCATCGGCATTGACCTGTTCGAGCAATTCCTCGTCTTTCATGTCGGCGTCATGCCAATTCGCGCCGAAGCCGGTCTCTCGACGGCCTAATCGCTTGCGAACAATGTCCGTCAGCCCCACGAACGCACCGCCGCAGATGAATAGGATGCCGCGTGTGTCCATCTGCGCAACGTCCTGCTCCTTATGCTTGCGCGTGCCCTCCAACGGCACGGAGGCGATGGTTCCTTCCAAGATCTTCAGCAACGCCTGCTGAACGCCCTCACCGGACACATCACGGGTGATGGAGGTGTTCTCACCGGATTTGCGGGCGATCTTATCGATTTCGTCAATGTAGATGATGCCGTGCTGGGCTCGGCTTACGTCGCCATCCGCAGCTTGGAGAAGACGTTGGAGCACGGTTCCACATCGTCGCCTACATAGCCGGCCTCGGTCAGGGTGGTGGCGTCGGTGATGACGAACGGCACGTTCATTACGCGGGCCAACGCCTGCGCAAGATAGGTTTTGCCCACGCCGGTGGGGCCGAGCAACAGAATGTTTGACTTGGCGACCTCGACGTCAGCCAAAGGGTCATTGCTGCGGCGGGCAGCACGCGTCTGGGCGGGAGCGGATTGCTTGGCTTGTTTGCCGGTCTGGCCACCGTGCCCGTTATTCCCGTCAAGCTGCTCAGCGGACTCCTGAAGCTCCATATTAACGCGTTTTGTAATGATTGTATACGGCCACGGACAATGCGCGCTTGGCGTTCTCCTGACCGATGACGTAGCGGTTGAGATAATCGAAGATCTGAGCGGGCTTGGGCAGGCTCAGCGAATTGACCTCGGCATCTTTGACACGCTCCTCGGAGATGATGTCCACGCACAGGGCGATGCATTCATCGCAGATGGAGGCATTGGGACCGGCCACCAGTTTTCGTACCTGATGTTCGGTTTTGCCGCAGAACGTGCAACGGGGTACGTCCTCGTTGTAGCTCACCACACGTCCCATGATTCTCCTTTGCCGACTGCGCCGCACCGTCGAACCGCCACGCTGCGCATTATCATTGTCATCCTTGAAATACAATACCCCCCGGTCGTTGCCCGACCGAGGGTATTGCAATGTCCGGAAGTTTTACTGGCGGTGTTCCAACACCTCGTCCACGATGCCGTATTCCTTGGCTTCAGGAGCGGTCAGGAAAGTGTCCACTTCGATGTCGCGGCGAATCTTCTCGACGTCCTGGCCGGTGTGCTTGGCGAGGGTCTCCTCCAGCCATTCACGCATACGCAGCATTTCCTTGGCCTGAATCTCGATCTCCGTGGCCTTGCCGAAGCCTTGGTCGATGGCCGGCTGGTGGATGAGCACACGGCGTTCGGCAGCATCAGGCGCTTGCCCTTGGTGCCGGAGGCCAGCAGAATGGCGGCGGCGGAGGCGGCCTGGCCGAGGCACACGGTCTGCACGTCGGGCTTGATGTACTGCATGGTGTCGTAGATGGCGGTCATGGCCGTCATCGAACCGCCGGGTGAGTTGATGTACATCATCACGTCACGGTTCGGATCTTGGGATTCGAGGACCAGCAGCTGGGCCATCACGTCGTCGGCGGAGGCGTCGTCCACCTGCACGCCGAGGAAGATGATGCGATCCTCGAACAGGCGGGAGTAGGCGTCCTGGGTCTTCATGCCATACGGGGTCTTCTCCACGAACTGCGGCATGATGTAACGGTTGGTCGCGCGCGGCTGGGCTGCGCGGGCGGAGGCCGGCATGAAACCGGCTACGCCCTGACGGCCGGCCAAGCGGTCGGCACGGGCGGCGAACTTTGCTTCTTCACTTGCCATGAGTCTCACTCCCCCTGCTGGTTGTTGCCGATGGTGTCCGGCGTGGTCACGAGCTTGTCCACGAAGCCATAGTCGAGGGCTTCCTGGGCGGTGAACCAGTGGTCGTACTCGTTGTCGCGGTAGATTTCCTCGAGGGTGTGGCCGGTCTGCTCAGCGGTCAGCTCGCTCATGGTCTTCTTCATGTCCATGATGAGCTCGGCGTTGATGCGCACGTCAGTGGCGGTGCCGCCGATGCCGCCGGAAGGCTGGTGCATGAGCACACGGGCGTGCGAGGTCAGGTAACGCTTGCCCTTGGTACCGGAGCTCAGCAGGAACTGGCCCATGGAAGCACACATGCCCAGGCCCACGGTCGCCACGTCAGGCTCGATGAGCTGCATGGTGTCGTAGATGGCCATGCCGGCGGTGATGGAGCCGCCCGGCGAGTTGATGTACAGCCAGATGTCCTTCTTCGGGTCTTCGGCGGCCAGCATCAGCAGCTGAGCGCAGATGCGGTTGGCCATATCCGTCCTTGACCTCTTCACCCATCCAGATGATGCGGTCTTTGAGCAGACGGTTGAAATCGGGTCGACGGGGCCGGCCGGGACGTCATCGCCCGCCATGACCGGCAAGGTCGCAAAGGTATTGCTCACCTTGATTCTCCTTCTAATTACTCGAACATTGTTCAGACTACCGCCTTGAAGCGACTGAAGGCGGCTTTTCGCGTGCTTTTTGGCGGGCAGCGTAGGGATTTCGGTTTATTCGAGGGTGTCGAGGACGTCGTCAATGAGGAGGCGGGTCTGGGAGGCGGCATCGTCGCCCAGACGCGGGAAGCGACGGGCGGCATTGGCGGGGCTGGCACCGGCGGCTCGCGCTACGTTGGACTTGCTGGCACCATGGGCCACGGCTTTTTCCGCGAGCCGATCGACCAGTGAATCGGCGACTTGGCGCATCTGTTCGGCCACCCATAATTGGGCCATATCCGCAGGTAAGTCGTAGTCTTCGGCCACATCGCTGGCTGCCTCCTGAATGGCGGCCCATAACACCATGAATGGCTTTCGATAGTAGTCAATCTGCTCAGTGAGCGGCTCAGCGGCAAGCAATTCAAGTGCCGAGCGAATTTTCTGTATTTTCTGACATAGCTTTCTTTACCTCGGCTCCCCTCTCTGAGGGGAGTGCCCCCGGTCGAAACTCCCCTCAGCCGCCTATGGCGACAGCTCCCCTCAGAGAG